>Ga0209427_10003383_pt1 | contig 18750 bp, 15 predicted proteins | sample DeeMarSWOR136_30_FD_187465 | JGI IMG/M metagenome (GOLD analysis project Ga0209427, IMG submission 187465) | Marine sediment microbial communities from White Oak River estuary, North Carolina - WOR-1-36_30 (SPAdes) (version 2) | ecosystem: Environmental > Aquatic > Marine > Intertidal zone >...
TCTCTTTGTACTTTATGAGGTGGCTTATTTGCGTCCGGATACTCGTATCTTCTGGCTTGCACGTACCAGTCCATTGGCATACTCAATGAATTCCGGACCTACATTGTATGGAATATTGCTGGTAAGCGGAATGACTTCTGGAGAGGCCCGCAGACAGTATAACTGCAATTCGGTTGATTCGCCCATGATTACGTCTATCCAGTTTTTTGCTGGCGGCGCAAGAACGAGAATTGACATTGTCATACCAAATGTAGTACGCAGAAAGCTGCTCCACAAGAGAACGTCGTCCGGCACGGTGTTTGAGCACGCCGGCAAACGGAGCAGGGCAGACCCCGAAGCCTTGCCTTTGGTCGTACCAGGACGGGGTAGCCCAACTTCACGATCAATATGGTACAGTACCCGGTATAAACCTTCCCGATCTGGATCCATCTCCGGGCGCTGGGCAAGTTTAGCTAAAGCATCGGGGCACACAGCAACTGAATCTGGTGAGTTCTTACACTGCCTAGCCAACTGGCGAAGCTCCTGTCTGAAACTTTGGACGGACATCCGGACATCATTTGCCGAGTTGGTGGAAGTGCAAGTTCTTTCAATCTTCTCCAATTGAGGTAAGACGTTGTCCAAGATCCATCGCGCTGGCAACCTCCGACACTGAACGCAGACCACAAACGGATAACTCTTACGTCCTTTCCCGTCCTGCGAAGACCACATCCGGCCCACGATCAGGGAGCCGTCTATGTACCAAAAAATAACACGGTTGAATTCTTCAATCCGTTGATCGCTTGTGAGCCTGTCCCAGCGCCCTGAATCAACGTTGCCGCCGATACCCTGAACATAGAGTGTGCGCTTCGCCGTGACAAGGACATCGGTGTCGAGCCCGATATCATCGATGTGATCATCCCACCCTGGATGTTTCCCAAACGCCGCCACACAGATCTTTTCAGAGGAACGGCCGCGCTCTGTCGGATTGAGGCGTTTGAGAAACCTTTTCAAGGCAGAGTCCAAAACACACGCTCCCCACAGAATCAACGCTCGCTTTTCAACGATGGCCACTGCTCCAAGCTTGGAAAGTCGAGTTTATGCTTGCCTTCACTATCGCTGTAAAACTCAAGCTGCAAAAACAAGACTCCACCTAAGCCCTTTTCGCTCTTAACTTGAAGCTTAACGTATCCCTGTTTTCTTCCATCATAGCATTGATGCAGCATTCTCAAGGGTGCCCAAGGCTGCGGAAACTCCACACTCGTATGCATTTCTGTGTCGGAAGGATACTGGTAAAACTCGATCTTCAGGGACGGACCGAGATACTTGAACATCGCCACACTCACATTCTCCCTGGATCGCGTGTTCAAGCGTCCGCTCTTGTCATCTCCCTGGACAATCTGGAATTCGGTCAGGTAGTCAAGCAACGACTGCTCCTCCTGACTGACAAGTGTACGTTGCTCGTTCTGCCCCAAGAGCGTTATCCTGCAGTAGTAGGGGTCTTCGGCTGGGGGCAATCCTTGAAACACGCTCTCAATCCCTCTGAACCACCCCTCGTACGGTTCAGGCAAAACAATTCCGCAGAGCTGCTGGAGGAGCTTATCCGCTTCATCGTATCGTGTCTTCGCGCCGGCACCTACTGTTCCCTGAGCAAAGCGTTCCTGTAAACGGACATCGTTCAAGCTCGACCAGCCCTCGATCAGCTCCTCCTGCGTCAGGCTGGTCTGACTGTCTCGCTCAAGAGGAAACTTTCCGCCAAACTGTGACTTGAGATTCTCGAAGGCTTCGTTGCCCCGGCGTTGCACTGTCGTGGACAACGTGCCAAGCAACCGCAGGGTCAGTTCAGCCCAATACATGTCCACAAACTCAGCCGGCGACTCATAGCTAAACGGCGCATAGTCTTCGAGAAAATCAGCCGGCGTGACTCTCAACAATGCCCGACGGGCAACCAATACGTCATCACTCAGAGCCCTCCAGTTGTCGAGCACGCTTCGGCATTCGCGATAGGCCTTGTCGTAGATGCGCCTATCTCTGATTTTGGCTAAATTAGCGTCGAATTGCTTGATTCTCTCCTCGTCCCGTGAAGCGTAGGGTCGCACGGGGGCTATTGCTTCCTCAAGGAGTACTCCCAAACCACCGGCCAGACCGTCGAAAACGTTTCTCACGATCAAATTCTTGAATTGCTGTGAATCTTCCTCCACCATACCTCTAACCACTGACTCCGGCACACTGCCAAGCCAGTATTCAAAGTATAGTCTCGGATATTCGACATACGCATTGTTTGCGTCCGTGATTTCCCGTCGAAGACGTGTTTCCTGCGGCAGACGCTGCAAGGCGGCCCCGAGCGCATTCCAGCCGCCGAGCAGTTCTTTTGCTGAGTTGGGATCGTATCTGTGATTGACGACGTCGGCGGGAACACGCGTCCAACGATCCCACTTCCCGTGTCCTTCTATGAAGTCCTCAATGTCCTTGACGGTCTTCGGAGCGGATTGCAGGCTCTGGTTGAGAATCGAGAATAGCTGCCTTCGTTCGCTCACAGCCGTGGTCAACTTGCAGATACGCGACGCCTCCTGAAAACGGTAGGCTGTGGGACGAAGCGATAACAATTCGCTAATGCGGCGGTCTGCTTCTCTGACGTCTTCGTCGATTTTCATAATTGCACTGCGAACTTGATCGATAGCATAGGACTTGCCTTCTGTCAGGAGCCCGCCGCAGCACGCGTACATTTGGAAGCGGACTTCATACAGAGGATTCCCTTGCGGAACCTGAGCATAGAACCTCTCGTCAATCAGCCGGAGTTTCTCTTGAAGCTCAACGTTGCTCAGCTTACCTGTTATGTTACTATAAACAGTGTCCAGTCTCGCCCGCATGCGTGTTAGAAATGCGTTCTCTAGCGCATCTTCGGTCTCCAGTTCGGCAAGCAGGAGCCGATAGTGATCGTTCACGTCTTTCCGCGTCTCTTGGGCCACATTTCCCCATAGTTTTCCGAGCGACGAGGGATTCTCCAGAGTCTCGAGTAATCTCTGGATATTGTCCCTCGCTCCTTGCAGGACCTTAAGGCTCTTGTCCCAGTCGGCGGCAAACCTGCCCCAGCGATCGTCCGAGTACAGTTTGTCCGATTCGGCACCGAAACGGCTTTGCAGCGTCAGAATATCCTGTTCCGCAGCGTCGAATTCCTCGAACAGACTCCTGAGCCGCTCAATGGTCTCAACCTGGGCAAAAGCTCGGCTGTCAGCACCAACCTGGTTTGAATCGCTCCAATATTCATTGAACAGACCGATCCCATGTTCTATCGCAGTCTCCAGGAAATTCGGATCGGTCTTGGCGAATGTCGGCGACAAAGTTTCGCCGTATATGAAGTCGATGGGCTGATGGAGTGCTGCCTTATCTTCGTTATACATGCCTGTCAGTTTGGCGAGACCTTCCTCATCCTGCGAGTCCTCATCGCGCCGGAAAATATATGCAAACACAGAGTCTAAGACTGCCTGGTTTGAATATTGAGCCTCTTCGTTGAAGGGTCTGTTTGCCTTGAGCCGAATGAGCTGGCGCAACACCTGAAAGTCGGCATTCTGGCGCGTCCATTTGCCATCCTGCTGGCTACTCATTATCTGCGCGGACGCGTCCAGGAAAGGACGAAGTACACCGACCTCGTAAATAACAGCCTGGGCACTCCTGAACTTCTCCGATTGAATGCCCTTGGCGAACCTCGCTGCCGGCGCGAAGATCCACGGCACCCCTTCTTTCTCCCATTGGCTTACCCGCTCGGCAAGGCGCGCGGAGAAATTTGATCTCGTTACGTCGTCGGGCATCTCCGGAATCCCAGCTCTGCCAATATAACGATACTGTCCCTGTCCCTCATCTTTGATGACTTGCAGTTGGGCCGCTGCACGTGCCCCATCAGCGGCAATTGACTTAGCGGGCACTTCGAAATATTCTTTCATCCCACCAATGGACCGACGGAAGCAAATGCCCGCATAGACGGTACAGAAAAGCAGCAGAACAACACTTGCCGCAGCAGCGATCAGTACGGCGGCTTTGCGGCGCCTGTGTTGTTTCTTTGCGTTCGTTGCGTCGGTGACGAGACCCTTCTCACGAAAGACCTTCTTGAGGAAGAGGTCTCTAAGAAAGTACGCCCTGTCACGCTCCCAGACGCGGCCGTCCGGCAGGGCATCAACCGACATGCCGAGTGATTCGGCCAGATCCTCGTCCAGGGCCGAGCCTTCCCGCATGGAAGACGTGAAGTAGATTCCCCGGAAAAACAGCGGCTTGCAGGACCACTGACTGCCGACACTGAATATCAGCTCCAGGTATCGACCCATTCGCGGTACTATTTTGGCAAGACTTTGAGGGAATGCGTACAGCGTTTCAGACGCACGCATCTGCTCGGCACCAGGTTCGCCGGCTTCGGAGATGATTTCCTGGAGCAGCGCGAGTCTTCGCCGGAAAAGGCGCCCCTGGATGCTTTTCAAATGCTGGTCGATGAAGTCCGGATTGTAAGGCTCGTCAAGCTGGGCCGGGTTGGACCATCCGAGTATCTGGTGCTGGAGTTGAGGATCCTCAAGATTGTCGAAGAAATCACGAAAACCGTTAATCAGATCGCTCTTGGTAATGACCACAAACACCGGAAAACGAACGTCCAGAGTCCGCTGGATGACATCGAACTGCCTGGCGATTTTCGAGGCCTTCCGTTCAATTTCGTCAGCCGTATCCTTGATCAGACTATCAGCAGGGACCACGAGGAATACGCCATTGATCGGACAGCGCGGCCGATTCTTCTTCAGCAGCTTAAGAAACTCTTTCCATTCGGTTGACCCACCGGTTTCGACCTCGTCGAACATCAGCCGACCCGCTGTATCGAGGACAACCGCATGATCGGTAAACCACCAATTCATATTTAGCGTACCGCCGGCACCCTGGAACTGATCCTGCAAGCCAGGCGGAAAGCCCACGTTGCAGTGACGTATCGCCTCTGTCTTTCCCGATCCAGGCTCACCGACGATCATATACCACGGAAAATTGTATAGGCTTTTGCCGGCAGCATGAAACTTGGCGATCCCTTCTTCAAACTTATTCCTCAAATCGTCCAGTCGCGCCAAGTGGGCTGCCTGGCTCACGCCTTGTGGCGTTGCTGCGGTGTTCTGAATGACACCGCTTTCCATCGGCGCTGCCTTGCGCTGTTTCAACCATTTCAGGAAGCGCCAGTAAAGGAAAAGAAGCAGGGCGACGAGACCGAGGCCAACGAATATGATCCAGAGGACGCGCAATGGAATCAAATAGGCCATTCCTGTCAAAATGACGCCGCCAGTAACCACCAAGACTCCAAACTTGATCGGCGTGGGAAGATTCTTGTAAACTGAAAATCCAGGCATCATATTTTTGACACGTCCTTTTACCCTAATTGGCACTACCGTGCTATTCGACAGCAGAAGGCAGCTTCTGCTGCTCTGTAATCATATCAAGAGACTCGGTTAGATCGTCAGAAGTCCATTTGAACAGACAGCAGTACGCCACTGCCCAGACGATGATCAGGGCGATTAGCGTGATCCCGATTCCGACCAACTTGGCTCCGGGCGGCTCGACAAAATCTCGTGTGTCCACATTTTCGTAGGCCTCCGGACAAATATAGGATTTCTTATCCGCATCCATCAGACCGGAAATTCGGACTGAGATTTGCGAAATCATCCGCTGGATGCTTTCCAACTGGCCTGTGTACACGCCCGTGAAACCGAGTCCGAGACAAGTGTAAAATACCACCAGCCTCTGCTTCGCGGCGTCACTGGGATCCGCCAGCTCCGCGTCGAGCAAATCGAAGAACTTCTCATCTCCAGCCAGTTCGTTTCGTTCCCGGCCCAGCTCCACCCAATTATCCGCAAAGGGCAGATTGCTCTCCTTGATCATGAAATCCGTAAAGAAAACGAGAGGCAATTCAACCTTTTCGTACTGCGTAATCAGTTCGGGATGGCTCGACGCCTCTGCCTTCATCTCACTGAATATCTTTGCGACGTCGTTTCGGACCTCATCCATCCCCATGGTACGCCCCATTCGGGCCGACCGGCGCAACCGACACACATACTGGAAGAGCGGTTCACACAATTCAAGCAGCGTCATTTGCCGTCCTCCGTATCAGGAACAGTCATATAAAGCGTGATCTCAAAGTCGGAAGTCTCAACACCGGGCCAGCGCACAGCAACCGCGCGCTCCTGTTGTATCCGCTCCCAGAGTCGGGTACTTTCAGCACGCACCACGCGAAAATAATGCAGGCCCACCTGCGCCGGCAGTTCCACCGGTGGATACAGTTCCTGGGTGAGCTGCACGCCAAAAACACGCTGCTTGGCAAGACTTCGGGGCATCAGCTTGAACTTGTCGCGGTCCAATACCAGCTTCGCCAGTTCCGACGGGTCCAGCTTCGTCTTGATGGCTAGAAAGTATTCATTTGGCAACGATAACGCTTCCTCGGTGAGTGACCCCGCAAAGATCTTCTCCTCGTGGTCCAGGACGAGGGGGATTTTCATATATTTGGCCCGTACGGCGCCTTTGAGCAGCCCCCGAATGCGGGTAGAGAGTACGTTGAAAGCAACTGCCGGGTTGTCATGATCGTACCCGACGACCTCAAACTGGTCGCGGTCCGGGCGCAAGGCGGCGAGTTCCCCAAGCAGTTCCCTTAACATCAAATAAATCTGAAACGGCGCCACTTTGCCGGGGACCACAATTAGGGAACTCAATTGAGCACTGAAGCGATTGAGCGTCCTCAGACGCAGCATTTGTTCGAATTGAACACCACGCATATTCTCAACGCTGAAACCACCCCGATTGATCTGAACAACCAGTTCATTTCGGCTTGCCATAACCTGGTTGGCCAAGTCAACCAGGATCTCTCGCAGGACGGAAGAGCCGCCGACGACAAAGCACGGTGGGATATATGCCGGATCCCGCCGAGGTAATCCAATATCTTCGCCCGTCCCATGGGTGATTCTCAACAATGGCAATACTTCAAGATCGGAGCGGTCATCTCGGTCAAGCAACAGCCTGGCGTTGATCTGACGAACCAGCACAGGCTGTGGGTTATCACCTGTATTTTCATCGGTCTTCTCAATCTCAGCGACTCGATATGTGCGCTTGGTGCGCCAATCCTGGTCATCCCCTTTTTCAACAACATTGCCGCGAGAACGGTACCACACAGGGACACCAAGACTTATCGTTAAAGCGCCGCTACTGGACGCAAATGCCTGTTTGATATCAAGGGAGGGCAGATGTGTATTGTCCGGAACATCGACTTCAAGCCCACTCGGCATAATGGCGCGCAGGCGGTCGAACGAGACCCTCATATTCTCCAGTTGATCGTCAGATATCCTTGCCTCAATCACACCATAGGGATAGCTCCAGATCAGACGAGATTGCCTTACGAACTTCTCCAGAGTATTTCTTTGCATCATCTGAAGGTGATGGGGCTGAAGGAAAAGTCCCTCACTCCAATGAATTTCGCCTTCTATACCCATACAGCATTCCTCTGCATTAGCGTCATCGTCCCATTCCTTTTGCCAGAGACTCCACGTAATCAACGATGGCCTTTCTTATCTCCATGTCGATCGCGTCCTCGTTCAATGTCTCAGCCAGCTCCACGTATTTTCGCCAGCATTTCACTTCGTGACTGACGAAAACGCCTCCAGGCTCCATTTTTACCAAAGCCGCAATTTCAGAGGGTGAAAACTTAGCGAGGTGGCGTTTCGCAAACTGCCCGCCTGCTCGGCTCACCGCAGTGGTCATGGCGGCAATCAGTCTCTGCAGGACCTTAAGATCCTCGTCAATCGAACTACGAGATACCTCCGCGTCTTTGCACAGAAACTGCCCGATCTTTTTCGCCAGAGCGCCCTGGGAACGAACGGCGGATCGCGGCGACAGGGCGCGCCACGTGTTCCAGACCACGGGTTCAAGCTTTGAAATGAACTCGACAAGCATCGCACTCAGTTCCGCCAGCTCCTGGGCTTCAAGACGCCGCTCACCACTTATCTGGAGCTTCGATCTGAGTTCCTGGCTCAAGTCAATGGAATCACAGTTCTTGACTTCCGTCCCCAGCCCCGCCTCTTGCAGACTCTTGTCAATAATGACCTTCTGCTCTTCTGTAAGAGTAGGGAGGGTCTCTAATAGGTTCTGAATCAGAAAATCAACATTTCTGAGTCTTGACTCCCCAAGTGTTGACCCGCCTTCGATTTCCGACTCCGTCTCTGCGGGTTGTGCAGCGAAACCGCCGGTCGGAAACCGCTCCAGCAGCATTCTGAGGAACTCATTCCGCTCGGAGGGTAAGATGGCCGCCAGGACCTTCTCAATCTCTTCACGGAGGTAGTCTCTTCTCGTCTGGTCGCTCTCGTCCGCAAAGTCAACCTGTATCAAACGAAGCCGATTCGCAGTCTCAAGAACGCGACTTTCCATCTTGTCATTATCATTTACAGGCACGATCTTTCAACAATCCTCTCGACAACATAGTATTATCTGTAAGCTGTGATTCTCGGCCTTACCTCCTCCCTTGTCAACCGAAAAAAGGTAGCTGGGAATGCCCATGCGAAGCCCAGGACAGGCTATGTTTGCAAAGATCTGAGCACAAGACCATCGGCATCCTTTTCGAACTTCTTGGCACCAAGCCAGGCTGACCATCCCAACTGTCCCGTTCCGCCCAAACATATCCCCGGAATCTCAACAGCCTTCAATATTAACTGAAGCTCCCACCGAAACTCGTCTCCTGCATAGTTCCTGACCCACGAGACGAGACGCAGAATACTATCACATCCCGGCAAGAAATGCTGATATTGAGGGAAGTCCATCGGCCCAAGCGTGATTCTGAACGTCTGCTGGCATTCCCAGAAACGATGTCCCACAATCACTGTTGAACCCAATTGTGTATTTTCGGGAGATGTTCCCAACCGGCAACAGTACTCGTCAGGCAGGTCAATCCACTGCCCCACGAACTGCTGTATGTCCACCGGGATGTCAAAATAGTCTTCCAGAATCTCCCGCAATCCCTCTGCATTCTTGGCCGGACAGACGAGACGACCGGAATAGTGAAGCTTGGCAACGTCAGGTAGAGCATCTCTGCCGTGGAAAGAATCATCACCGATTCCAAACAGACTACCGATGTAAGCCGCGAAACGGTCCTCGTCCTTACGATCGTAGCTGACAGTCTGTTGATTGCACGCCCAAGCCCGGTAGAACAGGCAGACCATCCGGTGATTGAAAACATTAAGAAAGCTGGCAAGCGTTTGGTCCTTGTGATTGTGCAGGCGGTCGTAGACATACTCAGTTATCGCCAGTGGCATCGGCCCCCCGGGGCCAAGAAGGCCGAGAAAATTAACGGTCATCTTAGCCGGATTCTCATCTGTGGCCTTGTCATAGGCTGCGAGTGATGAGGGCGCAAAGGATAACGAGACGTTTTGACAAAACCGGACCGGGTCGGACTGTGGCCGACTCGAACGTCCAATCCGAGGCAGCGCTGCATTGGCACACTCGAGCCGCCGGACAGCCTGAAAGAAATCGAAAGCGTATGGTTTATTTGTCAGGTCAGCGGTCAGAGAATCGGCCGCAACCCGTTTCTCATCGTCCATCGCACAATCTCTCCACGCTCGATGGTTTTTACAACTGTCTCAGTAAAAGAGTTGATTGATACATACTTGGCGAAAAACTGCTCCAGAACGGCTCCAAGCAAAAAGACGCCGGTTCCCTCGAACGCCGCTTCTTCAAGATTGATAGTGACCTCCAGGCCACGTGCAAATGCGATAGATCCCGATCCCGTTATTCGGCGCGTGACCGGTCGGGAGCTTATCGACTTGAGGCCATCGATTTGCTTGCGGGTTTGCATATCGCTGGTATCGCTATAGAGTCTCAAAATGTCGCGAAGCGCCGATCCGCCTTCCCCTCCGCTCGTATCATTAAGCGAAAGGTAATTCAGCGACAGGTGATTTATGACGCGCCAGGCAAATTCGCCTTCAGTATGAGACGGCTTGGGCGAGGTTGGAGGCCCGATGCAACGGATTGATGTGCAGGGTGCCGCTTTCTCCATCGTGAAGTCGGAGGCGCCTATTCCAATCGGCATGTGCAGCGGCAAGTCGCGGTTGGTGCACAAGGCCTCGATGCCCAACTGTTTCACATCGGTGCTGTACGGTGCAGCACGGGAATCTACAAGCGATATGTAGGCCTCGCTGCCCGCATAACTTCTCGATCGTCTGGATTTCGAGCCCGCATCCCGGACCTGGGGTATCGGAACTCGGTTCACAACGTAATAACCACTCGCGTTGCCGTCCCCGACATCCTTGGCAAGATAGAAAGGCAGGAACTCCTGCAACAGGTCCGACCTGGCTCCATAGCCCATGACCTTCGTAAGCTTGTAAACCTCAAAGTCCTGTGCCCGTGTCCTGTCGGGAACGACGTGAAATTCGGAGAATCGGTCCGACACAGGGATTCGATCCAGACGCTTCTCGAAAAGGTTCACGGCGGGAGAACAAAATAATCCGAAGTTATCCGCACCAATTGTCCCCTCAAGTTCGACTTTCGACTCTCGAAACAGAATAATAACATCCACTTGATTCTCATCGCAATGTCTGATCGCATCTCCCAAACCTGTAAGCTCGATGAACATAAACCGCTCAGGAAATGAAAAATATTCGTGCAAAAGTCGATATCCTTGAAAGGACCGAGCATCGTACGGTAACAGTTTTTGTCTATTGTCGAAACCCACACGTTGGATGCAAGAAGCATCAACAATCTTGTGCCACTTGACTGGTTTGGCAGCCGGTTGTACGACAACCGCCGCAGCGTTTGCAAGAAGGTGCTCATACAACTGCATTGGGACCTCGCCGGCTCCCATTAAATGCAGATTCAGAGAATCTAACTTCAGCTCGCTGAAGTGAAGGCCGGCCGTCGTTTGAATTCGCAATCTGATCCCGGCTTTGACATTAGGCAACGCTGGGATCTCAAGCGAGGCCAACTCGCGAGTATAGTAATCGGCCTGATTCAACTTAATGGGCCAGAGAGTAACGTCGTGAGCGGTGCGATACTCACATCGGGTTTGGTCCGATGTACCCAGCATACTATAAAGAGAGCACCCACGAGGGATCGAAAAACCATCGGCAAGCCCTTTCTCATCCAGTTCCGGCTTGAATTGCACGATACACATGGACGGCGTAGGGGCCAGATAGTGTGGGCAGATCGTCTCGATCAGCGACTGAGTGAACCTTGGGAATTCCGCATCCAGTTTTAGTTGGACCCGGGCTGCGAGAAAGGCAAAGCCCTCCAATAGACGCTCGACGAAAGGATCTTGACACGCCTGAAACTCATCCAATCCGCCAAGACGGCCCGCTATTTTAGGGAAATGCTTTGCGAATTCGGCCCCCATCACGCGAAGATGTGCGAGTTCACGGTTGTATAGGTCCAGGAAGCGCCTATCCATTCGCCTCGCCTTTCAATTTGTGGTGGCCCGTCTCCAAATCGACCTCTGTCTTGACAAAAAGGTGATCCGGCAAGGGTTGTGCCCACATCTCACCTTCTATTTCGAATGAGAGGGAACGCACATACTCCGAATCAGCCGGCGAGGCCATTCGAACGGATAACGATCCCGGCGAGATTCTGGGCTCGAAACACAAGATGAATCGTTTTATCTGCGCCTCAATCTCGGTCGCCCTGATATTCAGTACGGGTACGCCGCACAAGTCCGGTATGCCGTAGTTGAGGACGGAGTAAGAAGCTTCGCTGAACTCATATATGACGTCCTGCAAAGGATGACTCTTTGAGTTGAGTAGCATCCCCAAGTCACGAACCACAGCCCGCTTGTATCTTCTCAATGATATTACGCGTTGATCGCGACTCTCCTTTTGAGAATCCGGTTCATCATCAGTAAGGCGGTCAAGCAAGCATGGTTGCAGACGCTCCATTGGCGTGAGTTCAGCCATTATCCGTTCCACCTTGTTGTTCTACTTCATTGTGGTTCAACTCTATTTGTCGAACCTGCAACAGTGAGAATTCACCCTCGTCTGTGGCAAACATGCGCTGGCCCAGGCCAAGGTACACCTCTCCCGGTTTCTCAACCCACTCGGTCTTTCGTGCCATGCGAACAGCTCCATCTTCGCTGCATTCAGAGCCAGGATAGCGAGTCGGTATAAGCCCCGGTACCTCTCCCTCGTTGACCCAGGTGAAATGAGCCGGAGTCCATATTACATCGCGCAGGTCGGTCGGCGGTTCAATATGAATTCGCTTCATGGCGGTGAATGGAATCCAATAGTATTTGCCGTCAACAATGGCCTCCAGTACCGGGCCAAACCGGGTATCGGCGTCCGCAATCCATTCAAACGGCTCACCGTCAATAGTACCGGCGACGGGCGGAGCTGCCTCAAATGCACGCTCTCTCAGTTCTTGCGATGCTTCATACTTTCCTTCAGCAACTAATCGATTCGCCTGCACCAACAAACCAACCCAGTCATCCGGTTTTCCGAAGATGAGCGGCGAGTGCTTGCCGGCGAATATCTGACTCCTCAGCGCCTCACAATTAAGTGCCGACCGGCATACCTGAGCCATCAGCAAATTCACCGCGTCCAGCTCTGCCGCCGTATTCAACTGCGTGAGGGCTCGCTCCCAATCTCCCAGAACGCACAACAACTGAAACAGGAAAACCCGAAGCTTGGCATCGGCAGGATCAGCACGAACCTCAGATTCCAGAGCCTCCAAAGCCTCATTAAGCTGACCAGTTCGTAATAACTCTTCCGCGTTCACAGCAATAGCCTCCCTGACCGAGCATGTGGACATTTTCCCAACCTATCCGCAGAGAAGGAGCTGACGAAGCGTCCTCAGTCGTAAACAGCCGCATTAGCCGCCCTTATTTTCTTTCAAGCTCCACCACTTCTTGACTTCGCCCTTTTTCTTGCCTGTCTCGTGGTCGGTGTCGACGTAGATCCAGTTAATCTTGCTGTAGTTGAACGTCACCGTTTCAGTGGGAATCCCCCCCCCGCCCCCAATTCTGATGGATGCGATGATCAGACCCTCAAACACGTATCTCATATAGGGCGATTTATCCCCCGTGGCGGAGCATAGTTCCAGCGTCATCTCCTTGATGTGCGTGCCTCTACAGCACTGCAGATTCAGTTCGGGTGACGCCTTATCGAGCTCCTTGACTATCGAGAAATCCTCATGGTCGCACCGACCGCTGCTTTTACCTCCGGCAGTACTGTCTGACGCGGTACCCGACTGCGAAACGCGGTGACTAAAGGATAGCACCTCTATCCAGTTCTCATGCTTCGCATCGGTGCTTTCGCCCGCGATTCCGTCGATCTTTAAAAAATTGTCTACCGCCATCTTATCAGCTCCTTAAAATTGAAATTCAATTAACCCTATTCACCGAAAACCTTAAACACACCTTATCTTGGGAGCAATCCGTTAGCCGCCCTTCTTCCCTGAAGGTAGCTTGGATACCAGCCGCAGAGAGACGGATAGCCCTTCGAGCTGGTAGTGCGGCCTCAGGAAAAACTTGGCCGAATAATACCCCGGATCTCCCTGTATTTCGTCGACCACAACTTCCGCCGCAGCCAGGGGATACTGGGCTTTGACCTCCTCGGAGGCATTGGGATCAGTGGTCACATACTGCGTGATCCACCTGTTGAGCCAATCTGCCATATCCTTACGTTCTTTGAACGAGCCAATCTTATCACGTACAATGCACTTCAAGAAATGTGCAAACCGGCACGTCGCAAACAGGTACGGCAGCCTTGCGGCCAGCTTCGCATTCGCCGTGGCGTCCGGATCGTCATATTCAGTTGGTTTCTGCAGCGACTGGGCCCCTATGAAACACGCATAATCCTCATTCTTCCAGTGTGATAACGGCATCATACCATTCTTGGCCAGTTCCGCTTCGCGCCTGTCGGTGATTCCAATCTCGGTGGGACATTTCATGTCAATGCCGCCGTCGTCGGTGGGGAAGGTATGACAGGGAAGGCCTTCAACCAATCCGCCGCTTTCCACACCGCGGATACGCGCACACCATCCAAACTCTTTGAAAGAGCGGTTAATATTGGTGCCCATGGCGTAGGCGGAATTCACCCATAGATACTTCGAGTGGTCGCCCGCGGCGGTTTCCTCCTCAAAATCAAATTCCTCGCACGGATTTGTCTTGGCCCCGTACGGCAGCCTGCCCAGGAATCGAGGCATGGTGAGGCCAATGTACCGGGAGTCCTCCGACTCCCGCAGCGATCGCCAAGGTGCATAGTCCGCTGTCTGGAAGATTTTCGTCAGGTCCCGGGGATTGCTGAGTTCTTGCCAGGAATCCATATTCATCAACGTAGGTGCGGAGGCACTGATGAACGGAGCATGGGCTGCAGAAGCTATTTGGGCCATCCCATTGAGGATTTCAACGTCAGGGGGACTGTGGTCAAAGTAGTAATCGCCCATTAGACAGCCGTATGGCTCACCACCCGGAGAGCCGTACTCTTCTTCGTAAAGCTTCTTGAAAAGCGGGCTCTGGTCCCAGGCCGTGCCTTTGTACTTCTTGAGTGTCTTAGCTAAATCTTTCTTAGAGAGGTTCAGGACGCGTATCTTGAGTGTTTCGTCGGTCTCGGTGTTGTTAACTAAATGATGCAGGCCTCGCCAGGAGCCTTCCAATGCCTGAAATTCCTGGTGATGCAGGATCAGATTTATTTGCTCGGATAGCTTCCGGTCGATCTCCGCGATAATGCTCTCGATGGTCCTTACCGAATCATCGGAAACAAGCGCCGTCTCGGCCATGGCTTGCTCTGCCAACGTTCGCACCGCTGAACTGATGGCCTCTTTGGCATGGTCTGACTTCGGCTTAAACTCTTTCTTTAGGAGCTTATCGAACTCACTTGGCTCTATGGCCGCCGCCTCTGCCGCCTGCGCTTCTTTTTGTTCTTTCATTTCTTCAGCCATGGGTCTATTCCTCCTTGCCACTCTCAGCAGATTCGGCTTGTGGTTTCGGCGCTGAAGTCAGGGCGTTCAGCAGGGCCTTGTCCTTGAGGGCCTTTGCTAACAGTTCTTCGGCACCACTCTTACCGTCCATGTACGACAGCAGATTGGACAGTTCGGTGCGGGCCTGCAACAATTTGTTCAGGGCGTCCACCTTTTGTGCCACTGCCGCCGGGGAGAAGTCATCCATACTCTCAAAGGTCAAGTCGACACTTAGATTCCCCTCGCCGGTAAGCGTGTTTGGCACCTGGAAGGCAACTCGCGGCTTCATCGACTTGAGTCGCTCATCGAAATTATCTACATCAATCTCCAGGGACTTTCGATCGGCCACGCTCGGCAGGCCTTCTGCCGGTTTGCCGGACAGGTCGGCCATGACACCCATCACAAAGGGTAAGTTGATTTTCTTCTCCGCGCCGTACAACTCCACGTCATATTCTATTTGTACGCGCGGCGCTCGGTTTCGAGCTATGAATTTTTGACTGCTTTTCTTCTTTGCCATGCTCAGTCCTTTCTCAATGATAATAGCGATCGCCGGAAAAAATGGCGTTCGAAATCCTGAACAACACAACTAACCGACTCAACTACTCCGTTTCGTATTCCCCACTACTACCCCCACCACTGGTTCCACCGAGCATTTGAATCTGTCCCAAGGCATCCGGACATACGTCTTGGATCACCTCGAGGAAGTTTTTCGAGACCAGCCTTTGTGCCCTGCGCAGAAGCAACGGCACCGGACTGGATGGCTCGTGGCGATCAAAGTACTGGCAGACTTTTTCGATGGCCAGCAGGGCTTCCTTCGGCGAGCGAATCTCGCCGGTAAGAGACACTCCCGCTTTTTCAGGTTCCCGGCCGGCCGTCGGGGCGCCCTCCTGTACGACGTCACCATAACCTCGCTTTGCCAGATATCCCTGCACGCACCTGTGGATATTCCCCAGGACCGACTGGAAATCGCCGAGGTCGGGCGCCTGCCCTTGAGAAGCGTTCTTGGAGAACACCGTCGTGATGTGCGCCAAGTGCTCAATTGCCTCTTCGGTGGCCTGGGACGTTGCCAGCAGCTCGTCGGTTGCCGTATCCTGAAAGGCCGCGTCGATGACCGACATATCAGGGGCTCCGGCTATTTCGTCGGTCGGCAACGAAATCTCCCCTTTGGCAATTTGGATGTCTGTAAGGCTGAACTTGCCCATCTGAGTTGAATTACAGAGCGGCACTTCTGCCAAGCGCTGCCTAAACTTCATGGGATCCTGCTCGCTAATTGTCGCCGGGGACAACGACTGCAGGATGTTGATCCGCTCGAGCGGGTCATAGTTGTCGTCCGGGTCGAGCTGAGGATAGAGATGTTCCCAGAAGCGCTCAAGCAGCCCTCGCAGCAAAGCCAACCCGTCGCGCAGGCCCGTCAGGCCCTCCGTCGCTAAAGCGGCAAGCGCAAGATACATGGCTACCCTCAGGTCCTTGGACCGCTGCAAAAGCTCCAAGCTTTTGTCGCGAACCTCCCGCCAGTTGGGCTCTGCTGCCTCTTGCTCCACGCCCGCCACGACGCCGCCCGCGGACTGGGTCCGCAGCATGCCCTCGAGGGCAAGGAAAGCGTTGTCGTAAGAAAGGTCTTCGCCGCAGGGAGCCTCGGCGCTTACGTCAGAAAGCAGGCTTTCAACATCAATTGCCATGGCATCGTCCCACCTGACCAGCATCTTGGAGAATCCGCCCTTGGTCTAAAGCTATGTTACAGCCGTACTCTCCGCAAAAGACCAAAAAACCGGATACATATAACATTTTCGTCATCAATATCAGCGATAAACACAACGTTGAGGAGGAAGAACGCAGCCAAGCCTGCTTCAATCCTGCAGCGCAAAGCGCCTCGCTGCGACTCTGGCCGAAGCTCTTTTTCAACCGTACCGGGATATTATGGCAATCAGAACAAACTGTCAACATCATTAAGAAATTTTTTCCGAGAATACCCGGTTGGGTGGTGGAAAGCCTGCACGATTTGCCGGACGGGCTGCACGACTGCCGAGCGGGGCCAAGATAGACCAAATGGGGCAAAAGATGAAGCGGAAGAATTTGTAAAATCAAGAATTTTCAAAATTCACCTTGACTTTGCAGCGGATCTGGGCAAAATTGTACCTGAAGCTGTGGACGTACAAGATGTCATTCAGCTTGTATTTGCGTGCCCGATATACTCGGGGCGATTAAGATATTCGGCGAGGACGATTTAATAAGTGGGGCATGCCTCATGAATGTGACTTTAAACTGGTCAAAAATTGGTCACTGTCCCTAGTTTTAAAGGAAGGGAAAGATGGGAGTCTGCACAGTCTATATTTGGTTGCCAGAAAATGGGAATACCGGTCATGGTGCAATGGAAATCGGGAGTGGGATGAATACTACGTACGTGAGCTTCTGGCCGGCGAACGATGGGGACGGCAAAAAAGTAACCGTGGGAGTTCATAGCGTGTTTAATCAAAAATATAACTCGGACTTTATGGAAGATTTAGCTGACGACAACTACTCCGAGGGAAAGAGTCCCGACCACACCTACACCATTGCCTTTTCGCAATTGGATGAAAACGCAATGGTGAAGTGCTGGTCAACGAAATTTTGTGGGAAATCAAAATACCAACTATTATCACACAATTGCTGCAGCGTAGTGGTCGAAGTCATGCGTGCAGGCGGGATGGAAATCGCGGCAAAGCCAAGTAAGTTGTCAAAGGCTTTATGGATGCCGAAGTCTCTGAATAAATACCTCAAAAAACTGGATGTAGCTCAGGAACAAGTGCGAAAAAAACACGGGTCAGAATATGCGAAGAAAATGGGTGGGCGCTATAAGATGTTCCAGTGATCGAGGGTAAACGTGAGAGAAAACTGGAGAAGACTAGGGACCGCCATTCGGGACAGTCACCTATATTTGGATAGCAGGCACGCGCCGACTATGATTGTGACACGTTACCACTGAGAAGATAGGCTTGGACTGAACTCCGCCTTGACCCAATGTGTCCATCGCTGTGCGCATTGCCTGATGCAGATCATATCCGCACCTTAATCATAAAGCCAATCGCAAAAACCGACCAAATTGTTGCGTCCGTCAGGCGAATCAATTATCCTATTCTCCAGAGAAATCCAGAAGAAGGTTGACACAATGTGGTATTTAGCTAACAATATCGGCGAACACCACGGGGAATATCCGTAGGTGAGTGACTCCGATGTTCTGGCGTGCTGCGGTGTCAGTGCGTTATCCGGAAGCATTATGTCTTTTACCGGCTCTCGCCGGAAAGTGTCTGTTCCCACAACCAATTCAAGGAAAAACAAAGGACGTGGCAATGGCTGAGATAAGTCGCACATCCCTGTTCGGAAAGCTCAATAGTGTGGGCTACAAAGCGATTGAAGGGGCTACAATCTTCTGCAAGCTGCGGGGCAATCCCTACGTGGAACTGGTGCACTGGCTGCATCAGATCTTGAAGTTGCCCGATTCGGACCTCCACCGTATCATAAAGCACTTTGAAATAGATCCTTCACGACTGGCCGGCGATATGACAGCGGAACTGGATCGACTACCGCGAGGAGCAACCGCAATCTCGGACCTGTCGGCCCACCTTGAAGAGGCGGTCGAACGCGGCTGGCTTTATGGGAGCCTCTTGTTCGGCGAGTCACAGATTCGCACGGGCCACTTGGCTGTGGGCATCCTCAAAACAAGCGGACTTAAGAATGTCCTTCTGCGAATCTCGAAGGAATTCGACAAAATCAAGCTTGAGCAGCTCACCGACAATTTCGCAAAGATTGTCGCCGGCTCGCCGGAGGAATCTCTGGCGGCAACCGACGGCAGTTCGTTGCGAGCCG
>Ga0209427_10003384_pt1 | contig 18746 bp, 18 predicted proteins | sample DeeMarSWOR136_30_FD_187465 | JGI IMG/M metagenome (GOLD analysis project Ga0209427, IMG submission 187465) | Marine sediment microbial communities from White Oak River estuary, North Carolina - WOR-1-36_30 (SPAdes) (version 2) | ecosystem: Environmental > Aquatic > Marine > Intertidal zone >...
TCCTAATATGGATTGGAATCCTGTGAATCCAGAGGTTTATGTCTTGATGCCTAAATTTTGAATTTCCAGCCCAAATAGAGCTCCCGAGCCTTTGGGTCATTTATTAAGGTATGGGCATCGCCCGAAAGCAGGACTTTTGCATCGTAGATGAGATATGCACGGTCCGTAATCTCAAGGGTCTCACGAACATTGTGATCTGAGATAAGGACTCCAATACCCCTATCCTTCAAATGTAATATGAGATCCTGAAGGTCTGCCCGTGAGATCGGATCGATGCCGGTAAATGGTTCATCGAGCAACAAAAATTTCGGGTTACTTATGAGTGCCCGAGCAATCTCAACCCGCCTCCGTTCACCACCAGAAAGGGTGTAAGCCTTCTGATCCTTTACATGGAGCAGGTTAAAATCCTCTAATGCCTTTTCTGCCTTCTCTTCTGCATCCCCACGGTCCATGCCGAGTATCTCACAGACCGCAATAAGATTCTCGTTGACCTTCAATTTTCTAAAAACACTCGGCTCCTGACACAGAAAGGAAATCCCCAGCCGTGCACGTTGGTACATAGGCAAATGAGTAATAATCATATCACCTAAAATTATATCACCGCTATCGGGCGCCAGAAGACCAACTATCATATTGAATGTTGTCGTCTTTCCAGCGCCATTCGGTCCAAGAAGACCCACAATTGCACCTTGTTCGATTTGTAAATCTATCTTATCAACAACAGTCCTCCGTCCAAACAGCTTACTCAGATTCTTGGTCACTAACATTTTCTTCTCTCTGCTTTAAATGCAAAACACCCTTAGGCTTACCCTCTACTATGATGTGTGATGCCTTGCCATCTTTAAATATAATATTGATCGTCTCACCTTCGATAATATTCTTTGATCCTTCCTTTGTGTAGTACTGAGACATGCCCTTTTGTACGCTCAATGACTCAATACTTTTGTTATTCATCCTAAACTGCCCGCTTTCTCCTTTCAGCTCATTTTTGTCTTCCACAATGAGAGGCCTTGTCATACTTCCATGATCCGTATTTAAATCGTATACGAAAGTATCACAATGTACAGTGATGCTGTCAATAAGTGCCACAACCGAATCAAAACCATAAAATACATTGCTGCTGTTGTTCAGTTTGAATCTCAGAGCATGGATTTTTATAGGTTCTCTGTTTTCGCGAATGATATCTAAAAAGGGACGATCAACTAAATACCCCTCATCTTCCTGTAAATCATACCAACCCCGTGCACCGTAAGCCACGAGATTATTTTCGTGGTCGTCAATCTTCACGTTACCAAACATCTCAACATGGTCTTCGAGTCCGCTATAATACAATGAGTCTGAGGTTATAATTTGGTCGGTCCTTTTCAACGACACGTTCCCTTTAAGGTAACCTTTTTTGTCTTTGAAATGATAGCGCGCAAAGTCCGCATTGATCTGACCATGGGCATCAACAATTTTTACTTCCTGTATGAGTATGACATAATCTTTCGTTTCATTAAGATGCGCCTCAGCGCACGTTATTTTCGCTTTTTCATCTTCAATCACCACATTCCCTGAAAGCTGCACAATGCTTTCGCCATTCTCTTTAATAATCTCAACTTTATCGGCGGAGAAGGGCGTTATGCATAAGAGAATAACTATTAACATCGATTGCTCGCTTTTAGCCTATCTAATATCTGGAATCTCAATAGGAGAAGTTCCCTTTGTCTCACCGATTATTTCAATCTTGTTTAAATATGGATCAGCCCTCAAACCCTTACCCTCAATAACTATACTATCCTGTTTGACTATTTTTACATGGCGATTGGTTATGATTCTCTGAGAATCATTGAGCCAAAAAAGAGAATCTGTAAAGAGTTTCGTTGAGTCATTAGTAAAAACTATAACACTGTCACCTACAAGAATGTTATGCGTCTTTCTATTGAGTATACCACCCGGTGCATGTAAAATCGAAAATTCAACCTGATCCTTATCAAAAAATCTTATTTGCACACTATCAACTCGTATTATTTCATCATAGACTTTGGCTTGTTGTGCATCGAGAATCCATAATTTGTTGCCTGTTTTTGTCTCGGTAAGAGAAAACTTCTCAAGAGATATATGAGGTAAGTCCTCGTTCAATTTTTCTTGAATTTCTGTCTTCTCACATGTGTTAAATCCAAGTGAGATGAAAAAACAAATTATAAAAATATTCTTGATTTTATGCCCTGCCACTCTAGTATTTACCTCTTGATTTATAAAACCACATATAATCGTACGGTCTCTCTGCAACAAGCTTTTCGAGGTTACAGCCAATTTTCAAAATTCCTACACCATTTTGTCGATACGCAGCAAACGGCACAAGTGGAACACGACACGTGCGACTCAATTTTTGAACCTTTCCGAATTTTGCATAGAGATCATTACCATCGACGAGAATACCAATAACACCACCCCGTTTTAGAAAACGGACAATTTTCATAGTATCATCTCTGTAAAAAATCTTCACTCCATCCCGCGACCTGAATCGGTAGAGTAGTCTATCGAATAATTTTGCCACAGAAAACTCTTTATTATCGCTGTACTTATTAACGATAACTCCTAAATCATATCCCAGCTTTTTGAGTGATTGAGGCATTAATTCCCAAATCCCAAAGTGGAAGGAAAAAAGAACACCACCTCGAAGCAATATGCTGGTATCATCTTTGATGTGTAGATCATTCCTCATTAGCATAAAACTTAAGTTTCTCGCTACCTGATAAACATTGAATAGTGCATGAACGCCAATGCGTCTTTTCAGAGATTTACGCCGCTCCCTACAACACCAATAGAGTGTAAAAACAATCAAAAGCACACATGCTTCTGAAAGTATGTGCATTAAATGTTTTCTAACGACGCCTTGATAAATTGATAGAAGACTGGGTTTGGGGATAAAGGTCCTGATGTGAACTCAGGATGGAATTGTGTTCCAATATAAAAAGGGTGATCGCGGACCTCTGCAATTTCCATCAATCTTCCATTAGGTGACTTCCCAGAAAAAACCAATCCTTTCTGAGTTAAAGCCTTTATATATTTCGGATTAACTTCATAGCGATGACGATGCCGCTCCTCAATTTTATCTCTACCATAGATCTTTCGGGCGAGAGATTTTGGCTCTAAATTGCATGGCCAGTCCCCTAATCTCATTGTCCCACCCATATTTTTTATCTTACGCTGCTCTGGTAGGAGATCAATCACCGGGTAGGCTGTGTTGTCATCGAACTCGGTAGAATTTGCTCCCTTCATACTGCAGACATTCCGCGCATATTCAATTACCAAACATTGCAGACCCAGACATATCCCCAAAAAGGGTTTCTTTGTTTCTCGTGCATATTTCACTATTCTAACTTTCCCTTCAACACCTCTCATGCCAAATCCACCAGGTACGAGTACGCCGTTTACCATAGCTAATGCATTCTCAAGGGCAATCTCATCTTCGATTCTGTCAGTATCAATCCATTTCATTTTTAAGCGAGCATCATTTGCCACCGCAGCATGATAAAGAGCTTCTGTGATGCTCTTATAAGCATCTCTCAGCTCCACGTATTTACCACATATTGCAATCTCAACCGTCTTCGTAGGTGATTTCGCTTTTTGGACAAAGAGCTCCCACTCAGAAAGGTCAGGCTCCTCTTTTGCGATTCCCAGACTCTGTAAAATCAATTGATCGAGTTTTTGCTTATGAAATATTAAAGGAATTTCGTAAATACATTCAACGTCAACCGCGTCGATAACAGCATTGAGTGGAACATTACAGAAGAGCGAGATTTTCTTCCGTTCATCATTCGTGAGCCATGAATCACTTCGACAAAGAAGAACATCAGGTTGAATTCCGATCGTACGCAACTCGCGAACCGAGTGTTGTGTTGGCTTTGTCTTAAATTCTCTGGCTGCCTTGATATAAGGTACGAGCGTCAAGTGGATGTACAGGGTATTTTCTTTTCCGTAATCGAGTCGCATTTGTCTTACTGCCTCAAGAAATGGTTGCCCCTCAATATCGCCAACCGTGCCACCAATTTCGGTAATGACTACATCGACATTGTTCATATTGGCAAGTTTCGTAATCCTCATCTTAATTTCGTCAGTGATATGGGGAATGACCTGCACTGTTTTACCGAGATATTCGCCGCGTCGTTCCTTTGTAATAACCGAGTAGTAAATCTGACCGGTAGTAATATTGTTGTCTTTAGTGAATGAATCGTTCAAAAATCTCTCATAATGTCCTAAATCTAAATCACACTCAGCACCATCCTTTGTTACAAAAACTTCACCATGTTGATAGGGATTCATTGTTCCTGGGTCAACATTAATGTAGGGATCAATCTTCTGAAGGCTTACCTTAAGACCATACGACTTAAGCAAAAGGCCAATAGAAGATGTCGCAACCCCTTTCCCTAATGAAGAAACAACACCACCCGTTACAAAAATATACTTTGTCTCCATGCTCTAAAGTATAGCTAAAACCGAGTTAATGTCAAGGACATACCTCGCTGCCACTCAGCAAATCCTAAGTTCTAAATCCGAAATCCTAAATTCCGAGCCGTGGTCGAGAATCTTCCGCGAAGCGAGAATTCTCGTTATTACGGAACTCGCAAGGCGGGACAATATCAAAATTCTAATGTTCAAAACAAACTCCTCTTTATTCTCTGAGAAGAAGGAAATTCGAGAAGTAAATGCTTTGAATTTTGTGCTTTGGTAATTCGAATCTGTCCCGCTATGCGTGGATTTTCGTAAATGTAGTCCAATCCTTGATTCGAATATTTACGGAATTTAGGATTTAGAGCTTCTGATTTAGAATTTAAGAAGGAGTATTCACCTCTATGAACGTGAATCTCTTGCGAACATTGACGCAATGAGAAAGCAATATTATAACTCCGCATTATTCCTTCTCTATTCCATACTCATTCATCTTCAATCTGAGGGTATTGCGATGTATTCCTAATTTTTTTGCTGCCTCTGACAGGTTCCAGCCAGCTTTCCTCAAGATCATTTCTATGTGTTCCTTCTCTACTTCGCGGAGAGATTCGGCATCGTACATCTTTTTATCAACTTCAGTCTTCAATGGTACATCTCTGGATTCAATGAGATCGCCTCGGCGCAGAACTACCGCACGTTCTATCACATTTTCCAATTCCCTCACATTCCCTGGCCAGTTGTATCTCAGTAAATTATCAAGCGCATCTTTGGACATACCTTTAATCTTTGCTCTATCACGACAACAACACTTCTCTATGAAATGTTCAACAAGTGGCTTTATATCTTCTTTCCTCTCACGCAGTGGAGGAAGTTCAATTATAATTACATTCAACCGATAGTACAGGTCTTCACGAAATGTTCCTTGAGATATTTTTTCGGTTAACTCTTGATTTGTTGCCGAAATCAAGCGTACATCAGCCTTGATCGGTGTGTTACTACCGAGCCTTTCGAATGTAAACTCTTGGAGTACACGGAGAAGTTTGACCTGCGTACCTATTGGCAAGTCTCCGATTTCATCAAGAAATAGTGTTCCTTTATGTGCAAGTTCAAACTTCCCAATCTTTCTCTTTTCTGCACCAGAAAAGGCACCTCTTTCGTAACCAAATAATTCGCTCTCGAGAAGGGTCTCTGGAAGTGCTGCACAGGAGATTGGAATAAATCTATTATTTTTTCTGTTACTCGCATGATGAATCAATCGGGCAACCAATTCTTTGCCAGTACCTGATTCGCCGTGAATCAGCACTGTAGAATCAGCCTTTGCTACCCTTGAAATGAGACTCAGCACCTCTTTCATCTTCTTGCTTTCTGCAACAAATGACTCAGTCTCAAACTTCTCCTCAATCTTTTCTCTGAGCACTTCCAACTCACGATGGGTTATCTGCTCTTCACGAATACGTTCAATCAGTAACTCGAGTTCATCAAGATTGATAGGTTTGTTAAGATAATCATAGGAACCTAATTTCATCGCCTCGACTGCAGACTCAATTGTACCATATCCTGTCAGAATGATAAAGTACGTCTCAGGATCTATCTCCTTCATCTGAGTCATTGTTTCAATGCCATTAATCTCGGGCATCTTGAGATCCAAAATTGCCAGGTCAAATCCTGTTATACGATTTTTTTCGATTGCCTCTTTACCCGAGGCTGCTGTCGTTACTGTGTATCCTTTTTTCTCTAGAAAACCGGCTAGAAGGGTACGCTGTGATTCTTCATCATCGACGACAATAATATGCATCATGTCAAATCAATTTTTTCTGTCTCATATCTTTTATCAAGTTCCATCCGCCTAAGAGGAGCATACCAGCACCAAAGAGTAAGATAAATATCTTAATAATAAAACCAAGCACAGGGATTAACCCGAGGACAACCAATACAATTAAACCGACGATGAAAGAGAGATAGAGAGATATCTCACCCTCTTTTTTAAAGAGCTGTATGACCTTTTCACCAATCACAAGACCAACGAATATTGAAGACAGATAGAAGAGTATCGTATAAATATACACACCAAAGATAGCAATGGGATAACCAATCATTGTGGCAAAAAGTATTACTGCAGCAACAGGAATCACGATTAATCCTAAAAATCCCCAACCTAATGAGTGCCATGGTTTATGTATGAAGGTATCCATAATCCTTCGTACACACGGCTTGAAGATCGCAATGAGAAGAATACCCACAATTATTTTTGCGATGAACATAACAATTTTCACAAACGTAATAAAGAAAGCCACCATCGGAGCAAGTGCGAAGAAAAACGGCGCAGCCTTTCTCTCATCGGGTCGCTCCACTGTTGTCTCACCAGTAATGGTGGCACCTTCTTCAATAGTGGGCTCTTCCGCACTCCTCACGATGAGATCCCCAGAAATACGGGCGCCGGATCTTATTGTTGTTTCATCCGCATTGATTATTATATGACCGCTCCTACCAGCCATGACGAATGAGCCAACACCGCCTTCTATGGTGCCATCAATCTCACCTTCTACTGTGAACTTTCCCCCATACGCCCTCAGGTCTTTACCAATACGTGTATCTTCACATATGAAAAGCGACCCACCGACAAGTATGACGTTATTTTCCACATCTCCGCATATATTGACTTTACCGGCAGCTGCCCATACTGTCTTCACCTTCTTCGCATCCACGGTTATTGTCGCAGCGCCACTGAATAGAGAACCTCCAATCTCACCACTCACTGTAACACTCTGTGCAAAGGCATATACATCTCCACTCACCGCACCATTAATATCAATGGTTTGAGCAAACACAATAAGATCATCATCAATCACCTCATCCTCTGCAACCTCAACTTCGTCACCGCTTCTCACTACAAGTGCATAACTTGGGGTAACACATGCAAGGATGAGTAGTAAACTTATGAGCCACTTCGTGTCCTTCATAACCACCTCCTCTAAAAGATTTGGTACATAAATATATACAAGGCTAAGGTCACGAAACCCGTTTCGTGAAAAGGCTGCGGTTGCGGCATTTAAAAGACGTTACCCTCTAATCCGCCTAAGGCGGAACGATACGGGCATCGTTACCGTTTCCCAACAACTGAATTTCTTTATCCATGATTGCCCTTTTCTGCCTTCTTAAGCCCTTTTGTTATTATATGAACTATTTTTTAAAAATCAACCATCCACTTTTTCTTCAATTGGATGCGCTGAGATTTTCTATCTACGCAATCGAAAAGTTCGAATGAGTTCTAAGATTTCTCCTCAAATCTGATATGCAGTTCTTTGAGTTGTTCAGGAGTTACGCTATCAGGAATCCCTTCCAAGAGACCCTGTGCCGTGGTGGTCTTTGGAAAGGCGATTACGTCTCTGAGAGAACTCAGCCCGGCAAGAATCATTACAATGCGGTCTATACCCGGTGCGATGCCGCCGTGAGGAGGCGCGCCGTATTCCAAGGCATCGAGCAACATAGTATATTTATTCTTATCCATATTCGCAATAGAAAAAAGCCTCTCCTGGAGCCTGCGATTGTGATTTCTGATACTGCCTGAGGCGAGCTCATTGCCATTACACACTAAATCATATAATCTGCCTCTCACGCGTAATGGGTCTGATTCAATATACTCTATGTCTTCCTCTTTTGGCTGTGTAAATATGTGATGACTCGCCACGTATTTTTGTGTCTTTTCGTCGATTTCAAATATTGGAAAATCGTACACCCATAAAAATTCATACCCCTTTCTTGATATGTTGAGTTCCTGCGCAAGTTCATTTCTCAGATTACCCAAGAAGGTGAATACTGTATCATCGCCTGCTACGGCAATAAGGAGATCACCTTTTTCTAAATGTAGTTCCGTAGCTATCTGCTCATCCATCAATTTGGCAATACTCCCCGTGAACTTATCCTCGCTTTTTGTCCAGTAAATGCCACGGAGAGATAATTTCTGAGCGCGTTCATTCAAGCCATCGAGTCTTCTTCTTGAAATTGCACTACCGCCCTTCACGACAAGTCCTCTTATTTCTTGCCTGTCTTTAAATGGAGAAAAACCCTTTTCTCTAAAGGTCTCTTTGAAATTCATGATCTCCATGCCAAAACGTATATCTGGTTTGTCGGTACCATACGTTTCCATAGCCTGCGCATAGGTTATTCTTGGAAAAGGTATTTCTAATTTTTGATTCATAACGGTTTTGAATATGTACACAAACATTCCCTCAGTGAGATGAAAGATATCATCTTCATTGACGAAAGACATCTCGATGTCAATCTGGGTATGTTCAGGCTGTCGGTCATGACGCGGGTCTTCATCACGCATGCACCGGGCAATTTGGTAATAGCGTTCAAACCCAGCAACCATGAGCAGCTGCTTGTACATTTGTGGAGACTGGGCAAGTGCATAACACTTTTTCGGATATAACCGTGACGGAACCAAATAATCACGTGCACCTTCGGGCATGCTGCGGGTTAAAAGAGGCGTTTCGATCTCAATAAAATCACTCTTATTTAAATACTCTCTCATCGCGCTGATGACACGATGCCTGAAGATGATGGCTTTCTGCATCGGTGCACGTCGTAGGTCGAGGTAGCGGTAACGCAGCCGTAATTCCTCACTCGCCTTTACATCATCTTCAACAACAAATGGTGGCACCTTTGATTTTGAAAGTGGCTCCAAATCGCTGACTTCAAGCTCTATGTCACCGGTTTGTATCTTTGAATTCTTCTGACCTTCGGGCCGCTCACGCACTTTACCCTTTGCATATATACAGTCCTGTAAATTGAGGTTCTCTGCCTGTTCGATTTTTTGCGGATCAACAACAAGCTGTAGCATACCAGTCCTATCGCGCAAGTCAACAAAGATCAAACCGCCGAGGTTTCTTATCTTATCAACCCAACCAAATGCCTCAACCTCGTGTCCTATGTATTCTTTTGTGACGTTGTTTAGAAAAATCTTCTTAATAGGTTACCTCTGTTTTTCTCCTTCAATGACGATTTGAGAGAAATCTACGAATTGCATAAAGAGATTGTTGATAAAATGAACAAGAGCGAGACGGTTATCTCGCAGTTTTACATCTTCACACATCACAAGAACGTCATCAAAAAATTTATCAATGAACAGTCTCATTGCGAGTAGCAGTTTCAAAACCTCGGTATAGCTCTTCTGCTCCATCATAATCCCAAGCTGATGCGTGGTTTTTCTGCCTTCCTGATACAATTTGATCTCAGCAGGTTCCTTCAGCAGCTTTTCATTCACTTCAGTGACCTCTTTCACATCTTTCAAAATATTCCGTACCCTCTTCTGCCCAATAACCAACTTGGTAAATTCAGGTTTGCCCCTAAATTCTTTGAGAGCCTGACAACGCATACGAGCATCCGTGACATCATTATCCCAATTCGCAAGCACTGCATTAATCTCATCATACCGGAATCCCTTATCCTGAAGATAACGTGATACCCGCTCAATAAAAAATTCAGAAATAACACCCGTATCAAAATCTTTGTATTTCTCACCATGTAATTTTAGGATCTCATCGACAGCATGAGATAGTGAAACCGTAAATGAATAGGCATCGATAAGATTGACCACAGCATATCCATTTCTCCTTATGCCTAGAGGATCATATGAACTACTTGGACGGTTGCCACTCAAGAACGCACCCATTACATTATCAATCTTGTCGGCTACAGATAACACAGCGCCTTCTTTTGTCTGTGGCAAATCATCACCAACAAAGTTTGGTCGGTAATGTTCCTTTATTGCCATTGCTACTTTTTCTGTACTACTTACTTTTGCATAGTAACCACCAATGATGCCCTGCAATGATGTAAAGTCTTTTTCTCGCACCATCTGTGAGAGTAGATCCGCCTTGCAGAGGAGTGCTGCACGCCGCAATACATCCATATCTAATCGCGATTCATCACGAAACAGCTCAACGAATCGCTGCAGACGTACTGCCTTATCATAGAGGGTGCCTAGATCCTTTAACCACATCATTCCTTTTGTCTGCTCAAGCATATTCTCCAGACCCTGCCGTAAATCATTCTTGAAATAGAAGAGCGCATCGTAAAGCTTCGCTTCTATTACCTGTGTATAACCTTTCTTCACATTCTGAATCGCCTTCTTCTTTGCACTAAATACACAGATAAACTTGTTCGTACCCTTCACCCATATTAAATTGCCCTGGTTTTTCAAAACGGTGAGTAACACCTCTTCAGGTAAACCAAGATATTGATTATCAAATTCACCGGTCACAACCTCAGGGTACTCGGTTATGCAATTTATCTCATCAATCATTTCATCTGTGTACAGGGGTTCTCCAGTCATCTTTGCTGATGCCTCTTTTATACGCTTCAGAATTATTCTCCTTCGCTCATTAGGATCAACAACGACACCGCCGTGCCTGAGAAAATTAATGTATTCACGGGGTTTTTCGAGACGAATCGGTTTGAATGAGAAATGGAAATTCGGCATTGAGTAACGGTCTGCCTTTACTCCCGCATATTCAAATCTCAGGGGTCTTCGATCGAGAAGGGCAACAACCCAACGCACTGGTCTGGGAAACCGATCGCTTCCCTCATTCCATACCATTGTCTTTGGAAACTCCAAACTCCTGATGATTTTGGGAACTTCTGTATACAATATATCTTCAGTATTTACACCAGCAATCTCTTTTTTACCACATGCATATTCGCCCTTTCTTGTTTTCTTTATGAAGAGTTGAGCTTGTTTCAACTCATTCGCCTTCATGAATCCGAGAAGCATCTCTGTCGGTTTGCCTTTGCTGTCAAAGGCAACTTTTTTAGGCGGCCCCTGAATTTCGACGACCTGGGATTTCTGTTTTCGTGGCATACCGAGAATAAGCACACCCATCCGTCTTGGAGTATATATGGTTCTGACTGAACGATAGAATATCCGCTTATCCTTCAATAAATTCTCTACTCCGGTCGACAAATCCTCAGCCGATTTTTCGAGAAATGCTGGTGGAAACTCCTCAAATCCAATTTCGAGTAGAAAGTCGATCATGTCTTCTCAGAATCCTTTTTCTGTTGTGCAGCATTCTGTTCAAGATAGAGTCTTGCAGCTCGATTCGCGAGTGCACGTACCCGACCGATCATCTGTGCCCGTTCTGAAATGCTGATAACACCACGCGCCTCAATGACATTGAACAGATGCGAACATTTTATTGTGTAGTCATAACCAGGAAGGACAAGTCCTCTATCATAGAGTTTTTGCGCCTCTGCCTCAAATTCATTAAACAGAGAAGTCAAAAATCCTGGGTCTGCTTCTTCGAAATTGTATTTCGAAAATTCCAGTTCATTCTGCTCATACACATCACCCCAGCTGAGGTCATTGTTCCATTTAAGATCAAAGATAGATGAGACGTCCTGTAGTGCCATTGCTATTCTCTCGAGACCATAGGTTATTTCAACAGGAATTACTGGTAGATCAATACCACCTGCCTGCTGAAAATAGGTGAACTGGGTGATTTCCATACCGTCAAGCCATACTTCCCAGCCAAGACCCCAGGCACCGAGTGTGGGTGCGTCCCAATCGCCCTTCACAAATTTAACTTCGTGTTCCTTCAATTTCAGACCAAGGTGTTCCAGAGACTGCAAGTATATCTTTTGGATGTCATCGGGTGCTGGCTTCATAATCACCTGAAGTTGATAGAACTGCTGGACCCGATGGGGATTCTTCGCATATCTACCATCCCTTGGCCGTTTCGAAATCTCGACATAGCACACATTCCATGGTTTTGTATCGAGTATTCTGATAAATGTTGCAGGATTAAAGGTACCTGCTCCTACCTCTGAGTTGTATGGTTCAAAGAGCAGGCAATCCTGCTGCTGCCAGTACTGCTTTAACTCGAGGATAATATTTTCAAACGTGTGTACCCTTCTCATAATCCAAGCTCGTGGGATATGTTCTGCATGCCCCGCAGACAGATTTCAATGAATTCGTTGAGTTCAAGTCCCAGGTTTTTGCAGGTCGAAATCTGCTCACGGTTCGCACCAGCTGCAAAACGTTTCTCCTTAAATCTTCTCAACACAAACTGAACATCTAATGCCTTCAGGCGCTTTTCTGGATGCATTAATGCACTCGCAACAATAAGCCCAGTCAGAGGATCAGCAGCAAAGAGTGCCCAATCAAGCCTTGATTCAGGAGGCAGGTGTCCAGAATGTACCTTAATTGCATTGATTATCTTATCATTCAGGTGAAATTTCTCAAGAAAAGCAGCACCCTCAAGACCGTGCCTAGATGGTTGCCCATCAGTCTCTTCATAATCAATATCGTGTAATAGTCCAGTCAGACTCCACTGAGCCGTGTCTTCTCCAAATTTTTCAGCAAGTTCCTTTAAACATGCCTCAGCAGCAAGGCTATGCTTGAAAAGGTTGTCATTCTTTAACTTTTCGCGTAGCAGTTGTATTGCGTCGTCTCTTGTCATAGAAATATATTATGTACATTTTTAAAAAGATGTCAAGAAAGAATTTTTATTACGCCCCACACAATCTACAATCGAGTCCGTTGATTTTCTGTATAATCTCACTATAATAGTGCATGCTCGGTCTGGTCCTTGGTGGCGGTGCTGCAAAAGGATATGCGCATATTGGTGCCCTCAAGGTCTTAGATGAGGGGGGTATAAAACCAGATATAATCGTTGGTGCGAGCATGGGTGCACTCATTGGTGGTTTCTCTGCTGCTGGATATACTGCACAGGAACTCGAAGAGATAGCCTTAAAGATAGATAAAAAAAAGAAGCGATGGCTCTTCAGGTTCCGCCTCTCAAAAAAAGGGTTTATCGATGGCAAGAATATTGTGAGACATTTATCGCGTCATCTCCAAGACAAAAAGATCGAAGAATTACCGGTAAAGTTTGCTGTTGTCGCAACAGACATCGAAGACCACTCAGAGATCATCATTGATAAGGGTGATTTGATCCAGGCAATAAGGGCAGCAATCTCAATTCCGGTCGTCTTTATGCCCCATCAGTATGCTGGCAGAGTCCTGATTGATGGTGGGTTCGTCAATCCACTACCCATTAATGTGGCACAGAGACTCGGGGCTCAAAAGATCATTGCAGTCAATGTCCTGCGCATGGTAGACTATCCAGAAAAAGAAATATCGTCTGTTCATCCGACAAATAAAACATACAACGTAAAAAAGGTCTTTTTTGAAACATTTGATTATATAACCTCGAGGCTGGTCGATTACCAACTGAAAAACCTAAAAGATGGCATTCTCATAAATATAAATACAGAAGGTATTGGTCTCGGCCACTTTGAAAAAGCGCAGGTGGCAATCAAGCGAGGTTATGTAGAAACTGCCAAATACCGTGAGGAACTACAACAATTCAAGTAGCAAGACTGTATATTTCCTTTTTAGGCATTTAGGAATTTAGGTGTTTTGGGGATTTTTGATTTTTCTTGACTTGAAGGACAAATTGGATAGAATGGTTTTATGAAAAATATCGCAGTGTTAGCCTCAGGCAGAGGTACAAACCTTCAGGCAATCATTGAAAATTTTGAAAATGGTACGCTCAAGGCAAAGCTTGTCTGTGTCATTAGTGATAATAAAGATGCAAAGGCGCTTGAGCGGGCTCGAAAACATAATATTGAGGCGGTCTACATAGATCCAGGTCCAAAAAAGACCTGGCTCATTCCTGAGGTAGAACAGAAGTATGTCAAGGCTCTGCAGGATCGCAATATTGACTTTGTCTGCCTCGCAGGATTCATGCGGATTATAAAAAAACCATTTCTTGATGCGTATGCTGGCAGAATACTCAATATTCATCCAGCACTGCTCCCATCTTTTCCTGGCCTTGATGTTCAAAGGAAGGCACTTGAATACGGTGTTAAATTTTCTGGGTGCACAGTCCATTTCGTAACTGCAGATGTTGATGCAGGACCAATAATCACGCAGGCAGTTGTTCCAGTACTTGAAGATGATACACCAGAATCGCTTGCAGAGAGAATTTTAAAAGAAGAACATAGAATCTACACAGAAGCAATAAACATTGTTGCGTCAGGGCAATATAAGATTGTTGGGAGAAGGGTAATAAAAACATAGTCTGCGTTTTTCGGTTGCGAAAAGCGATTCGTTGGTCGTTGATCGTATATCGAAACCGTTGCGCTTTTCGAAACCGCGCACCGACACCGAAATGCAGGGGGTATCCCCTTGCTAGAACTAGCCATTTGGGCGAAAGCCCAAAGCGGCGGATGGTCGAAAGATGTAACGAAAACTTACTATTTGCCAACACGACGTTGACCCTTCTGCTCAGCATACGTGATCGCCGGGCCAGGGGGATCAAAGGCATCCGAAAAGTTTTCGGTTCTTTGTAGAAAACTTTTTGGATAAAAGGGGGAAGGATTCCCCCTTTGGGCGGTTAGCTCAGTTGGTTAGAGCGCCAGTCTCACATACTGGAGGTCATGCGTTCAAGTCGCATACCGCCCATGTGTTGAATGGGGTCAGGTCTTGCAATCACACATTCTGCCCATCTCGATTCACCTACATGTTGTTTTGCAAGACCTGACCCCTTATGCCTATCGTCACTGTTTCAAATGGTATCTCCTTACCTGCTTTTTTCATGGCCTGCTTCACAATATGGATAAGTCCAAAACAACACGGCACCTCCATATTGACAACCTTGATGCTCTTGGGTTCTGCTGCCTGTATTATCTGGGCTATCTTCTCAACATAGAAGTCTGCATCATCGAGTTTTGGACAACCAACCAGCACTGCGTTACTTTTTAAGAAATCCTGATGCATGTTCGGATACGCAAAAGGCACACAATCAGCGATGATCACCACATCGGCATTCTTGAGATACGGTGCAACTGGCGGCACGAGATTAATCTGAACTGGCCACTGCCTGAGCTCTGATTTTGTCCTTGCCGCAACCGTTTCACCTTTTTCCTCCTCTTTCCACTGCAATACCTTTGCAGAAGGACATGCACATTCACCTTTGGGCATTTTGTGTATATGGTGCTTATGCATTTCTTCTGCATGTTCCTTCATGTGCTTGAGATGGGTCTCTAACATCTCAGGCGCCTTTTCCTTTATGCGTGCGATCGTCGCCTCTTCGTCATAGGGTATTACATCTTCTTCTGCAATCGTGAGCGCACCAGTTGGACAGTCACCGAGACAGGCACCAAGACCATCACAATAAAATTCCTTTACCAGACGCGCCTTCTTGCCATTTGGTGTATCAACCATTTGCAATGCCTGTTCCGGGCAGGCAGGTACACATTCCCCACATCCATTACAGAGGTCTTCATCAATCTTTATGATTTTTCTTTTTATCTTCTTCACGCTATTACTCCTTGATATTCTTTTCAAATTCCCAATTTCTTTCTCTTCCCTTCTATGTGCACCAGAATGCCATCAACCGCTTTCACAGCATCTGTCTCTACATTGAGCTGGCCACCAGTAACACCTTTACAGTCTTCTAGAAGAAGTCTGACAAGATTTGGCGCTCCAGTAACAGGAGGAACAGGATTGACATAGGTATAGAGTCCGAGGGCAAGTGCAAAAATGGCATCGATCGTTGCCTTTTGCTCCATATACTCGGGTGCTGCTGCAGCAACAGGGAGATCGGTGATTGGCACATCACCGAGGGCATGTGAAAGAGCTGCCAAGAGGTCGGCGAGCCGTCCCGTATCAGTACAAGTGCCATAACTGAGCACAGGCGGTATATTCAATTTTTCACAGAGCCCCTTGAGACCAGGTCCTGCGAATTTCTGTGCCTCAGGACTGCACAATCCTGCCACCTGCATTGCACCATTACCGCATCCCAACGATAAGACGAGAATATCGCGCTTTATGAGTTCTTTGGCTACTGCTACACTATGCACATCTTGACCAGAATCCCTGAGTGTAGTACATGAGACCAAACCTACTACTCCGCGCAGAGTACCATCTTTTATTGCAGCCAATAACGGTTCTACAGTTCCGCCGAGCGCTGCGAGTATACTCTCGGTCGAGAAACCCACAACAGCATTCCTCGTGGGCAATTGGTTCATCGGTTCAACTGAAGCCCTACGTTCTTTGAAATTATCAATTGCCAGCTGCAGGAGTGCTGCGGCCTGCTCCTCTGCCTTCTCCGGCACGTAGTTTATGCTCTCAGTAATACCTTCAAAAGCAACCAATTCACTCACCGGAACGAGTTTGAATTTGTACTTTTGTGCATAGAGCGGGTCAATCGGCATTGAGCAGTTCATGTCTGCAGCAAAGAGGTCTACACAGCCGCTTGCAAAGATCGCCTCCTGCATAATCCAGTTACCGGTGAAACCATAGAACACGTCGTCCATTGTCCAGCGCTGAATCATCTCTTGTCCGGTCTCTATATTGGCGATCACACGGAGCCCCTTCGCACCGACCCGCCGTGCCTTGTCCTGCCACTCCTTGTCTCTGGCCAACTGTACCATAGCAAATCCTAAGAACGGTTCGTGACCATTGGGCAGTACGTTAACATAGTCGGGGTCGAGTACGCCAAGGTCAACACGCATCGTATGCGGCTGAGGAATGCCATACATGATGTCCTGGCAATACTCGTTCACGATCTGACTTTGATATGCCATTGCGACACCGAGACGCATAGCCTTTAAAGCCAGGCTCACATAGTAACCATCAACATTGGTAAGACATGAACTCGTCGCAAACATCATCTCACCATATATGCCACCCGGGAAAATGCCGAGTTGCTTCCATTTCTCTTGACGCTCACTGGTCGCGAGGGCTTGTACAATGACACTCGGCTCATCATATTTTCTATTAAAATCAGTCTCAACAAAATCGCAGAGTTTAATTGCGACTTCTTTGTCTTTACCAGCAGTATTAATATTTAATCGTGACGCAAAGTTTCTCAGCTTTTCTGATTCTTTAATCTCAAAAGGAGTCTTGCCTTGAGCAGTGGCACGAAGGGTTTTGATTGTTTGTTCAGTATGGTAATGATAGGTGGATGCACCCATCACATTTCTCAAGAGCATCATGCGCATTGCCATACCATCACCGGTTATGCCACATACGCCTCGCTTGTCCTTTGCTACATCGGCTCGGCATGGACCATTTGAACAGAGATCACACCTGACACCACCCATGCAGAACGGACATCGCTGGTCAGGTTTCCCACCTAGACCTTGTGCCTCATAACGATTCCAAATGTTATTCATACCGTCTTTTCTTATTTTTTCATACATTGTGCGTACAGATGCATGATATGAAAGCCTATTTTCTTCCATTTATCCTCCTTGTGTTTGAATGCTGCTCTCCTCACAGATGTCAGCAAGCGTGTATTCATCAAAAAATCCATCAATGCGTTTTTTTAATTCCTTCCAGTGGTGCTTCATCGGACAGAGGCTGAATCCTGCGCAGTACCTATCTCGCTTATTCACAACACACATTACAGGTGCAGTAGATTCGCCAGCTGCGTTTATGATATCCTTGAGTCTTATTGATTTGGGATCTCGAGCGAGCAAATAACCACCGCCTGGCCCCTTTTTGCTTTTTATTAACTTTGCGCGGTGCAGCTTTAACAATATTTGCTCAAGATATTTTGGCTTGATACGCTGGCGTCTTGCAATTGCTGACAGTGGCATGGTTTTACCCTCTGGCTGCTGTGCCAAAGCAACCAGTGCACGAAGGCTGTATCTCGTCTTTGTTGTGAGTCTCATGCTATAGCATACTGAAAAAGTAGGGTATTGTCAAGAGGCAATTTCCAGTCTCGCATGAATTCAAAAAATCGTTCATTATTTCATAAAATATTGACTGATAATATCGATTCTGTATAATAGAATCAATGATATTCAGGAAATTAGTAATCATTATAGTACTCATCATTGCCGTAATTATCGGCGGTGTTATTGGTTATTCAATCATTGAATCACTACCTATCATTGATGCCCTCTACATGACCATCATCACCATATCTACAGTAGGTTTTGGAGAAGTCGCTGACTTATCTGAGGCAGGAAGAATATTTACTATCTTATTGATTATCGGTGGCATTGCAATTATAACGACCGGCGTGAGTCTCATTTTTTCCTCAATCATGGAAGGCACCTTTGGTGAGATTTTAAGGAGGCAAAGAATGGAGAAGAAATTAGCAAAAATGAAGAATCATTTCATTATCTGCGGGTGTGGTGCAGTAGGGCACGATGTCATACGTGAGTTTCTGCATGTTGAGCAAAAGTTTGTTCTCATCGATAAGAAAGAAGAAGTTCTGAATAAGGTGCTTGAAGAATGTCCAGATATTGTCTATCTTGTTGGCGATGCTACTGAAGATGATATACTGAGAAAGGCT
>Ga0209427_10003385_pt1 | contig 18746 bp, 13 predicted proteins | sample DeeMarSWOR136_30_FD_187465 | JGI IMG/M metagenome (GOLD analysis project Ga0209427, IMG submission 187465) | Marine sediment microbial communities from White Oak River estuary, North Carolina - WOR-1-36_30 (SPAdes) (version 2) | ecosystem: Environmental > Aquatic > Marine > Intertidal zone >...
GTTTGACCACAAAGAGAGAACAATAACCATCGGCAATTGGATGCCGGTTCATACTGCAGGGTCTGACGTTTGTCTTAAGGGAATACTGGACTGGGTAGGCCGCGATAACATACATCCAGACGACTTCATTATCGCAAACGACCCGTACATTGTCCGTTTTGGCCATGCACCAGATTGGTCATTTCTCCGCCCCACCTTTTACGAGGGTGAGCTCTTGTTTTACCAGTATCTGAGAACCCATCAATATGATTCGGGTGGCGCCTTCCAAGGTTGTTATTACCCCCGTACCTATGACTGCCATGGTGAGGGACTGATGATTCCTCCAGTGAAAATCATAGAGGGAGGGGTGATCGATGAGAAGGTTTACTCCGTCATCCTTCGAAATGTGAGGGGGCGCACTATGGTGCGTGCTGACAACATGCTGGTTTTTGAGGCGATGAGGAAGGCTGAGGAAAGGTTAATAGAGTTGCTTAGAAGTTACGGAAAGGATACGGTCCAGGCAGCCTGTGACGAGATCCTGAGAAGAACCGAGGAATCGGTAAGGAAGGTAATTTCAACATGGCCAGCTGGGACATATAAGGCAGAACGGGCTGCAGACTGGGACGGAACTACGGATAAACCGGTATGGGTAAGATTGACTCTTACCGTTAAGCCAAAGGAGGGCCAACTGATATTCGACTTCTCAGAGAGTGACCCACAGGTGGATTTCATCAATTGCCCTAAAGGCCAGTCATCGGCGGCCGTAGTCAGTGGCGTAGCATGGTCGCTTCCGCCTGGAACAGCTCGCAATCAGGGTTTACTTGACTGTTTGACCATCATCACCAAGGAGGGCACAGTACTGGGCCCAACATATCCGGCGACTACTGGGGCTCAAGCTCCCACTCTAGGCACACATGTAACAGAGTGTGTCCAGCTCGCATTAGCCCAGGTAGTGCCGATGGAAACCTCAGCTATATGGTCTAGGCATTTGAGCCCTATCGTCACGGGGAAACGCCGGGATCGTATTGACCCAAGAACTGGGTCTCCCCAGGTCTATTGGACATCACCTTTTCATTCGGACGGCTCAAGTGGTGCACTCTATGGGTATGATGGCGTTGATGGGCTCGGTCCTTGTCACAGCGGCGGTGCAGTCGTAAGAGCTCCTGTAGAGGTTGAAGAATGGGATACGGTGTATAGATGGTTGCATTATGAGTTCCTAACGGACTCTGCCGGTGATGGGGAGTGGAGAGGAGGAGCAGGCACTGATGTTCAGATCCTGAATAAATATGACCCAAAGGTCTGGCAGCCTCTTGATTGTGTTGTCATGACAGGCAATTCTGACGGTGAAAAATTCACCAATCCAGGTTTGATGGGCGGCACAGACGGCAAGAAGAACGCCCTGGGTATTATCAGAAAGGGTAAAGATGTACGGTTGCGTTGCAATGATGTCCAGTACCTTCAGCCGGGAGATATGATTTGGACCAAGTGCGGGGGTGGTGGCGGCTTTGGGGACCCTCTTAACAGAGAGATTGAGAAGGTTCGGTGGGATGCTTTAAATAAATACATCTCGATTAAAAAGGCTAAGGACGTCTATGGAGTTGTAATAGACCCAAAATCCTTTGAAGTGGATTACAAGGCATCAACACAACTGAGGAAAAAACTGAAGGCCAAGAAGAAGGGGGGTGGAAAAAAGGCGATTAAAAAGCAATAACAGCGAAAATTGAATCGGGTTAAGATTGGTTATGGCTAAGGTAAACTTAAGATTGAAGCTGAGGCAAAATTAAAAGACATCTTTGTTAGAAGAGAGGGGAAGTGAACTGAGACTTTATAATAACAAGACCCGAGACAATCTTGGGAAACTCCAGGAAGGAGGAGAAAAAATGAAAAAGCTAATCGTCCTAATATGCAGTATCTGCTTCGCTATGGGGATGGTGGGTTTTGCTGAAGCTAAGGATAAGATCGTTTTCGGTCAGGCAATTGGTCTTACAGGCCCAATTGCTTCAGCGGTGGGTTTTTTAGAGGTTCCCATCATTAAACTGTGGTTGCAGGAGGTAAATAAGAAAGGCGGGATATATGTACCGGAATATCGCAAACGTTTGCCCGTAGAGCTCGTCCGATATGATGATAAGGGTGATATACCGACCACTCTTAAACTGTTTGAAAAACTGGCTACCGTAGACAAGGTTGATATGATATTACCACCTCACGGTACCGCCTTTCACCTTGCTGTAGCTCCGTTAGCCGCTAAATATAAGTACCCACTGGTGACCTTCACCTTTATGACGGAAAGGTATAGGGAGGTGGCACATAAGTATGGGTACACGTTTATCACCACAACCGCCTCTCGCGAGAGCCAGGCAGCCTTTCGAGACCTTATGGTGGAATTGGGAGTCAAGACAGCAGCCGTTGTCTACGTCGCACACGAATTTGGGATAGAAAATGCACAGGAGTTGGCGCCTAGAATGGGACCAGCAGGTATTGAAGTGGTTATGTTTAAAAGTTATCCAATGATGCCCAAGGACTTGTCTCCCCTATTGAAGGAAGCTAAAGCTGCCGATGTCGATGCCTTTATTGCGTTTTCCTATGTCCCGGGGACCATGCTTCTGCCTGAACAAGCGATAACGTTAGACTATAACCCAAAGCTTTTTTATACCGCTCTTGCTACTGCTTGGCCTGCATTCAAAGGCAAGTATGGTGCTGCAACAGAAGGGATTATGGGCCCCGGCGGGTGGAATGAGAAGGCCTCCCCTGAAGCAAAAGAATTCTATGATAAGTTCCTGGCCATGCATGGCAGACCGCCCTGCAACTGGTCAACGGCATATGGCTATGCTACATATCAGATTTACGAGCAGGCTATTGAGAAGGTTGGATTCAAAGACCGGAAAAAGCTGAGGGATTACATCGCCACACATACGTTTGATACGGTTTACGGTCCTGTAAAATATACGGAATACTTTAACGTAGACCACCCGAGTTATATCGGACAGTGGCAAAAGGGGGTTTTTGAATCCGTAGCCCCTAAAGAGAATAGGAAAGTAAACGTGTTATACCCCAAACCTTCGTGGCCAAAGAAGTGATATTGGCTCAAAGAGACTTTCTTCTTGAGAGCGGTCTGCAGGCTGCTTCAGTCATACCTGATGAAGCAGCCTGCAGAGGAAGTTTGACTGGTTGTGGCTTTGTTGGCCCATCAATTCAACGGTTCTCTTTGGCTCTCCGGTCAACCCGTGTCTTAGTCCAGCTTACTATTCCAGAAGAAGTTTAATGATTTTATAAAAAGTCTCTCAGTTACCAAAATTAAGGAGGCTAAAGCAAATACTGTGATTGTTCTTGATGTAATTATCGGGGGGTTATTAACCGGAGGAATCTACGCCTTACTGGCTGCAGGCTTTAGCCTTCAGTATGGTGTTTCCCGGGTGCTGAACGTATCCCACGGTGAATTTATTATGCTTGGCGCCCTGGCAGCTTATTCGTTGTACGTCCCTTTTGGAATTAACCCTCTTGTTTCTCTTGTTATTCTCGGGCCTATTTTCTTCATAATCGGTTCTCTGACCAATAGGATTTTGTTTGAACGCCTCAGAAGGATAGCAGGCTCAATCGAAGTGTTTGAGGGCCAGTCCATCCTGGTCAGTTTCGGTCTCCTATTTATCATTCAAAATTTAGCTTTATTGGCGTGGGGTGCCGATGAGAGAGGTTACAAATTCTTAGTTATTCCGATTAATTTGCTAGGCTCAATCTTTGCGGCAAATCGCCTTGTAGCTCTTTCACTCGCTGTAGTTATAGGTCTATCCTTCTTTTTCTTTTTAGTGCGCACGCGCTTAGGAAAAGCCGTTCGGGCAGCAGCCCAAGAAGAGACCGGTGCTCAACTCATCGGAGTAAACATTCAATGGATGCATGGCTTATGTTTTGGTTTTGGAGCTTCGTTAGCCGGTTTTGCCGGTGTCCTGATTAGCACGATGTTCACCGTTTCGCCATTTATGGGTCTCCCATATACCATCATCGCCATCATCGTGGTGGTCCTGGGCGGATTGGGCAATATCATAGGTAGTTTAGTTGGAGGTTTAATACTAGGCCTCATAGGCAGCATTGTGCTGCATATTGAGCCAGGTTTAGAGTTGGCTGTCTTATATATCCTGTTCATGCTCATTCTCTTGATAAGACCAAAAGGAATCTTCGGGAAATAGAGGATGGATATTATAAGGTCTAATCCTGAAAGATTTTTTTTATTGGTTCTCTCAATCTTCATCCTAATCATCCTGGCAATCATACCCAGCTACATTGCAGATTATTATGTCTCGCTACTGGTTAGCATCTTTAAGTTCACAGTTCTTACCGTAAGCTGGGCTACTTTCTGTGGCCCCACCGGTTACATCTCTCTTGCATCGGCTGCATTTCTTGGAACTGGCATGTATGTCACGGCTCTGATAGGGGAGAAGGTCCCGCTACCCCTGGTTGTCTTGTTTGGCGGTTTAGCAAGCTTTTTGCTTGCCCTTTTGGTCGGTTTGGCCTCCCTAAGGATAAGGGGCATATTCTTTGCGATATTCACGCTTGGGCTTAGTGAGGGCCTTAGGCATTTTATGAACTGGTGGGAGATCAGCAGAGAAGGCAGGATGGGCAGATGGGTTATCTCGGCAGATTACCTAACCATCTTTTATACGATGTTAATGATTCTGGTAATGACGCTGCTTACCTCCTATTTAATTAGACGCTCAAAATTTGGAGTTGCTTTGCAAAGTATCGGGGAAGAGGAGGAAGCCGCTAGACATATAGGCATCAATGTAAATGCTGTGAAAGTGATCACCTTTGCCGTTACCTCTTTTTGGATAGGAGCAACTGGAGGAATCATCGTGACACAATGGTTATATGTTGACACCTCGACTGCTTTTGATGTGTCCTATTCTTTCACCCCGACTCTAATGGCCCTCTTTGGCGGTATTGGACAAATTTACGGTTGGGTCTTAGGGTCCGTCGTTTTTACAATTATAACGGAGTTGCTATTAACCGAGTTTCCTTATTACTACATGCTCATTTTCGGAAGTGTAATAATAAGCGTGTTCTTGTTTTTCCCCTCAGGATTGGTTGGAGTGGTAATAAAGTGGCGGAAAGGGAAATTGGTGGAGTAATATGCCAATCATTGAAGGAGAAAGGGTTAGCAAAAACTTCGGAGGATTAGCCGCGGTGGTGAACGTTGATTTTCATATAGATCAAGGCGAAATCGTAGGTTTGATTGGTCCAAACGGAGCTGGTAAAACAACCCTTTTTAATTTAATATCCGGTGCGTTAGCTACTACGGCAGGGACTATAAGATTTAAAGGTGAAAATATTACTGGGTTGAAGCCGCATCAAATTTGTAAGCGGAGGGTGGCAAGAACTTTTCAATCCGTTAAAGTTTTCTCCAATATGACTGTTCTCGATAATGTATTAGCAGGGTCGTTATTCGGGGCATCAACAGGTATGCGCATGCATGATGCAAAGGCAGAGGCTATGGAGTTATTAGAGTTTGTCGGGTTGTCAGCTAAAGAAGGGAGTCTGGCTAAAGACTTAACCATAGCTAACCAGAAACGTGTTGAAGTGGCTAGGGCGCTGGCTACAAAGCCAGAATTGCTATTGCTTGATGAGGTGATGTCAGGTTTAAACCCTACCGAGGTAGCTCAGGTTACAGAGTTGATTAAGAAAATGCGAGATAAAGGGATTACGGTTTTTATGATCGAACACGTCATGAAGGCAATTATGGACATATCTGACCGGATTATAGTACTCCATCACGGTGAGAAGATTGCCGAGGGAACCCCGTCCGAGATAGCTAAGAGCCAAAAAGTGATCGAAGTATATTTGGGGGATTAGGCTTATGCTGAAAGTTAACAATATAAATACCTATTATGGGAAACTTCAGGCTTTATGGGATGTTTCTTTCCGAGCTGAGGAGAAAGAAATAGTCGCTTTAGTTGGTGCTAACGGAGCTGGGAAAACTACGATCCTGAATGCCATATCCAATTTGATACATTTAGCTTCGGGTACTGTGGAGTTTCTTGGCAGGAGAATAGATAAAATGCCACCTTACCGGTTAGCGGAAATAGGCATTTCTCACATACCGGAAGGCAGAAAACTTTTTCCAGATATGACGGTACGTGAAAACTTAGAATTGGGAGCGTATGCTCACCAAGTGTGGAAGAACAAAGGGGAAATGCTTGAATACGTTTATCAAATTTTTCCCAGACTAAAAGAAAGAGCAGGACAATTAGCTAGAACCTTAAGCGGTGGTGAACAGCAAATGTTAGCGATGGGTCGAGGTTTAATGTCAAGACCGAGACTGTGTATGTTGGATGAGCCATCATCCGGGCTGGCACCTCTATTAATAATGGAAATTTTCGAGGTGATAAAAGCACTGAATGACCAAGGGACGACCATCTTGTTAGTTGAGCAAAATACTAAACGTGCTTTAGAGATAGCTGATCGAGCCTATGTGTTGGAAAACGGCCGGATAATGTTGCAGGGCAAGGGTGAGGAGTTATTGCGGAACAATCATGTTAAAGTCGCATACCTGGGGCTATAACATAACTTCAATCAAAGAAACCCGAATTTGAACTAGGGCGATCAAAATTTCACCCAAAAGGTGTATGACTTCAGATACCGAATAGAACGGGAAGGAGGCCGAAAAATGACTTTTCGGATAGGTATTGACACGGGAGGAACGTTTACTGACTCCATCTCAGTGGATGAGAAAGGGAATTTAGTAGCCACGAAAACGCTCACTGTGCCTAAGAACTTAGCACAGGGGACGATAAATGCTATAGATGCCCTGGCAAGACAAAATAACCTAACCCGGAAGCAATTTTTAGGGAAAGTGGAAACCATGGTTCATGGAACGACACAAGGGACAAACGTCATTATCACTCGGTCTGGGCCAAAGCTGGGAATTATTGCTTCAGAGGGACACGCAGATGTATTACAACTACGAAGAGTGATAAGAGATAATATTTATGATTGGCGAAGGGCTTTCCCAGAACCCCTGGTGCCACGTTACCTTCGAGTAGGCGTTAAAGAAAGAGTGAATTCGCAGGGGCAGGTCGTAAGGTCCCTGGATGAGGCCAGTGTCCACAGAGCGGTGGCATATCTCAAGGAGATGAACGTTGATAGCATCGTGGTGGCTCTGCTTTGGTCGTTCCTATACCCGGAACACGAGAGGAGGATTGGTGAGATCATCAAGATGGATTTTCCAACAGCTCACGTAACCCTTTCGCACAAAATTCTCCCTGCAATTGGAGAATATGAAAGGACGAGCACTGCAGTGATCAATGCTTACACAGCGCCTTCTACGGCTGCTTATATTCACACCCTAACCGACTTTCTAACGAAAGAGGGCTTCAGGGGCCAATTCCTCTTCATGCAGAATAACGGTGGGGTCGAGACGGCGGAAATAGGAACTGAAAATCCAGCTACCCTTGCCACTTCAGGTCCAGCAGCAGGTCCTCCGGCTGCACTTGCGGTTGGAAAACTACATGGATTAAGAAACCTCTTGTCCATCGACATGGGAGGAACGAGTTTCGATATCGCGATCATTGATAAAGGTAAATTCATTACGAAAACTGAAAGCCTGATAGCCGATCACAGATTCTCTTTGCCCATCATCGATGTCGACAGCATTGGTGCTGGGGGAGGTAGTATTGCCTGGTTCGACGCGACTCATACGTTGCGTGTTGGCCCTAAGAGTGCAGGAGCTGACCCAGGGCCAGCCTGTTACGGCCTCGGTGGAGAAGATGCGACCGTTACTGATGCTGACGTCATTCTGGGTTATATTTCTCCTGATTTTTTCCTTGGCGGGGAGATGAAACTAAGAAAAGACCTTGCAGAGCAGGCAGTAAAAAAGATAGCTGATCAACTCGGTATGAGCCTCGTCGAGGCAGCTGCTGCCATCTACAAGGTCAGCAATTCGGTCATGGCAGACGCAGTGTCCCATACCTTTACCAAGCGGGGCTATGATCCCCGGGTCTTTGCCCTTGTTGCCGGTGGGGCTGCCGGACCCACATGCGCCTTGAAGATCGCTCAGGAGTTATATATTTCAAAAGTCATCATTCCTAAATTTGCTCCGATTTACTGCGCCTTCGGCATGCTCGATGTGGACCTGATCCATGATTTCCAACGTTTTTACCATGCGGATAAGAACAGCCTAAATCTCAACGAAGTAAAGAGGCTATATAAAGAAATGGAGGCTGAAGCCCTTAGAGTGTTAGAGAGAGAGGGCATACCTAAAAAGGACCGCCTTTTGGAAAGAACGATGAGGATAAAATATTGGGGCCAGTTCCGAGATGTGGAAGTTTCGTGGCCCAGTGGACCCATCACTCATGCTAACCTTTCTGTAGGGATGACCAATTTCCATCGCAGGCACAAAGACTTATATGGCTCCTCTGACAAAGACTATCCCCTTGAGTTCATGGGTTTTGGTCTTCGGGCCATTGGCAGAATGCCAAAACTAAGGCTTAAGAAGTTAGACAAGGGCAACAAAAATCCTCAAAGAGCGCAAAAGGGTGAACGGAACGCTTTCTTTGAAGAAAGCAGAGGCTTTATTAGAACTAAAATTTTTGATGGTGATAAACTCCTAAGCGGCAACGTATTGGAAGGTCCTTGTATCGTGGAAGAGAGAATGACCAACATTGTCATTCCACCCAAATGCAAGCTAAGGGTTGATCAGCATGGAAACTACGTTACGGATTAATTAAGACAAAAAAGGGGGTATGAGCAATGTCTCCAAAAAGAAAAAAAGCAGAAGTCGATCCCATTACTCTAACCGTTGTTTGGAACAGGTTGTTGACGCTCACTCGTGAATGTGGCGAAAGGGTTGTCCACTCTGCTCAGAGTTACGTCATGGGATTGGCCCGGGATATGGGGCCTGTGTTGCTTACCCCCGAGATCGAAATCGTCACCTCGGTGGAGTTCATACCCTGCCACTGCCTGCTCGCAGAGATTCCAACGAAAGCCATCCTGAACAAATTTGGACATTTGGACCCAGGAGATATGGTGATCGGCAATGATGCTTATATCGTAAGAAGCGGCCACTTGCCAGACTGGACGTTTCTCCTCCCCATATACTGGCATGACAAACTGGTCTTCTATTGCCACTTCAGGGCTCACCAGTCAGACAGCGGGGGCGCCCTCTCCGGGAGCTATTTCCCAAGGGCCTATGACTGTATTGCAGAGGGGCTGAACATCCCGCCGGTAAAGATCGTCAAGAAAGGCAAAACAGCCGAGGAAGTATATGAGGTTATTCTCAACAATGTCCGAACCCCTAACGCCGTGAAATCTGATAATATGCTGATTTATGGCTCGATACGGAGAATGGAAAAAGACATCGGTGAATTAATTGATAGATATGGACTGGAGACCCTAAGGGCATGTACTCAAGAAATTATCCGGAGAGATGAAATCGCTACAAGGAATCAAATCAGAGCAATCCCTGACGGGATTTATTATGGGGAATCTGCTTGCGATTGGGATGGGAGCGTTCCGGATCGCCCGGTCTGGATTAGGGTCAAGCTGACCGTCAAAGGAAATGAGATGACCTTTGATTTCTCCGAAAGCGATGATCAAGTTGATTTTATCAACAGTCCGCTGGGCAATACTTATGCTTTCACCTATCTCGCCCTCTTCCTACACATTGATCCAAGTATCCCTCATAACCATGGTGCGAGGATACCCGTTCACATCATTGCTCCGCAGGGGAAAGTAGTTAACCCAACTCGGCCTCACACTTATGGTGGCTGTGCTTGCAGTTGTGCTTGTGCAATATATGAAGCCTGTGCCATGGCCCTGGGGAAAGCAGACCCCGAAAGAGCCAAGGCATGTTCTGCAAGACATTTTTCTGTGGACGTTGCAGGCCGTTTACCCATAACGGATCCTCGAACAGGACAGGACTTGGAGTACTTCGCGGCTCCTTTTATTGAAGAAGGCGGGACCGGGACCGTGAAGGGTTTTGATGGCTGGGATGGCGAGACAGGCAGCATACACTCGGGGGCGCTGAAGCGAGGATCAGTTGAAGAATGTGAACTCGTTTTTCCTTTCCGCTGGGACGTCGTCGAGATTGCCAACGATTCTGAGGGGCCTGGCGAATTTATAAGCGGGAGAGGAACCTATTCCGAACGCTTATGTATTGCCCCGCCAGGTGCCCGAACGGTCCTGATGTCTGGCGATTGTGATGGAGCGGTCCATCCTCCTCCAGGAATGGCCGGGGCTCCGCCCGCACAACTGGGTCAGATCTTCATGAAGAGAGCGGGCAACAACGAAAGGGAGATATTTAAGACGATTGATATGGGTGATATGTATCCTGGGGACCTCTTGATCACTCGTACGAGCGGGGGGGCAGGGTGGGGGAATCCCCTGAACCGGGATCCCGAGAGAGTCAGGTTGAACGTCAGAGATGGGTTCCTTTCTATTCAGAGGGCAAAAGATGTTTACGGGGTAGTCATAACCCAGAAAAAAGAAGGTGACCCAGAGACAGTCGAGGTAGATAACAAGGCAACAAAAGAGCTCAGAGAAAAAATGAAGGCGGAGCAGACATAAGGAGGGTCAAAGACCAGAAGAAAAATCTGGGGATAGAGCCTTTTGCAAGGATTTTCAGAGTCAGAGTCCATGCCCGCAAAGAACTGAATCCTATTCACCTTTATCTGTCACACAGTCTGATGATTATACGGGGAGGTAGATTATGAGCATTCCTAATTTCTCATTATTAGGCGAAGTTGCTATTGTTACTGGTGGGAAGAGAGGAATCGGTAGGGAGATTGCGCTAGCCTTGGCTGGTGCAGGTGCTGATGTAGCTGTTTGTACCCGCGTGATCGAGGATCGTGGATTAGAAGCGGTGGTAGAAGAGATTAAAAGGCTTGGCAGGCATTCCTTGGGTATTCAGGCAGACACCAGTCGGAAAGCTGATGTCGATAGAATGGTGCAGAAAGTAATGGATCAATTTGGTCACATTGACATTCTCGTAAATAATGCTGGTGCCCTAATTAAGGCAGGGTTTCTTGAAATGTCAGAGGATGTTTGGGATAAGCATATGGAGGTGAATCTCAAGGGTTATTACCTCTTTTCCCAGGCTGTAGCCATGAGAATGGTTGAGCGGAGGAAAGGACGTATTATCAATATTGCATCTGACCTTGCTTTCAAAGCCGTTCCAGGCATGAGTGCATACTGTGTAAGCAAAGCAGGAATCATTATGCTTACCCGTGCGTTGGCCCAGGAATTGGGTCAATACGGGATAAGAGTGAATGCGATCGCCCCTGGTATGATTAGAACAGAATTGAGTCGGCCGAACTGGAGTGATCCTGATTTTTTAAAGTTTATGGAGTCGATCACACCACTCGGCCGAATTGGGGAGCTGAGTGATATTGTAGGCGCAGCCCTATTTCTAGCTTCAAACGCTTCTAGTTACGTTTCAGGAAGTACTATTTTGGTTAACGGGGGCGGATTGGCTTAACCATTAAGGGCCTCTGCAAGGAATCAAGGCAGGAGATGAAGGGGCTTTTCATTCCAAAAAATAAGAGGGCACAAAGCTCAAACGGAACATTTCATGGAAATCGGTTAGTACAAAATCCTGGACATTGTTCTCACCACAAATCTTGAAAGGTTCTATACATAGGATAACTCGCAAAGTCACGCAGGATTCAGGTTAAGTTAACTAAAATCTTAGGCAGAAGTAGGCGATCAAAAGCAAAGGAGGGTGAGATGTTCGAGATTATCATAGATACCGGAGGGACTTTCACGGATGGTGTGCTAATCGATAATAAGGGAAGAATAGACGTGGCTAAATTTGAAACGGACCCTACCAATCCAGCAAAAAGCATATTGAGTTGCATCGCACGTCTGGCGGAAGAACGTAACGTGACGGAGCGAGATTTGCTACGGAATACCACTACTGTATCGATCGGCACAACCTTGCCCACAAACTGCATATTAGAAGAAAAGGGCGCGAAGTGCTGTCTGATCCATACGAAGGGTTTTAGGGATATATTTGAGTTGGGTCGCACCATACCTAAAGTCGATATTTACAACCTAAAAGTGACTGCGCCAAGAGTTTTGATTCCAAGGTATCTCCGTTTTGGAGTCGAAGAGCGTATCCAGTTTGGCGGGCAGGTCGTTACACCGCTAAATGAAAATGACGTTGTGGAGGCTGTAAAAAAGGCGAAAGAGCACGGTGTTGAAGTTCCAGTCGTCTGTTTCCTGCACTCCTATGTCAATCCGGTCCATGAGGAACGAGCAGCCGAAATCATCAAAGCAGACTATCCTAACGTGGTCGTCTCTTCACGCGTATTGCGGCGGTGGATAGAGTATGATCGGTTAAGCACCGCAACCTATGCAGCGTATGTGAAGCCTCTGCTGACTCGTTTTGTGGAGACCCTGAAAGCCCGATTGAAGGATGCTAATTTCAAGGGAACGTTGCTTTTTAGCACGGGTCTGGGTGACGTTACCACGGCTGAGCTGGCACTGGAGAATCCTGGAACAGTGATCGGGTCAGGCCTGGCCACCGGAGCCTTGCTCGGCCGTTTCCTGGCTGAACTCTGTGGCTTTAATAATGTCGTCACCTATGACATGGGAGGAACGAGTCTCGATATCGGCGTACTCCAAGGGCGAACGATTGCCACCACAAGCGAGATGGTCATCGGCGATCAGAAGAATGCGATTGAGAGCATGGATATCACCAGCATCGGCGCGGGTGGCGGTTCTATCGGCTGGCTTGACAGGCTTGGGGTGCTTCGCGTCGGACCTGCGAGCGCCGGTGCTGATCCGGGCCCGGCCTGTTACGGCAAAGGCGGGGAGTTGCCCACCGTGACGGATGCGGATGTGGTTTTAGGGTATATTCCAACGGATTACTTTTTGGGCGGTACGATTTTACTCAACAAAAGTTTAGCGGAAAAAGCGATCGATGAGAAAATAGGCAAACCCTCACGAATGGATATGGTAGAGGCTGCCTATACCATAGCTTCTTTGGAAGAAGCCGTTATGGGAGAGAAGGTGTTTTTAAGTGTAGTGGAAAAGGGATACGATCCTCGGGATTTTGTGCTGGTCGTCGGGGGTGGGGCCGGTCCGGTTCATGCAGTGGCAATGGCTGCCAGGTTGGGTATAAAGAAGGTGTATATTCCAAAGCAAGCCGCTGTCTTTTCCGCCCTAGGTGGAGTGGTGGCGGACTATGGGTACGTCCTCAATCGCTTCTTCTTCCAGAGAGATGACGAAGCAGATATCGAGAAGATGAAAGCGCTTTACGATGCCATGGAAAAAGAGGTTGTAGCCATATTTGCGCGTCAGGGAATAAAAGAAAGGGATATGGCTGTGGTGCGTGGGGCCGAGATGCGATACTTTGGCCAGCTCCGTGACATCGATGTCGTCCTCCCAGAGATGAAGATAGGATCGCAATTTACCAAGGCAACGCTCAAGGAATTGGTCGCAAACTTTCATACGAGGCATCGGGCTCTCTATGGCTGGGGAGATCCGGCCCTGCCAGCGACGATCGCACTCCTCAAACTGCGGGTGATCGGAAGGAGGCGCCCGTTTCGGCTGACCAAGCAACCTCGCTCTGGTAAAGACCCCTCGGGGGCCCTGAAACGCAAACGCCGGGTCTATTTCAAGGAAAGGGGCGGGTTTATCGAGACCCCATGTTACGATGGAGACAAGCTGCGCCATGGCAATGTGATTAAGGGTCCCGCCATCATCGAGGAGAAAAAGACGACGGTCGTGGTACCGCCTCGGTCAGAAGTTTCGGTGGACGCCTACGAAAACTACCTCGTCACCCTGTCTTAAAGGAGGCAAATGGATATGAAAAGGCGCAAGAGCATAGACCATCTAACGTTAGCGGTAGTTGAGGCCAGGATCAACGCACTCAACCTGGAGCTGGGCGCGCGGTTGTTCCGACAGTGTTTTTCTGTCCCTACATCGCATATCCGTGATCTGGGGACCGTCCTGTTTGACAAGGATGAACGAACGCTGGCCATAGGGAATTTCATGCCTGTTCACACGGGAGGAAGCGATATTTCACTCAAAGGAATGCTGGATTGGATAGGCCGTCATAATATCCATCCGGACGACTTCATTATTGGAAATGACCCCTTTATCGTTCGGTTTGGTCATGTGGCCGATTGGTCGTTTCTGCGTCCTATCTTTTATAAAGGTGAGCTTGTGTTCTACCATTTTGCACGGACCCATCAATACGATAGTGGCGGAGCCTACCCGGGCTGCTATTTTCCCCGCAGCTATGATTGTCATGGGGAGGGCTTGATCATCCCCCCCGTGAAAATCATAGAAAGAGGAAGAATCGACGAGAAGGCCTACTCCATCATTCTTAAGAATTTGCGGGGATCGACCATGGTTCGCGCCGACAATATGCTGGTTTATGGATCGATGAAAAAGATCGAGCAGAGAATAATCGGTTTGCTCAAGGAGTATGGAAAAGATACGGTGATGGCGGCGTTGGACGAACTGATCGACAGAGCTCGGAAAGCAGTGAAAAACGTTATCTCGAAGTGGCCGGCTGGGACGTATTATGCAGAACGGGCAGCGGATTGGGATGGAACCACTGACAGACCGGTGTGGGTGAGATTGGCCCTGACAGTTAAACCCGAGAAGGGCCGCCTGGTATTCGACTTCTCAGACAGTGATCCCCAGGCCGACTTCATTAATGTCCCTCTGGGTCAAGTGTGGTCATCGGTCACCAGTGGGCTGCTCTGGTGTCTGCCGCCTGGACTCCCTCGCAATGAGGGTTTCTTTGACTGCATGGACATCATCACCAAGGAGGGCACGGTACTGAGCCCCGTCTATCCGGCGACATGCGCGTCACAAGCAGTCACGCTCGGTATGGAAATCACGGAGTGTGTCCAGCTTGCGATCGCTCAAGTGGCTCCCAAGGAGGCCCCGGCTACCTGGGGTAGACATGTGAACCCTCTTTATGCAGGAAAGCGGCGTGATAAGATCGACCCGAGGACCGGGTCTATTATGGAATACACGGCGCATACGTTTCATGCAGTTGCGTCGAGCGGCGCGGCATGGGGGTATGATGCTGTTGACGGGAATGGTTCCAGCCCCCTGGGCGGCGCCATGATAAGGGCACCCATAGAGGTTGAGGAGTGGATGATCCCTTACAGATGGCTTCATTATGAGTTTCTCACTGACTCTGGCGGCGCCGGACAGTGGCGAGGGGGCCTGGGCACTCATGTGGAGGCGCTCAATGTCTATGATCCGAAGGTCTGGCAGCCCCTCGACTGTCTTACGATGTCAGGCAATGCCGATGGCGAACGTTTTGAATCGGTAGGCCTTCTGGGAGGAACGGGAGGGACGAGAACCAAGCTCGCGATTGAAAGAAAGGGCAAACGGATCCCTTATCGCACTTTTGATCTGACCTATCTTGAGCCAGGAGATATCCTTATTTCTAATTCAGGAGGGGGGGGTGGAGTCGGTGATCCACTGGATAGGGAGGTTGAGAAGGTCCGGTGGGATGCGCTTAATGAATATATCTCGATTCAGGCGGCGAGGGACGTCTACGGAGTCATCATAGATCCAAAGACGTTCCAGGTGGATGATGCTGCGACAAAGGCCCTGCGGACAAAACTCAAAGGGGAAAGAGGAAAGGAGACTTAGTCCCTGTAACGATGATATTTGACTGACACTTGTCCGTATGATGTGGATGTCTAAGGTGGGAGAGGGGAAGAAATTCAGGATGGCCCTGGACTCTTGATCCTTATCCCTTTACTTTTTAGCTCCAATGGTTTCTCCATGAGGTATACCAGCTTCAGTTTCCTCCAGCTCTTCAATAATCTTAATCGCCCACGTCTGAGGGTACAAAGCGCCAATCCATGATCGGACATACAATACATCTCCGTCTGGCAGTTTAGTGGGATCACTGGCCAGTATAGCCTTTACAATCTTAGCCCCATACTTACCGGTGCCAGGATTTAAATCTTTAATGGTCAATTTTATTTCCGTATTTTCAGCCAGGTTTTTAATATCAGGGGTAAAGGTTTGGTACTCTTTTTTCATCTCTTCTCCTTTTTTTTCTCCTTAAAGCCGTAAGCCTTCCAATTTGCCAACACCTTATTCTTAAGGGTGGCCGGAAACATAATATCGAAAGAGTTTTTCATTGGTACACTGGTTATTCTATCTAACTCTGGCGGCCAGGTACAATCGATCAAGGCAATTGCCCCTCTATAGGCTCTACGTTCCTGAGCATTATAGCAGGGTGTGAGCGCATTTCCTTTAGGTGGTTCAATCTCTTCACACAGCATACCTCGGATAGGATGACATTTGGTAGCAAAAGCGTGAATCACCCGATCGAAATCGAATGGATCGATATCATCGTCAACCACAATTATCTTGTTCACGTCGGCCCGCCTTGCAGTCAGTACATCCTTAATTTGTTTAGCAACCTCGTTACCCCCTCTTTTAACACCTACCACCACAATATGGGTCACACCAATTGGCGGGACAAATACCTCGGTGATGGGCACGTTATGTTTCAGTAAACGTCTTTTCATAGCCAGCGCAGCAGTCAACGATGCAGCTATGGAGCTGTCATCCGGTGGAACCCCAAGGCTTATCATCGTGAAGATAGGTCTGTTACGGTGAGTTATAGCCTTTATTCTGACTAACACTCCATCTTTGGCCCCCTCCATTCTGTAACCGGGATATTCACCGAATGGCCCCTCCTGTACTGTCCGGTCAGGTAATATCTCGCCCTCCAGCACAATTTCAGCATTGGCAGGTACGAGTAGGTCACTTGTCTCACATTTTACTAGTTTAACCGGCTCCTGGCATAGGCCTCCGGCATAATCCGCCTCGTTGGCGTTTATAGCTATAGGTGCCGTAGCAATCATGCTGCAAAGTGGGTCCGAACCTAAAACCAGGGCCATTGGCATGGGTTTCTGCTGGGGTACGTATTTGCCGTGCAGCACCATCGATAAATGACTGGAGTACCGGGGCCAGCCAACAATATAACGCTTGTTGTGAATCATAAACCGATACATGCCCCAGTTGTCCCAGCTATTATCAGGGTCACGGGTAACCTCAAAAGCCCATGTACCAATATATCTTCCGCCATCTCCTTCATGGATATAGGGAACCGGTATTTTGAAGAGGTCGATATCATCACCCGTGACGATATTCTCTTTACAAGAACCATCACTTACCACGATTGGTTTAATTGGAGAGTTAATGCGTGCCTCGTATTCCTTGTATAACTGCTTTACTGAAGTATTCGGGTCAAGCCCCATCGCAATGGCGACTCGTCTGAAAGTGCCCAGAGCGCCATTAAAGACGCGCTGACCTGGATAGTCCTTGATTTTCTCGTAGAGTTGTGCCGGTGCTTGTATTTCGTAAGCGTGCCGTCCAATAGCACCAATCTCAAGATCCCAATCCACCTCCTCCTTGACACGTACCACGTCCCCGGTTTTACCTAACAATTTGATAAATTCACGCAGATCCTTAAATGCCATTGGTACCCCCAATTCATCTTTCAGTTATTGCCCAATCTCTTACAGAATCAGAAAGCAAAGTATCTCGGAAAACCATATGCACCTTATTATCAAAATGAAACTGCAATAAACCACGTTTATATCTGTGATTTCAATTTAGTATTCAGGGCTACGATCCTTGTCTTTGGGCTTGCCAAAGCCTAAAATCACGTAGCGCAGATTGCTAGGTCTAAACATCAATTTTAGAAGACTCATTATGTCCTCATGCGTCAGGGCCGCGCTAAGGCTCCAACCTGTTGGCGTGGTGGTTCTCAGGTCCATAATGAGCCAGCCATCTTTCACTTTCAAACTGTTAATCTCACCGACAATTTCCATAGACCCCATAAACGTTGATTTCATTCTCATATTGTCCACTCCACCCACAGATTTTGCCAGGAAGAAGGTATGGGCCCGCTAATGCCCTCCCAATACCGGTTTTTGCCATAATTCTTCTGAAAAACTTCCTTGATTCATTCAGTAGTTAGCGGTAGGTTGCTCAACATTATTATGGAACCATATCAGAATCAACACCGCAATATTTAATCTGTCCTTAGATACTGTTTCTGCCCTCCTCCACCTTCAAGCTCTTCTAGTAATAGGCCCCCTTTGAAAATGCCTATCCTCCCCTTTTCAGCTAGGAATGACCATAGTTGAAGCGAGTACCAAAAAGGAATCCTAAACTTGTCTCCCTATATAAGCCCCCTCATGAATAGCGTTCCACAATTTTCGAGGCTTTACGCAATCCCCAACTGAATAAAGCTCCTTAACCCTGCCGCGTATCGCTTCGTAAAATGTCTTGTCTGCTGCATAACCAAGCGAGAGGACTACGGTATCAGCATCGATCTTACGTCTCTTTCCATCGGGGCCGACTACCACTATGTTGCCATCCTTAATCTCCTCAATACGTGTACCTGTGAATGCCTGCACCCCCAGCTTAGGAAGTTTAGTGATGGTCAATATAGCCATATTCATAACTTCCATATCATAGCCTATAGTAGGTACAGCTTGCGGCTCCAAAATTGTTACATTTTTCGCCATGCCTTTCTCTGCGATCGTATATGCGACGTCAACACCAACATGATTGCCTCCAAGTACAACAACTCTTTTCCCAAGAGGAACTTTCCCCATGAGGACATCTTCGGGCGTGACTAGATGAAGCTTTGAGATTCCATCAATCTGAGGAACAATGTGTATAGGTGCACCTGTGGCTAGAATCACTACATCAGGTTTGGTCTCCTCAATCGTTGTCAGTGTCCCCTCTGTATTAAGTTCAATCCTGACTCCGGCTTT
>Ga0209427_10003386_pt1 | contig 18744 bp, 21 predicted proteins | sample DeeMarSWOR136_30_FD_187465 | JGI IMG/M metagenome (GOLD analysis project Ga0209427, IMG submission 187465) | Marine sediment microbial communities from White Oak River estuary, North Carolina - WOR-1-36_30 (SPAdes) (version 2) | ecosystem: Environmental > Aquatic > Marine > Intertidal zone >...
TATTTGTTGAGTTATAAGAGGTTATGCTCGGATATATTAAGTTATGAAGCTTCAAAAAGATGGGAAAATCCGACTATTCCACCCAGTATAACCGATGATATCGAAACATAACCAAGTCTTCGAGGTTTTGTCCCAATTTCGTCCCAACCAGTGTAAGAACCATTTACTCTTGCAGAAATATTTGCCTAACAAATTCTTCATTTTCGTTGTTTGTTAGGCAACACTTGACAACTGTTGCCTAACAATTTAATATATATGCATACCCTGTTAGGCAAATATAAATGAGTGTATTTCAGGATCTATTAAAAGAAGAAATCAAGCGCCTTAGTGAACTCAAGGAAAAATATGAGAAAGAAATTGAGAACTTTCCAAAAGGATCTCTCTCTAACAAAATAAGAAATGGTAAATCCTATTTGTATTTAGCGTACCGTGAGAATAACAAAGTCAAATTCGAATATATTGGAAAAGAGGATTCTGAAAAAGTGCAAATAATCAGAGAACTGGTTGCAAAAAGGCAAGACATCAGTAACAAACTTAGACAAGTAAACAAAGAACTCAAGGAATTAACGAAATCTGTACATGAATAATAATCCGACTTTATTTGATGAATTATTAGATCTGCTTCATGAAAAAGATGTATTACGTCACATAATCTTGATTGGCAGCTGGTGCCTTCCAATCTATAGGGTGTATTTCAATAACACTCCGGAAGTTCCAATACTACGAACCATGGATTTAGATATCCTCATTCCTCCAAAACTACACCTTCAAAATGTAATTGATATCCCAAGCATTCTCAAATCGATAGGGTTTGACGAAGAATTCTCGCATTTAACTGGATACAGTAAATATGTACACCCAGAGATGGAAGTTGAGTTTATGGTCGCTGAATATGGAAAAGGGAAGAGGGAACCTTACACCATCAAGCCTTTCAACGTGTTGGCACAAGGATTGAGATATATGAGCTTGGTAATGGAGCATTCGATAACCGTTATTTACAAAGGAATTCCTGTTTGTGTCCCTGAACCGAGTGCATTCGTTTTACTCAAATTTCTTGTGAGTACAAAGAGAAGAGATACCATTAAGAGGGAAAGAGACTTGAAAACAGCAGCCGAATTAGGAGCTTTTTTAATGATGGGTATTGATCAGAGAAGTAAGCTCAAATCAGTGTTTAGCTCAATGCATAAGAATTGGCAAAAGACGCTATTGCATGTTCTGAGCGAACAGTCCAATCCTTTACTTAACGTGTTTATTGAGAAATAGATATAGATCCTCGATAATCTAAAATCTCTTCATCACAGCAATGTGATACGTGATTAAATAAAAAAACAGAAAAACCCGCTGACTCGCTGCGAGCCAGCGGGTTATTGATTGTAGCGGGGCCAGGACTTGAACCTGGGACCTTTGGGTTATGAGCCCAACGAGCTACCAACTGCTCCACCCCGCGTCGTCGGATATTAATGTATGCCCCTGCACATGTATTAGTCAAGGAAAATGCTGCACGGTTGGAATCAACCGGGGATCCCGAAAACTTTCCATCAGTACGTGGGATATTGGAAAAAAGTGAAAATTAAAGCCCCGGATTCCGGGGCTTTTCTAGCTAGATTTAAAGAGCACGAACATGCGCGGCCTGCAAACCTTTCGGTCCCTCCTTTATTTCAAAGGAGACCTCCTGATTTTCAGCCAGCGTTTTGAAACCGTCGGATTCAATCTCCGAGAAGTGGACGAACACGTCGTCCCCATCGTCCCTGCTGATGAAACCATAGCCCTTCCGCTCATTAAACCATTTTACTCTACCTACTGGCATAGAAGCTGCTTCCTCCAACAAACGAAATTTTTATCTTTTAAAATAAAAGATAAATCCAAAATAATTTAGTCTATTTTCGGTTCACAGTCAATTCTTTTTGAAGCATATCTGCTAGCCCACAATGGAAACGGCCGTTCCGCAGCTTGTGCACTTTCCCTCGTTATACTGACCGATTCGAACCGCATATCCGTGGCGTTCCACGAGCAGGGCACCACAGTTGTGGCAAAGGGTATTGGTTGGCCCGCTCACATTCCCCAGATAGACATACTGCATTTTCAACATGGCAACCTTTTTCAGGCGCTCGAGCGTCCTCAGGGGGGTGGGCGGCGCGGTGAACTGGTACATGGGGTAGTATGCGGAGAGATGATAAGGTATGTCGGGTCTCAAGGATGAGAGAAATCCGGTCAGCTCTTCCATCTCCTCATCGCTATCGTTGTATCCGGGTATGACGAGTGTGGTCACCTCGAGCACGATTTCACGATGTTTGGAGACCTCAGCGATGGTGTCGAGCACCCCTTTGAGTTTTCCCCCAACTTCCTTCCGGTAGAAGTCCTCATTCATTCCCTTCAAATCTATGTTGAAAGCATCAGCAAAGGGGAGCAGCTCCATGAGTGGTTCACGGTTTATATAACCGTTGGTCACGAACACGTTCCTGAGACCGGCCTTGCGCGCCAGTTTGCAGCAGTCGAGCACGTATTCGTACCAGATGAGCGGCTCGGTGTAGGTATAGGCAATACCCACGGAATCCCTGTTCTTCGCAATGGAAACGAGGTCCTCGGGTGAGTAATACTGGGTGGGGTGATCGGGGTTTTGTGAAATCGAGTAGTTCTGACAGAACCTGCAGCGAAATGAGCATCCGACCGTGCCAATGGAGAGTATCGAGCTTCCCGGGTAGAAGTGGTAGAGGGGTTTCTTCTCGATAGGATCCATGGCAACCGATGAAACCTCTCCATATATCTTCGTGTAGAGCACTCCTTCCCTGTTCTCCCTGACACGGCAGATGCCTGTCTTCCCCTGCAGTATAACGCACGTGTGAGGGCAGAGATGGCATTGGACTTTGCCGTCTTCCCGCTTCTCGTAGTAGAGCGCCTCCCGTTCCATATCGGGCCTCCCCTTCTTCGGTGGATACATCGATCGAGCAGAGCGATACGTCTTCATAGGTTCTCGGTCAGAAAGCGTCCCAAAAACCCGCTCACGATCCCGCCAACGAGTGCAAAAAGGAAAAGAAAGGGCAGCAGGTACAGCGAAAGCCTGCTACCCACAAAAAGGGCGTTCACCAGAGCCAGCTGGGCGGTGTTGCTCGTAACGGCGCCTGCAACGCTGATGCCAACGGGGCTCACCCATCTTCTGAGACTGCGGTACATGAGGAGCATGACCGAAAAGGACGAGAGAGCCCCCGTCAGGCTGAGGATGAACCCCATCGACAGGAAGGTACCCAGCAGAAGTGATGCGGCAACTGTTCTGCTGATCACGACGAGCAGAACCTCCCTCGGCCGGAGCACGCAGAACGCATACAGTGTGATGGCATTGGCCAGTCCGAGACGCATCCAGGGGAGAGGTTTCGGGATGACCGACTCCGCAATGGAGAAGAATATAGCGAGCGTGGCAAGAAATGCTGCATAGTAAACCCTCTTCCTCCCCTCTGACGCTCGAATGATTCTCGAAATCTCGACTTTTTCAACGGGCGCATGACCCGTTATGCCATCCCGAACCATCACAGAATCATACTCCTCTCTACCGGGATACCCCATCGACTCCGCCTCTGGTACCCTTCATCTGAACGATGACGCGGTTGGGCAGACAGATCGCCTCCTCGCCGGGTCTCGAAACCTTTCCCATCCTGACGCACACCTTGTCCCTGCACGGCGAGTCCTCGACCCAGGCCCTGCCGTCCTCTATGACCACCCTTGTCAGCCCCAGCGGGCCCTCCACCTCGATTACTCTGTCCTCATGGAGAGCATACTCCTCCCTAAAATCGATGCCCGTGACCTCGAAGTACTTCTCCGCACCGTTGAAGCTGAAGGAGCGTGAGAAGAGCATGAGTACCAGCGCAGCCACGACCCCGATCACGATATAATCGCCGATTTTCAACTTCTTCATCGCTTGAAGACTTCTCTCGTTACGGCAAGGATGATGAGCAGAACGGCAAGTACAATCATTGCAATCTTATAGGGAGAAAGCTTCCCCTCTCTTGAGAGGAAGAGTCCCGCCACATAGAGCAGGAAACCGAATGCCGCCATGGTGTAGGGCAGTCGAAAGGGCATGATCCTGAACAGGAAAAGGATTGAGAGCATAATACACACTGCAGCGGTGTATATGAACACGATACCGATCGTTTTTCTGCTCAATGGGCTTTCTCCTCAGAGTACCATCTTAGTGCGACCTGGTAATTAAATCAACTGCAGAGCTCTGCATAGAGAATCTCGGTCTGGCCGTAGCGCCTCCTCCGCATAAAACAAATTTCCGCCATCCAGTCTGGAAGCTCCTGCCCGTAGGCCCTCTCGTGCACGAGAAGTACACGCCTCTGTAGCGCAAGTGCCGTCCGAAGATATTTCACCACCTCTCCGCACCGCTCATACCGGTATGGAGGGTCCATGAACACAAGATCGAATTCCAGACGCCGGCTTCGTTTCAGATACTGAATGACGTCGCTCCTGACCACCTGCGCGGTGTAACGCAGAATCTCCAGGTTCTTTTGAATGGCACGCACCGATTCAGCGTCCCGGTCCACGAAGGTAACCGATCCGGCCCCCCTGCTTATCGCTTCCAATCCGAGGGATCCCGTACCCGCAAAGAGGTCTAGCACGTGCAGGTCACGGACTCCGCCTTCGAAGAAGGAATGCAGTGTTGAGAAGATCGCCTCGCGAACAAGGTTGGTCGCTGGTCTGACCCCGATATCGGGCACGTAGAGTTTTTTACCCATGAAGCTTCCGCCCGTAAGCCGTAAGAAACGCTTCACCTCAGCCCCCGAAATAGAGAACGGCGTCCCTGAAGCTCTGACTGTTCACGAATTCTTCCAGGTACCGCCGCCGCTCATCCTCCGTACCGATTTCTCCCTCTACGAATCGCCGGGTGTCCTTCTGCGCCCGCGCGATGAGCCTGGTGTTGATGTCCAGGTTGTCGATGATGAACGATGGGATGCCTGACTGCCGTTTCCCGATGATCTCCCCTGGTCCCCGCAGCTTCAGGTCCCATTCAGCGATCTTGAAACCATCCTGCGTGTCACGCAGGATCATGAGCCTGTTGAAGCTCTCCCTGCCCGTGCTCCTATCGGGAAGGAGGAAGCAATAGGAGTTGTGCGATCCCCTGCCGATTCTCCCCCGGAGCTGATGTATACTCGAAAGCCCGAAACGCTCTGCCTGCTCGATCACCATGACCGTGGCGTTGGAGACGTCGATACCGACCTCGATGACGGTTGTGGAAACCAGTACATGGTACTCCCTCCTCTTGAAAGCGGACATGACCCCCTCTTTCTCCTCATCACCCATCCTGCCATGTAACAGCCCAACCGTCAGGTCCGGAAACACCTCCTCCTTCAGGTGCTTATATGCATCGAGAGCGTTCTTCAGATCGGCCTTAAGGGATTCTTCGATGAGCGGGTAGATGAAGTATGCCTGTCGGCCCTTTTCAATCTCCTCCCGTGTCTTCCGGTATACCTCCTCGATCTGCGCCTGCTTCACGATCTCCGTGAAGATGACACCCCTGCCCGCAGGCAGCTCATCGATGACCGATACGTCCAGGTCGCCGTAGAGGGTCATAGAGAGGGTCCGCGGAATGGGTGTGGCACTCATGACGATACAGTCGGGGTGGTTGCCCCTTTCCCTGAGGCTCCCCCGCTGGAGCACCCCGAACTTCTGCTGTTCATCAATGATGACCAGGGATAGGTCACGGTAGACCACATCCTGGGAAAACAGGGCGTGGGTCCCCACGAGTGTGTGCACCTCCCCCCTGGCGAGGCTGTCGAGTATAGCCTCCCGCTCAGCACCTCTCACAGACCCGCTCAGGAACTCCGTCCTTAAGCCCAGCCCGTTCAGGTAAGACACCACCGTGCTGTGGTGCTGCCGGGCGAGCACCTCAGTAGGTGCCATGAGTGCCACCTGGCCTCCCCCCTCGATGGCATCGAGAGCACAGATGAGGGACACGATGGTCTTGCCGGAGCCCACATCGCCCTGGATCAGCCGGTTCATGGGTGCGGGTCTTGTCATGTCCTGCTCAAGCTCTGTAAGCACCCGCTGCTGTGCATTTGTGAGTGTGAATGGAAGGCTTTCAAGAAACCTGGCCTTCAATTCGCCCGCCGTCGGCCTTCGTGGTTTTTCGATCTCCACCTTTCTGTTCTTCAAAATTGCAACGGCGAGCTGATACTTGAAGAACTCTCCATAGGAAAGTCCCTCCTTCGCCCTTCGTAGGGTGCTCATGTCCTCAGGATAGTGAATGCTGCGCACAAGCTCCCTCTTCTCCCTGAGCCTGTAACCTTCCCGGACGGCTGCCGGCATATCATCGACAATCTGATCTCCCAGGGTTTCGAGAGCGTAGGCTGTGAGGGTTCTGAGCTTCTTCTGGCTCAAACCAGCGGTCAGGGGATACACGGGGAGGATGCGAAGCTCGTTATCGCGCTCTCCGAACGCATAGTCAAACTGGGAGAAGATCGGCACTCCCTTCTTCCTCGCCGCCATGCCCGTGAGATAGAAGGTGAATCCGACTTTCAAGGTATCCTTGAGGTAGTTTCGGTGAAAGCAGTAGAGGTAGGCCGTACCAGAGGGATCAGCCACCCTGATCCTCAGATGGTGTTTACCCCGGTAATAAAAGGTGGAATGTCCAGCAACAGTTACTTTACAGGTGACTCTCTGACCATCCTGAATATCGCGCAAATAGGTAAGGTTTCTCCTGTCTTCGTAATCCCTGGGGAAGAAGAAGAGGAGATCGTGGATAGTGACAATGCCGAGCCTTCCCAGTTTTTCGGCGACCCTGGGTCCCACACCCTTGAGATACTGCACATCATCGTTAAGTCCGAGCAACACGGGCATTGTATGACCTCTGCATGATGTCCCGGACCGCCTCCATGAGACGCTCGACGACTTCGCGATCGCTTATACCCTCTCTCTTGAAGTCGGTGCAGGAGATCGGCTCGAGCACGGCGACCTGCACGTGCTGCGGTCTTATCACCAAGGTTTTATGAAAGATTCGGTCAGAATTGACGAGTACCACCGGCAGCAGCGGTACACCTGTTTCCAAAGAGAGCTGGAAAGCACCCCGTTTGAACCTCCTCAACTTCTCCTCGGGTGTTCTCGTGCCTTCAGGAAAAATCCACACGGAAACCCCGGAACGCAGAACCTCGGCAGTACGCTCGAGGCTTCTGGATGCCGATATCGCCCTTTCCCGAACGATCGGAACATAGCCGGCAAACCGCATGGCCAGCCCTATAAGGGGTATCTTGAACAGCGACTCTTTGGCCAGCCACCGGAACTGAATCGGCATTGAGGCATTGCCCATCAGTATGTCGGTGTAGCTTCGGTGATTGGAGATGATGATGTAAGCCCTGTTTTTATCGATATGCTCAAGACCCTCCACCTCGAGGCGAACCCCGCAGAAGGTCCGAAGCAGGAACCGGGACCACCAGTGTATGTTGTTATGTAAGAAATTGTGCCGCTGCCTGCAAAAGGGATAGATACTAAAGGCGCTAATTCCCCATAGAAGGGTAATAATGGCTCCAAAAAACCAGTAGAGAAGGCCTCTGATCATGGCATGCCTCCCTCGCGGGAATACAACACCTTCGCTTCGGACCAGAGTTTTTCCAGGCGATAGTAGTCTCGTCCCTCCTGCTGGAAGATATGTATGATGAAGAAATTGTAGTCCAGCAGCACCCAGGGGGAGTCAGCTGCGGTGTCCCGGGAGAGGGGCTTTAGGTCATACTGCCTCATGAACTCCTCCAGGTCCCGTATGATGGCCTTGGTCTGAATCGAGGAGGTCACCGTGCAGATGATAAAGAAATCAGTGATGCTCGTCATTCCCTCGAGATCGAGTACCAGTATATCGTGTGCCTTCCTCTCCCTGAGGAACTCAGCGATTCCGACCACCCGTTGATTGAGCTCGGAGCGGGATTCGTCGCGTGAGGCCGTCATCTCTCTCATCGCACCGTTTTCCCTTCAAAATCATTGCCGATTATAACGGTTACGTCTACCAGGAGGGTGTTATCGATCCTCGTATAGACTTCCTTGCAGTTGATGATATCGGCAATCCGTTTTGCCAGGCTTGGCCTGCCGATCCGGTCGATTACCATGGTACGCTCATAATCGTTGCGCATGGCATTACCGAAATGAACAACGTTGAATCCGTACTCTACAAAGAAGTTACGCAGACTCTGCGCCTGACCAGGATTTTCCGAGCCGTTCAGTATCTCAATTTTGATCTCATCGCCCAGGGGAGCCGGTCCCTCATCGGAGATGTATTTTATCACCGTTTCGATGCGCTCCCGGAGCCACACGCCGTTGTCAACCGGTGTGATGTACTCTTCATCCTTCACGGTTATGCTCTTGCCGTGCATTTTATAGAAGAGGAGCCGCGAAGAGTTTAGGTTCTTCATCTCGCTTGCCAGCAGCCGTATGTCCCGTCTGCTGAAGTTTGTGTCGAGCCCTCTTGTGAGTGTACCCATGACCTGCTTGCTGACGAGCAGCTCGTTCACGTCGTCACCCCGGTCGAGCAGCGACTCCACATAGATGCGGTGATTCTCCACAGCCGATTTCCCGTCCGACGAACCGTACCGGTACTGCAGCAGCTCCTTTACCTTCGCACCATCCAGCACCTGGCGTCCCTCCGCAATGTTGATAAATACCTTCGCCTCGGGGTCCATATGGCGCATAGCCTCCGGAGCAATGATCTCCAGCCCCTCCAGTAAATCGACAAGTTTCTCCACATCCTTCAGGTCATACACGACATGAAAGGGAAACTCCGTTTCACTGAGGCCCTCAATGGTCTTACGAAGCACCTGTATACCGCCCCGGGCGTATATGTTCTGCACGATATCGTAGGTCGGTTTGTCACGGTAATCCACCTTCAACCGTGTCCTGTCCGGGATGAGGATGTAAGCAAGTTTTTTCGTCTTGGGATTGTAGAAGCTGAAAAGGAGGGATTCGGTCTTCTCGCCGTCGTTGACCACAACCAGGGTTGAGAGAATTGATTCGGATTGGAGGACTTGCTCAACGCCGCTTTCCCTGAAGTAGAAAATGAAATAGATGGCACCTACGACGATGGCGATGGCCAGCAAGATTAAAAGGATCGACACCCAATCGAAGTCGGATCTTCTACGGTAGTCCTTCTGAAGCTTCAGATCAGCAACATTGATCCCCATTTATTCTCCCCTTTTCATGATGAGCTCATTGTACGCCTCGACCGCTTCCGGGAGGATGCAGCGCGTTTCCTCGAGGAGATAACGAAAAATCGATTTCAGTATCGAGAGCATTGCTCCGTCCAGGTCAAGATAGGCAAGCCTCCTCGCTTCTCTGACGCCCTTCATAGACCTTCCTGGCTCTATGAAATCAGCAACAAAAATGATACGTTCCAGCAGGGTCATGCCTGGAGCCCCCGCGGTGTGGAGCTCTATGCTGCGCAGAATCTCCCGATCACCCACACTGAACCGGGTCCTCGCTACAACCGCTCCAGCCCTTCCATGGAGAAGTACGGGGTTCTCGAGTTCCTGGTCAGAGAAAACCGCTCCAGGATCATACTGTTTGATGAGCTGGAACAGCTCATCATTCTGGAGATCGCGGGCGACATCGTGAAGAAGTGCAGCCGTGACCGCCTTGTCCTTGTCGCATCCATAGTGCTCCGCAAGCTTCAACGCCGTGTCACGGACCCCAATGGTGTGTTCGTATCGCTTCGGGGTAAGCTGTTCCTTTAAGTGGCTTTCGATCTCACTCTGTACACTATCTATACAGCTCATGGTCATCGATATACTGAAGTACCCGTTCCGTTACGAGATAGCGGGCACTCCTGCCTTCAGAAAGCAGTGCCCGTATTTCCGATGATGTTACCTGTATATTTCTTCCATCAAAGACGCTGTAGCTCAGATTCATTATACCATTACTCCCCTCGCCGGCATACGGATAGTTGTCCCGAACGAGGACGACAAAGTGCACGAGCTGTACCAGCCTGTGTACATTTTTCCAGGTATGGAGCTCCGGCATGAGATCGGACCCCAGTATGAAGAACGGCCTTCCTCTGAACTGATAGGTATCATAGACATGATCCACCGTATCGATCGTGTATGAGTGGCCGCCTCTTCGCAGCTCGATATCGTCACAGATGAAAGCGTCATTCCCCTCGATGGCAATACGCACCATGTCCAGCCGGTGGTCGGGTGCTATGTCTTTGTCCATGTTCTTGTGGGGCGGAATATTGGTAGGAATGAACAGGACCCTGTCAAGCCTGAAATGATCGCGTACATCTTCGGCCAGCCTCAGATGGCCGATATGGATCGGATTGAAGGTGCCCCCGAAAAGGCCAAGCCTAGTGTGCATTCCCCACCTCCATGAGCTGTACGATCTCTTCTTGCAGCTCATCGATGCCGGATCGTGCAATCGAGGAAACGGCGAGCTTCTTCCCCTCTATCCGTGAGGAGCAGAATTCATCAATATTCGTCTCTTCAACCATATCGCGCTTGGTACCCACGATGAGACGGGGTTTTCCTGTGAGGCTGACCGAATAATCCTGCAGTTCCTGCACGAGTGTGCGGTACGCCGCTTCATACCCGCCGTCGGCAAGATCGAGCAGAAACAGCAGAACTCGTGTGCGCTCTATGTGCTTCAGGAAACGGATGCCCAGCCCCAGGCCTCTGCTCGCGCCCTCGATGAGCCCCGGTATGTCAGCGATGATGTACTCCCGCTCGTCATGATATCTCATCACTCCCAGGTTGGGGAAGAGTGTGGTGAAAGGATAGCTCGCAATCTTTGGCCTTGCGTTGGTGAGCACGGAGAGGAGAGTGGATTTCCCTGCATTGGGAAGTCCTACCAGTCCTATGTCAGCAATGACCTTGATCTGCAGACTGAGCAACCTCTCCTCCCCCTCTTCCCCCTTCTGGGCATAGCGGGGCGCCTGGTTCGTGGCCGAGGCAAACCATGCATTACCCTTTCCCCCACGCCCTCCCCGTACGGCGACGTAGCTATCATCGCTCTGCGTCAGGTCTGCAAGGATCTTATGGCTTGCCGCATCGATGACTACGGTGCCGGGCGGAACGTGGATGATGGTGTCTTCGCCGTCAGCCCCGTGCTGGTTTCTCCCCCTGCCTGGCATGCCGTTGCGTGCCCTGATACGGTTCCTGAGCTTGAGATGGTACAGGGTTTTTAGGTCACGTCTCACCCTGATGACCACGTCGCCACCCTTACCACCGTTTCCTCCGTCGGGTCCTCCCTTCGGTACGTATTTCTCGCGGCGGAAGGAAACGGCTCCGGGTCCTCCCATACCCGAACGCACGGTTATATCGACTTCATCGACAAATCGAGACATGGTCAACTCTAAAATAAAGAAATTTCTTGTAAATGGTAAGCGTAACGCGTGGTGGGTTCGGTTCACACACTGCCCGCGTGGAATGCTCCGAGGGGAAGTCTCAAGGGACGTCAAGCCTCACTTCAGTTTCGCGTGCATGCTGTAGCATGAAGCCTTTATCTCAAACAAACAATCACTTGGTTAATACGGATACTCTCCTCTTTCCATGTCCAAAGGTCTCGAACTGTACGATGCCGTCCGTCTTTGCGAAAAGGGTGTCGTCACTGCCTCTTCCCACATTTCTACCAGGATGTATCCGCGTGCCCCGCTGCCGAACGATAATAGAGCCACCGGTTACCCGTTCCCCGGAGAACCTCTTGACACCCAGCCGTTTGGATTGGCTATCCTTGCTGTTCTTGGTGCTTCCACCACCCTTTTTATGTGCCATGAAATTTGCTCCCTCTCATTACCCCTGCACGAGTATCCTGGTAAATTGCGGTCTCGAGCCGATTGTTCTTCGATAATCCTTCCGTCGCTTGTACTTGAACACCCTTGTCTTCTTACCGCTTACATCGCCAAGCACCTTTGCCTTGAGGGTCATATCCTTGATGTAGGGTGTACCAATCATCACTTCATCCTTGTCGCCCCTGCTTAAAAGCACCTTATCAATGGATATCTCGCTGTCCTTCTTGACGTCCAGTTTATCAACGAGAATCGGTTTACCCTGCTCGATTTTGTACTGCTTGTTGTTCAGTTCGACCAGCCAGTACATGGCTTCCTCCATAAAAAATCTACTGAAAGATACAGATTTGCCCTTTGAAAGTCAATACAACTTTTCCCCGACCATCTTCCAAGCATGGTGCACCCGATCCGGTTACCGCCTCGCAAGAAGCAGGGTGACGAGCACGCTGAACTTCACGAAAAAGAGATAGAACACCTCGAGCACATTGATCTGATCCGGAAGCGTAAGATTGATCCTGCCTGGCAGAAACCAGATACTGAACTGCAGCGGAAATATAAAAAGCCCGATGAAAATGACTGGACCGATGTTTCCCCTTTTGTAAGTCGTAAAGAGCGCGATTGATATACCGTAGATGCAGAGTGCCAGTGCAGAATCGAAGAGCGAGAAGTAGAAATCGGGGCTTGCTTCGAAGAGCATCATGGACGTTCTACCTCATACCCATTGTACCCGTAAAGGCCCGGGTTATCAACCTCTCCATGCAATTTATTGACAGGCCTGCACCCTTTCACTACAATTTAAAAAGGAGTCACTCCATGTACTTCATTATAACTGTTGTTGCGATTCTTGTAGTTATTTTCCTCGGTTCTCTGTATGTCCTCAGTGCGCTCCGTAAGGCAAAACTCAAGACTACTTTTAAACGCAAAATGCAGTCCGGCTCGAAGGAGCGAGCTGCTGACACGCTCCTCGAGCTGATACGGAAAAATCCCTTCGACATCGAGAAGAGGGTGCAGGCTGCACATCTGTTCATGGACATCGGCAATTACACCGAGGCGATCGTACAGCTCAACTCTCTGCTCTCGATGGGCCGAAACAGGGGGGGAATCGACGAAAAGGATATAAACAGTATGCTCGCCCGTTGCCATATGGAAATGGGGAATACCGATGAGGCCTATAAGGCATTCACCATACTGCGGAAGCTGGACCCCGACGATGTGGACCCCTACATCGAGCTGGGTCGGATCGAGATGCAGCGCAAAGACCCAGACCAGGCCCTCAAATACTACAAGAAGGCCCTTTCCCTTCAGGCAGGTAATCCGACGATCCTCAAACAGATAGGCATCATCTTCCAGGAGCTCAAGAGGTACGCCGACGCACTGAAGGTCCTCAACCTGGTTCTCAGCAAGGACCCTATAGACCCCGAAGTCCACTTCTATCTCGCTGAAGTGTGCAATCAGCTCGGAAATCACAACGCTGCGCTGAAACACTATCTCAAGGCGCGAACGGATACACGGTTCAGCGCTTCGAGCCTGCTCAACGCGGGTAAGATTCTGGGGGCGTATAATAAATACCCAGAAGCGCTCAAGGCATTCCATCTGGCTCTGAAATCGGAGGGTTTGAACAAGGAGCAGGCGCTCGAGATAGAATATGAGATGGCAGAGGTCCACCTCACGCAGGGTGATATCGGGCAGGCCGTCACGCAGTGGGAAAAAATCCTCGCACAGGTACCTGAGTACCGTGATCTTCGTGACAAGCTCGAGAAGTATAAGCGCATGAAGTACAGCAGCCTGCTCAAGGCGTACATGACGTTCACGCAATCGGATTTTCTAAAACTATGTCGCCGTATTGCGGTGAAATTCACCTCCCATGTGGTGATAATACGTATGAATAATGAACGGGATTCATCGGTTGAGATATTCGCCCAGGCGGAGTACCGCAACCGGAACATGACCATACTTTTCAAGTTTTTCAGGGGTACGGCAAAGGTCGGTCAGCTCGCGGTTCGCGAGTTCTTCGAAAAAGCCAGGGAAACCAAGGCCACTCTTGGCATCTGCTTCACCAGCACGGAGTTCACCGAGGAGGCACAAGCTTTTACCGAAGGACGGGCCTTGGAGCTGTACAGTGGTGTTCGCTTCCAAAACATCCTGAACAGGCTGGAAAACAGGTAACATCACCGTGGCATGCTCTTCTTCAGACGGTCAAGGATGTTGAGCGCCTCGAGCGGTGTAATACTATCGATGTCCATGTCCCTGAGCTCCCTGGCCAGGATTTCAAATGGTGAGGGAAACAGATTGTACTGCAGTTCTCTGTGAGGAGTTTGCTGCCCCGCCCCTTTCTGCAATCCTTCACCAGGCTCTCCGGCAACCCCATGTTTTACAGGGGGCGGCTCACCTCCAAACAGCAAAGGCATCGTGCCGCCATAGGTGTTTTCCAGATTGTCGAGTATTGACTTTGCACGTTCGATGACCCTGTCTGGTATGCCTGCCATACGCGCTACTTCTATACCGTAACTCTTCGATGCCGATCCGGGCACGATCTTTCTCAGGAACACGACAGTGTTGTTCCACTCTTTCACCGTTACGTTGCAGTTGACGACACCGAAGCGATCACGAAGAGCAGTTATCTCATGGTAGTGTGTGGCAAACAGCACCTTGGCACCAACCATTTCGCTGAGGAGATACTCGAGCACTGCCCATGCGATGGACAGTCCGTCATAGGTCGAAGTACCCCGTCCTATCTCATCCATGATGATGAAACTCCGCTGTGTGGCGTAGTGGAGGATACGGGAGGTCTCGATCATCTCAACCAGAAAGGTCGATTCCCCCTTGATCAGGCGATCGGATGCGCCGATGCGAGAAAATACCCGGTCCACCAGACCAATCCGCGCCTCTGCTGCAGGCACAAAGCTTCCCATGTGTGCCATGATTATGATCAGCGCACACTGCCTGAGATAGGTGGATTTCCCTGCCATGTTCGGGCCAGTGAGAATCATGATACGACGGTCATGGTCGTTGAGATGAAGATCGTTCGCGATGAAGGATTCCTCCCCGAGAATTTCCAACACGGGATGCCGTCCGTCTCTTATATCGATGATGTTGTCCTCCACGATCTCGGGCTTCACATAGTTGTTTTCCCTTGCCGTGATGGCGAGGGAACAGTATACATCGATATTAGCGATGGCTTCAGCAGCTCTGTACAGCTCGTCAGTGTGCAGAAGCACGGTCTTGCGAATCTCCTCGAAGAGTTCGAATTCGAGCGTGTCCGATCGCTCACGGGCTTCCATGAGCAGGACTTCGTGCCGCTCCAGCTCCTCAGTGGTGAACCGCTCAGAATTGACGAGGGTCTGCTTTTTAACATAAGAAGGAGGAACAAGGTGAAGATTGGGTTTTGTCACCTCGATATAGTAACCGAGAATTCTATTATAACGCACCTTGAGCGAGCCGATACCATGCCGTCTCTGCTCCTCGTGCTGATAACGGTTTATCCACTCCCTGTTCTCCCGGCCCGCTCTGCGAAACTCGTCAAGCTTCTCGTTATAGCCGTCTCGAATGATATGCCCCTCATGTATGCTCGGCGGGGGGTCCTCCTCCACTGCTCGTTCGATGAGTTCCACGATACCGCTGAAATCTGCCAGGTCCGCGATCTCCTCCCCGAACCTATCACGAACCGTACTCTCCAGCAATCTCTGCAGTTCAGCTGCCGCGCGAAGGGAGTTCTTAAACCCTATGAGGTCCCGTGCGTTTCCCTTGGCTACAGCGAGCTTCGACACGATGCGCTCGATGTCCAGAATCCGTGAGAGAGCCCCCTGAAGTGACTGCCTCAATTCCCCCTGCGCATGGAGAGTGGCCACCTGATTCTGTCTCTTTCCGATGCGTTCGGTGTCACCGAAGGGACTGTTCAGAATTTTCCGGAGCACCCTCCCTCCCATGGGTGTCTCCGTGTGGTCGAGAATGGCTAGGAGTGTGCCTGAAACCGTACCGTCAGCCTGATTCTGTGTGAGCTCGAGGTGTTTCTTCGTCGCGTTGTCGATGAAAAGGGTGCTCTCCATCCGCGTACCCTTAACCCACTGGATATGTGAAAGTTCCTGCCTGACATTTTCCTTGACGTAGGCGAGAAGCGATCCGCAGGCAGTTGCCTCCAGATCATCGCGCAGCTCGAAAACATCGGTGCTCTGCACTGAGAAATGACGTTTCAGAACCTCTTCGGCATCGGGGAGGCTGAAAAGATACTCCTCCCGTGGACGATAGACCACGTCGGTTCTCAGCCTTTTTACGGTATCGAGAACAGTGCGCAGCCTTCCAACCTGATCCATGGAATCTGGGTATATAATCTCTCTGATCCCGTTGTTTTCGATCTCATTGAGCAGATGATCGGCAACATCACCATCCCTGATGATGCTGGAATAGAACGCACCGGTGGACACATCCAGTGATGCACAGACGAGGAGGATCTCACCCCGCTTCTCACGGCCTAGCACAGATGCGATGCAGTTTGAATTCTTGCCTTTGAGGAGGCTGGGGTCGGTTATGATACCGGGCGAGATGACCTCGACGACTTCCCGCTTGACGATGCCTTTCGCCTGGTTCGGATCCTCGGTCTGTTCACAGATCGCGATTTTATTTCCCTGCTCGAGCAACCTTGCGATATAGGTATCTGCCGCATGGAAGGGGAAGCCGCACATGGGGACAGTGTTGCGTTTGGTGAGTGTGATGTTGAGTGTACGGGACGCGTAGATTGCATCCTTCTCGAACATCTCGTAGAAGTCACCGAGCCTGAAGAGGAGAATGGAATCGCTGTTCTCCCTTTTAATCCGGTAGTACTGCTCCATCATCGGGGTTGGCATGTCACTCTTCTCTTAGGATGAATCCGCTGTAGCCTTTATCCTGCAAACCGGACAGGGCTGTCCGGGCATCCTCCTCACGGTCAAATGTACCGACACGTACCCTGAAGTAGTACTCGCCGTTCACCTGGGCCTGCACCAGGAAAGCCGGAAATCCCAGTTCCTTCAACTGCTGCACCAGTGCCTTGGCATTTTCCTGCCGGGAGAAGGACCCTATCTGAACGGAGAATCCGATCCCGCTCTCCGATGCGGCCCCCTGCCCTGCTGTTTCCCTGTCCGGGGTATCGAAGCTATGAAGTCCGGTCAGAATTGAGGTATCGTACACTCCCTCGATGTTCCTGATCTCGAATGCCTCCATTGATCCAAGCTCTCTTTTCGCCTGTACCGCGAAGAGTGAGTCGGGAAACTGCTCGACCAGCAGGGAATACGCTGAGTAAGCGCCACCCCAATCCTCTCGCTCCACATACAGCAGTGCGAGATACCACAGCGCTTCCGATCGTGCCGTGGACGAGGGAGCAGTCCCATAAATCCTCACGAGCAGATGCTCAGCCCGTTCGAAATGGCCGAGGGCAAAATGAGCTTTGGCAGTCTCCAGATAGAGCGCTGCATACAGTCCTTCGAGTTCTGCACCTCCTGCCAGGTGCATTGCCTCGAGAGCACGTCCATAATCAGATAACGCCTCTTCAAAATACTCCTGTTCGGCGCGAATGATACCTGAAAAGAAAATAGCCGAAGGGGTGAGCACGATGCTTCCCCCACGCTCGTTTTCCTCGATCTCCCTCAGGATTTCGAGGGCGCGGTCGTGCTCCTCCCCAATGTAGAAACGGAAAGCGAGCTCAAAACGGACCGCATCGATGAGAGGAAAATCTGGATATCCCTCGATAAGCCCGGAGAGACAACTCACCGCCCGTTCGGGATCTGCCTCGAGTGAACACTGCTTGAATATAATGTAGGGAGCAGCCGGTGTGCCGGCTGCTCTTCGAGAGGCCATGGTATACACCTTCAGGGCCTGTTGAAGGCTTCCTCCGGACTCGTAGTACCGTGCCCGTTCGACGAGCGACTCGGTCTTACTATCCACCGGTATCAGATAATTCTCACCGGTTGGAAAGTAGGAACGCGCAATGTCGGCTGGTATAATGGTGAGGCGGTATTCCCTGTCATCGGCAAGGGCCGTTTGCACTGCCATGGGCAGTATATACAGGAGCGCCAGCAGGCACTTGACTACTCCGCTTGATCGCCTCATCAGGTTCTTCCAGATTCCTCTGAAGCCATTCCCGAGCCAGCAAAGCAGGCGGCATCGGTTATGTATGAATGTCCGGCTTTTCCGAGCTCGACTCCCCGCAGTGTATTGCCGGAAACCTCTTCGATCTGGATATTTAGAAATCCTCCGGCCGGTTCATCCGTGCACACCACCACCATTCTGTTTTGCCCGGTCCTGCACAGCATTTCCCGGACGTTTTTCTTGCTCTGACCTTCCACAAGCGCCACGACAGTTTTGCCGATTTCCTGACGGTTTTTTTGAAGCGAAAGGCCTCTCTGTACCTCGATCAGCTCGTCGAGCCGGTGCCCCGCCGTCTCACGATCGACGGTATCTTCCAGACGGAGCGCCTCGGTGAAGGGCCTAGCAGAGTAACGATAAGTAAATGCATCATCGAACCACACGCGCCTCACCAGATCGAGGGTCATCCTGAAATCCTCTTCTTTTTCCGCGGGAAATCCCACGATGAGATCGGTGGTTATCGACGCGTCGGGCATGTGGGTCCGGATCGCATCAACCATGGAACAGAAGTGATGCGTGTCGTACTGCCGGTTCATCAGCTTCAGAATTCTGTCAGAGCCGCTCTGCAGGGGCAGGTGTATGTGCCTGCAAACCTTTTCCAGTCCAGCAAGAAGCCGCACGATTTCTTCGTCGAAATCTCTCGGATGGGAGGTCAGGAACCGAATCCATTTAATCCCCTCAATCTCATTGATCTGTGTTAGGAGCTCTACGAAACCCATGTCACCGCTGTCCTTCCCGTAAGCATTCACGTTCTGACCGAGCAGCGTTACCTGGACGACTCCCCGTTCCGCAAGCTGACGCACCTCTTCGATGACCTCGTGAGAGGGTTTGCTTCTCTCAGGTCCGCGCAGGTGAGGCACAATGCAGTAGGAGCAGAAATT
>Ga0209427_10003388_pt1 | contig 18741 bp, 15 predicted proteins | sample DeeMarSWOR136_30_FD_187465 | JGI IMG/M metagenome (GOLD analysis project Ga0209427, IMG submission 187465) | Marine sediment microbial communities from White Oak River estuary, North Carolina - WOR-1-36_30 (SPAdes) (version 2) | ecosystem: Environmental > Aquatic > Marine > Intertidal zone >...
AGATAATGGCTAAGTTAACAAAAATAAATTTTCAAAATGAGAATATTGATGCGGCTCGGGAATTGATGCATCAATTTGTTGATACACCAGAAAAAATATCAAATTTCCTATCATATTATATCGAAAATGAATGGAAACATCACGGATTCGATCAGGTATCTCATTATTTGAAACAGGTTATTGACGTTCAAGAAGATTTATCTTTCTATCGATTGTATGTTATCAATTTATTGCAAGCCGAGAAGCAATTAGCAGATCAATTTGAAATATCACTTGAAGAATTAAACTTATGTAAAAAATATATCACACGCATTACTTCATTAGATCATTTAATAGATGTTTATCTTTATCCATCAGTAGAAAGATTTCTACTCAAGCACTCCATAAAATTTAATGAGCAAACATCAAAACCAGTTGAAGAATATGAGATATTTCTTGCCGATAGTTCAAACCCAAATATGTGGGAAAATGCTCTGAATAAGAAAGAAAAAGCCACAGAAACTTTTGTTACCGGGATAGAAGAAATATGGAATAAATTAAAATCTTGGCATGAGGTTAAAGATGCAACTGACCGGGGTATTGAAAGTGATAGTCATAATTCTAATAAGATTAATAAAATATATGATCATGCCAATACAGTAATGGTTATACGATTGAAAGGGGTTGCTACCGAAGATATCAGCAAGGATTTATTAAACTCTATTGCGATTATTTCAAATGCAGAAAACACAATGATTCAAGGTTTTAAGTCCAATGATGGTGTTATACTATTTTGGAACGATGTAAACTGTTCCTTGCTTACTGCTGTAGATTTTCTTCAAAAACAAGAATTAAAAAATGGACTGAACTCGGAAAAAGGGCAGCAACTTCAAATAATACTTCATAAATTATCAAAGAGAGACAAGGATAAGTACAAAACAATTTTGGATGATTTACAAATGACCCTGTCGGTGTTCCAACTGGAACGGGAAATGTTTCTTCATATCAATCAATCTGATCCATCAGAAAACGGAGCTGCTTCTCAACTACTTGTTACCTCATCTGTTCAACAACAAATCAATGGCGCTAGTCAATTTTCATTGGAACCAATAGAGTTGTCTATTCAACATCCATCAAATGAAAACAGTTTTCAGGTTTATCAGGTATCCTGGAACAATACTCTCGCTAATATTAAACTAGGTGAAATTCAAAACATCAGTCATTTTAGATTATTGAAGGAGTTACATCATAATCAGGTATTCACCAGTATCAAAGCTATGGATTCATTGTTGGACCGTTTAGTTGTCATTAAAATTTTATTACCTAACTTCAAATTAGACAACTCAAAACCATCTCTTCAAGACCAGTTTCTCCAGGAAGCTAAATATTTGGGCAAATTGAATCATCCCAACATTGCAATGATTTATGATTTGGGAAAGGAACAAGAGTTTTGTTTCATTGCTCGTGAGTATGTTGAGGGGAAGCCACTGGAAGTCCAAAGATTGGTTAATCAGAAAATAAATTGGAAGCGAACATTGAAAATTTGTCTTAACATTGCTCAAACTTTAAGGTTTACACATGAGAAAAATATTTTTCATTGCAGATTGCAGCCGAATAATCTTTTTCTTATTAACAATAACGAAGTTAAAATAACCGATTTCCAAATCAGTGCTTGCTCAGTTCCATTAAAATCAAATTATAAGCCCATTCTTAAATCTCTAAGGTATCGGGCACCTGAACAAATTGATAATAAGACCATTGATCATCGAGCAGATATTTTTTCATTAGGAATAATTATGTATGAATTGTTCACCGGCAACCATCCTTTTGATGATACCAACCTGAACGATATTAATAGTCATATCTTAAAAAAACGACCAGCACCAGTTACTGGTCTTAATCCAGATCTCCCTGAAAAATTAAATGAAGTTATATTTAAAGCTATTGAAAAATCGCCTAAGAAACGATATAAAAATATGCATGAATTGGAAAGACAATTAGCAGAAATAATAGAAGATCTTGAGGATTAAAATCTGTTAGTCAGTCTAACATGCACCAATCCACTGGTTAGCCCTCGCCCTTCGCCGATTCCATAATCGATCCCAATTATACCCAATCGTGTCTCTAATCTCAAGCCAAATCCATATCCATATTTATAGTTTTCAACCGACTGTGTTTTTTGATCTCGATATTGAAAATAGCCACTGTCAAAAAATAGAAAGACTCGTGATCTCGATGCCAGAAGATAGCGGTATTCGAGATTTAACCAGGCGATTTTTTCTCCCAGAAATTCTTCCTCACGATAACCTCTTAACGAACCGATTCCCCCAAAACGAAACAGATCAGCAACAGAGACAAACTTTTCATTTGATCTTACCTGTCTGCCATGTAATCCCAAGAAAATGGTCTGCCACCGGAACGTCGGTAAATAAATCTCCAGATCCATCCCCCAACGTTCTCTACGAAAATTTCCCGGCTGATCCAAATTCTGACAGCTATCACGAGCAGAGACAATTTTTTTGTGAGCATACTCAAATTGGGTTTGATAGAGGATGCCCTGGGATGGATTCAAAATATCATTGCGTGTATCGTAACTAAAACCTATCCTGCTGATCCACGAACTACTTTTAGGCAATTGATACAGAATTTGCCCGATTGAATCTGGCAGTACATCCTCTTTGCCAAAATTGGAATGTATGGTTAATAGGTCTGAAAAGGGCAAGTTGATTTCCAGCAGCAGATTTCGTTTGATAAATGATGTATCCTGAATTGTTTGTTGAAATCCACCACCCAAAAAAATTGGATAGCCTCCTACCCAGGGTTCGACATAATGAAATTTCAGCTCCTGACTTCGCCGATCCTTTTTTGTCCAATATGCTTCCACAACTCTTCCGGTACCGAGCAAATTTCCAAATGCCACATCGATTAAACCAGTCAGATAACCTTTTTCTCGAGTGTTTGTGCTGGGATTGTAACCAACAACTGCGTTGAGTTGATTGGGATTCCCTTCTTTCACATTGATGATTAGATAACCTCCGTTTTCAGTATCAAGAGTAATTTCGGGCTCATAAACTTCATTGAAAAGTCCAGTTCGCATCAATCGATCTCGAATTCGCTTTACTTTGTTGTAATTGTAAAGCTCTCCTATTTTAATTCGTGTTTCACGAACAATAACCTGACGTTGTGTTAAATTGTTTCCTTGAACGACGATAGAATCAATAGTTACTTCTGGTCCGAGATTTAGAGTTAGATGACAGTCCAATATTATTTTTGTACTATCAATCCAAGGAATTAGAATTAAACTATCAACGAATACTTTGCAAAAGGGATGGCCATTGTTTTCAAGGTATTGCAAAATTTGTTCTACGTTAAAATTTATTGTTCCAACCACAGATGCTTTTTGTCGAATATCAAGAAATGATTCAATTTGACTTTTTACAAGCGAATCACCGACAGCAATATGAATTTGTTTGAGGTGGAGTTGAGGTCCTTCATTAATTTTTAATAAAAGATGATCAGTAGTATCGCTGGCGTTTATCCTGGTAAAATAATATCCTTCCTGGGAATATTTTTGCAGCAGTTGATCGATAGCCTTTTTTAATTGAGCAGTCGAATAACGCCCTGGCGGAATTGTCTTCGATATTTCCTTTGTTGAAAATTGATGATGTCCCTGGACATCAATTCGTGGAATCGCAATTTGACTGGTATCCTGTTGACAATGACAGGGAATTGTTTTGAAAAATAAAAATATTATTAAAATGGTTGTTAGTTTTTTCATAATTGCTTTCCCATATCTGTGCTGACTGATTTTTAATTAGTGTATGAACGAAAACGTTACATAAACCTCTGGCTTGTGGTTATTACATAAGCAAAGTTCATATTTTTTTATGCAAGCAAGATGCTTGCATTTCGATCGCAGATGTTTTGTTAAATCACTGATTAGAAATAAGCCCTCATTTCCGCTTTGACTGCATAAATCGGTTTAGCAAGATATTGTTCATAATGCCCATTCCAATTGAGCGATGCTCGAAGATACCGTGATACATTATAGTCAAATGAAGCGATCCATCGGAAATTCATGCCGGCTCGATTATCTAAAACGATTTCATAGGGCAAAATTGCATTCTTGGGATTAACTTTAACCTGGTTAAATTCTATTTCAACTCTCAGCCTTCCTTTACCTCGAAATGAGTAATTGAGTCTGGGTGCTAACGCAAAATAATTAACTTTGAGTAGATGTGCAACACGATTTTCCGAGTATGACCACTTCGTTTTTATCGCCAATTCAATAGATTGACGAGGACGATAAGAAACATCTAAAGCAATTTCGTTAGAGTGAACATTTTTATCGCTCCTTTCAGTTGTTTTATATAATTTTTGTTCCATTCGATTCTGGTAATCCAGTTGTGAACTTAATTTTTGGGATAATTGGCCTATCATACGAACCTCATACCTTTCCGATTTTATCCGTTGACCTCCCTCTAAATATTGATTATTTAAATTGCTATTATTTATATAGCGAAGCCGTAGCGAAAGATTTCTGCGATTTCGCCCCCAATATAGATCCTGTCTGAAGTTAGTTGCTCCAAATATTGTTGTTGAATCTTGCTGAAAACGAGATAGATTTAATCGATAGATAGACCAAACATCAGGGTGTTTAGTTTTTTCTTCTATCTGTAATACTGTTTCTGTGGTGATTGCTGATAACCACTTTTTCCATTTCGGAAGCGAATTTGATCCCCCTGTTACTTTCCAGAAAAGTCCAGGTTTAAATTTAACCGTTGTGCTGGCTCTTAATTCAATGACTGGAATAAACTCATCAGTTGCTCGAACTACCAGAATATAATCCCCGGTCAGGGCATCAGGAACATATTCTTTTAAATCCTCATCATAGCGATAATTCCCCTGGCCAGGTTCGACTTTGATATAAATCCGCTCCAATCGTGCCGCCTGAGTGTTGGATAGCTTGTAATACCAGTTCGTTGTGATCGCCCGGTTGAAAGGAGAATAATCAGCGCTAAAATCAGCAAGGTCAGTTAATTTGGTTCCAATGGAAGAATCGGCATAATTTCGTTCACGATGTGTATATTGTAGAGAAAGAGACAAATTTTTCCAATCCCTTAATTGCCATAAAACAAACTGGGTTAAAGCATCTGATTCAGGAGAGAATCCCTTGTTTCCAAATTTTTCTTGATGGCGTTGGGTGAGTCCAACTGTGAATGACATTTTTCTCCAATCAGTCAAATTAATTGACGGTCCAAGTTCGAAAAACCGAAGTCCCAGTTTTAATGAATCCTGATGCAGTATATCCTGAAAAATTTCCTTTTTTGATTCTGCTAAAAAATTAACAACTGATTTCAGCTTCCAAAACTGGTATTGACCATTGCCATACTGTCGTATCCAGTTACCGACTCGATTTGAATTTCCTTGCTGGCTTTCAATGGATTCAATTCGATATCGCAATTGAGGAATCTTTTTATATGAGATTTCTGAACCCAATTCCCATCGCCGTGAATAAAAGTTATCCCCTCGCCGGTTTTCACCCAGGTTTCCGGTGATATTCATCTGTTGTGATGGGGAGTAGCCAGCATTAACCTCGATTATTTCTTCCTGTTGGGTGGTAGCAGTTGTTAGATCCCACTTTCTATTTTTTTCGACTTCTTCCGCTCGATCAATGAATTGGAATTGATCCTGTACCCGTCGATATTTTCCATTTAAATTTAATTTCCCAAAATTATTTTCAAAAAGTTTTACTGGCTGTTGTTTTAATCCAAATTGGGTACTCATTGCCAAACCGGTATTATTTTCATCATCCTTGGTTGAGTATAAATTTCTGTCCAGGCGACTGATTGCCAATTCAGTATTAATTTGAAAATTTTGTCTGGGGTGAAAAGCCAATTCTAAATCAACCATATCATGACTTTCGGGAGGCGTGAGAAATATGATCGGTCGATAGCTGCCACTGTCAGAAAAGACATACTGATAGTTACCGTAACTAATCATCTTATAGGTACCCACGTTTTGACCCACATAACTAAACGCTACATTATGATCACCAGCGTTAGTTCCGATATAGCGATAAAATTTTACTCCAGCAGAATCAACCTCTATGTAATTTCCTTTTTCAGGTCCGACATATCTAACCCCTGAGATATAAGCAGAATCAGGATCATTTCCAGCCTGTCTGAGACGTTCTAAGTTCTCCTCAGTCAGGCTATAATCTAACGGATTTTCTTTGTCATCAACCTCTCGGATCAATCGCACGCCAACTTTAAATTTATCATTTAGTAATCTGGTTGCAAAATCAGCTCCATACAGACCACGCTGAAATTTTTGATCAGAATATTGAAAATCGACCGTAATTCTTGAATCAGCAGTAATGAGACGGTTTCTGGTAAAGGTAATTTGACCATTGCTGTACTCAATAATGTAATCATTATTTTCTCCACGAGTCATTAATACGCCGTCTATCCATACTTTTTCAGTACCTGCTAAAACGATAATATCAATTTCTCCCCGGTTACCCTTCAGTTGATAGGGACCTTGATTGCCTTCCTGTCCCAAAAACTGATTGGTCGCAAACTTACCTTTAGAAACAGCTCCAGAGAGTGTAAATTTATTTTTCCCCAAATCAGCAGTGCCCATCACGCCCTGCAATTTACGATTGTAAGAACTGAATTCGGTGCCTTCAAAGGTGAGATAATAATCACCAAGGACTGCCTGGAAGCGATCGCTTTTTAATTGAACAAATACTTTGTCAATCTCCTGCAAAGTCTGGGTATTTCCTTCGGGCTGAATCGGTGTGTTTTGGTCTGTCAAAGCAGCTATAACTTCCCACTGATCAGCGATTTTCCCGGATATTTGCAATCGCAGACCGGATTCCAGCGTTAATCCTCGATTTGTACCAACAGTTATTCCTCTAACGATACTTCCATTTTGACTTAAAGTCGAAGCTACTTGCGGAGGTTTTCGATGTGTGGTTGACAACTTTTCAGTGGTTGATTTTGTTGAATCCTCCGGTTGAAAAAGGATTAACTGGCGATGAAAAAAGCTTTGCTGAAGTTGAATTGGTAGAAATTGATAATAAATTTGAACCTTTTTACCATACGGAATGTTTCTCAGAAACGATATCTTCCCTTTTGTATAATTGATATTGTAGTCTGAATTTCGTTTCAATTGGAGATTATCCAGACGGACTTGCTCAGAATTTTTGATTAGAAAGCTATCTGGTAGATCATAAATAATAAGAGCAGTATCAATTTGTAACGTAACTGTTCGCTCAAAAAGGATGTGCTGTTTTTGGATTTGGGAATAAATGGGATAAGATAACTGGAGCACGATTACTAATGTTAACCAGAAGCATTTCATAAAACTTGATTATTATTCATTAAGCTTAGCAAGCTGCAAATTACTTCAGTTCAAAAACGAAAATCTGATCATTATCTAAAACATAGACCTTGTTTTTAAAATTCACAACATCTGCTGGATTTTTGAATGAACCGATTTTATCAGATATTTTTGACCAGGAAAACAATAAATCTCCATTTGATTTAAATACAGCGATTCTTTTATTGCCCTGATCAGCAACAAATAATAAGTTCAATGGACTATAAAAAATACCTTTTGGTTCCTTTAAATAATTAGAGCCGATTTCTGTAAGATAGTTCCCAAAATAATCGTAAACAATTATTTTATTTCCTTGACTATCTGAAACGTAAATAATGTCATCAGGAGTTATCATTGCTTGAATCGGCTGGAGCAAACGTCCTTTTCCTTCGCCATAATCGCCAAAACTGATTTCAGGAGCACTGAGGGTATTAAATTTTACGATCCGATTATTTTCTCCATCAATTATAAATAAGTCACCATGAATGGAAATGGTAATACTCTTTGGATACCCGAACTGAAGCATCGGCTCCCAATTTTCGTTAGAATAGAGAGAGGCAATATAATTTAAATACTTATCAAAACGCTGAATGCGATGATTGTAATAATCAGCTACATATATGTCCAATGCATAACTGGCGTTAATATCAGAAGGCGAATAAAACTGCTCCTTTTCCCAGCCAAGACCGCCAATAATTTTAATAACATCACCGTCTGAATTTAATTTTATGATACGATGGTTACCTGTATCAGCAATATAAATTGAACCAGACAAATCTACGGTTAACGCCTTAGCCTCTTTTAGTTCAATTAATGGCGTGTTTTCTCCGATCATTGTATAAAGATAAAAAACTTGACTTAATTGATGTTGTTGAGCAAAGGAAGTCGAAATGAATAGCCAGAATAGAAATATGAAGCAACAAAATCGTTTTGTTTTGTCCATTGTAATATAGCTCCGTTTTTGATTGTAATTTTATACGAGTATAAAATACAATTTTTCAATCAAATAAGCAACAGATTTATCTTTATCAAAGATTATAAGTATGCAATATAACAGTAAATTTGCGCGTATTGCCTCAAAATAAAGTGTAACTTTAGTAGTAAATATAATAATTTTGCAGATTTTAATTTTAGACCAATTTCTCGTGTAGACTTATTTTATTTCAATATATTAGCAGATTATCATTTACGTAGATAATTTGTGAATTTGATGTGGATAACTTTTCAGTTATCCACATGAGTCTGGCTGGTTCAAACTGCTCTATGATTTGCTTTTTGATAATCACTGTTATTTTATTAACCATTTGTTATTGTAGTTCAAATGGATTAAGGTTGTTTTTAACACGCTGGAGTCGTTGTTTGGTTTCTTCAGTGATAAATTCAGATTCTATAATTCGCTGAAATGGTGTTTTTGGCAGATCAAATTTTTTGAAATTTTTGGACTTAATTCTTTTCAATTAGCTTAAACGAGTTATTTTAGAAATTAAAATATAGATTCCATTCATTGCGATAAAGATCGTTCAGCATATGGACAAATTCAGGGTTATCAAAGCGTTGATAGCCGAGATATTGACAGATATGGGGCCAATTTTTATTTTCAATATAAGCATTATCGTTTTTGTAATAGGCTCTGGTGAATTGGACTGGCTTTTTCATTGTTGAAAATGTCTTACTAAATGTCAGTTTAATAATTCAGAACCGTTATCTGAGTTAAAATCCCTCAAATGGGAACGGAAGCCGGTTCTCCATGTCGCTGATGGCATTTAAAACGATTTTTTCACCTATAACCCAGACGGCTCATTGTTCGGTCAATTGAGTTTCAATATCGACACAGTTGATGGTATAGACAAACATCCCAACAACCGATGTTCCATAAGGAGTATCCGTATCAGCTTCTAATTAGTCCGTTTATTATTCGTCTCATTGATTAGTTCTAATGGGAATTTGCTTTTTGATAATCGAGCCAGATTTGGTGGTTGCCAAGCCCTTTTTCGAGAATTTGGTTCGTGATGTGCAAAAATTTATAGTGCCCAATTTTTTCCTTGACTTTTTTAAATTTTATTTATATTATATCAACCTTATAAATAAGAAGAAAAGATTCGCTGATAACATGATTTACAAATAGAGAGTTGATAAATTAAGATTTTTTTCATCAGCTTTTAAGAATTTTAAAAGCTAATGAGTGGAGCGAGGAAACCAAATATGAACTCCAATCTAATTTGGAGCAAGATTTTTTCATCACTTTTTAACCATCTATTTTTACATCGTATTATCCCATCCTATATAAATTTGAAAATTTCTTTTCAAAATGGAGATATTTGCAAATGACTGAACAATATCTACCAGTCCTTCTCTTAATAATTATCGCAGCAGCAACGGCTGGTTTAATTCTTTTATTGAACGCATTTTTTGGCCCAAAGGCCAAGCATCGAAAAGATTTTCCTTCAAAGCTGACACCCTTTGAGTGTGGCTCGGATATGCTGCAGGACAATCAAAAACGAATCAGCATTCGATTTTACCTGCTGGCGTTGCTTTTCGTCCTTTTTGATTTAGAAGGAATTTTGCTTTATCCCTGGGCGGTTGTGGCACGGACTTTAGGCAATATCGCATATTTTGAGGTGCTCATTTTTCTCTTTTTCTTGCTTGTTGCATTCTTTTGGGCTTATAAGCGAAAAGCGTTGGATTGGAGGTAGTTCGATCATGTCAAATGAAAATATTCCTGGAAATATCGTTACAACGAAATTAGATAAATTTATCGGGTGGGCACGAAGCTATTCGTTATGGCAATATGTTTTCGGAACTGCCTGTTGCGCCATGGAATTTATGTCGGTGAGTGCTTCGCATTATGATACCGACCGATTTGGAGCAGCCATGCCACGCTATTCACCGAGACAGGCAGATATGCTCATGGTGGTCGGAACGATTACCCATAAAAACGCTCCTGTTTTACGAAGGGTGTGGGAGCAGATGGCAGATCCAAAATATGTCGTTGCTGTCGGAGCCTGTGCCGTGAGCGGAGGTTTTTATAGAAATTATGCGACGCTGCAAGGGTGTGATCGGGTTATCCCAGTCGATGTTTATATTCCTGGTTGTCCACCACGCCCTGAGATGATTCTCGATGGTATCATGGCATTACAAGAGAAAATTAGAAATTCCAAGCAATACCTATAGACAAAGGAAAGTAACCGAATATGGCACAATATTGGTTATTAAAAGATGATCTGAAGGACTTTTTTAAACAATTTCCACATGCTGAATATTCCGAACAATTTGATCAGCCTAATATTCGAATTCCCAATGCGGACTTAGAGAAAATTTTCGACTTTTTTAAGAACCACGAAAAATATCCCATGGACATATTGTTGGACATTACGGCAGTGGATTACCTCACCAGCGATTATGCAGAGCGACCCAATGTGACTGGCAGAGAAGAAGATTTGTATTCAGACACACGATTTGATTTGATCTATCATTTTTATTCAGTCGAAACCAATCGAAGAGTTAGGGTATTAACCACCTGCGGTGGTGAGCATCCCGAAGTCATCAGCAGTTATGAATGGTGGCAGGCTGCCCACTATCTCGAACGTGAGGTTTGGGATATGTTTGGAATAAAATTTACAGGTCATCCCGATTTGCGACGTGTTTTATTATATGAAGAATTTGAAGGTTTTCCATTAAGAAAAGATTATCCCACGTTAGGTGAGCAACCTCGATTATCATTACGAAATCCGGAGCAAGATAATGGCAGAAGTTGAAATTCCTGCAAAATATAAAGTTGAAGAAGTAAGGAAGCGGAAAGAAATTCTCGAACTCCCGATCAGCAGCCCTGGTGACGAACCAATAAAGATTAATTTAGGTCCATCACATCCTGCCATGCATGGAACCATAAAAATGATTGCGGAGATGGTGGGTGAAACAATCGTTAATATTGATGTCGAGCCTGGCTTTCTCCATCGTGGTTTCGAGAAGATGATGGAAAATCACACCTATCCCTCGGCACTTCCGTATACAGACCGACTGAATTATGTGACTGCATTCATCAACAACTTTGGTTTTGCAGCGACACTTGAAAAGATGTTCGGCATTGAAATCACCGAGCGCTGTGCCTGGCTTCGGACGCTGTTTTCAGAGCTTTCACGAATAACGGATCACTACACCTGTCAGGCTGCGATTTGCAGCGAAATTGGGGCAATGACACCTTTCCTGTACTTCATGCAGGCTCGTGACTGGATATGGGAACATTTCAACTGGGCAACAGGCGCCAGGCAGACATACAGTTATGCCAGAATCGGTGGTTTAGCCAGGGACATCCCTGATGGCTGGCTTGAAAAATGCAAAGAAATTCTCAAAAGCAATATTCCTTTGTTAAAAGACGTCCATGGCTTAATGGACAGGAACCGTATCTTTTTAGACCGAACCCAGGGCGTTGGTGAGATTAGCAAAGAAGATGCGATCAATGCAGGAATAACAGGACCGTTTTTGCGCTCGACTGGCGTAAATTATGATATACGAAAAGCCATGCCATATTTAAAATATGATGAACTGGAATGGGAAGTGCCTGTTGGAAAATATGGTGACAATTACGATCGTTGGTATGTGCGCAACAGGGAAATTGAAGAATCGATGAAAATCTGTTTCCAATGTATTGACAACATGCCGAGAACAGGACCGATCAACACCGACGATTTTGAAGCTCACCTGCCTGACAAAGCTGAAGTGTACTCAACTATCGAAGGTCTGATCAACCATTTCAAGATCGTCATTGATGGACCACAACCGCCAAAAGGCTCTGTCTACCACTGCGTGGAAGCCGCAAATGGTGAACTCGGTTTCTTCGTTGTTTCTGATGGTACAGGAACAGCGTATCGGCTGCATGTCCGAGCACCCAGTTTTATGATTATGGGAGTGCTGGATAAAATTATTATCGGGCATCAACTGGCAGATATTATTCCCATATTCGGAAGTGTGAACATGGTTGGTGGGGAATGCGATCGCTAATTTTTTAAATTGTCAATTGACAATTGTCAATTAAATATATATGACATTTGATTGTAAAAAGGTCATTTATGGAATTCACCCAATCAGAAAAAAAAGAAATTGAATATCTAAGAACTCGCTATCCAGATACCCGTTCACTGACATTGCCTCTTATGTGGATGATTCAGAAGCGGGAAGGTTTTGTTTCAGATGAAGCTGTTTATTTGATTGCAAAAGAGTTAAACATCCCACCCATCTGGGTTGAAGAGGTGCGTTCGTGGTATTCCATGTTTACGAAAGAAAAAGAAGGGAAGTATGTTTTGGAAATCTGCAACAATATTTCCTGTTCAATGCTGGGTAGTCAGGAAATCATTGATCATTTATGCGAAAAATTGGGAATCGAACTGGGTGAAACAACCGCCGATGGAATGTTTACCATTAAAACTGCCGAATGCCTTGGCTCCTGTGGGACAGGTCCTATGATGCAAGTCGGTGATAATTACTATGAATTATTAGATGAACAAAAAGTAGACCAGATTTTAGAAAATTTCAAAAACGGTAAAGAACACGAACAAACGCCACAGGAATTTCCTGTTTACAAGTAACTTAAACCGCTAATTATGCGAATTATACGCTAATTTCGCTAATTATTTTTTCAGAACAACCGAATGGCAGAACTGATATTTAAAAAAGAGGTTTATAATATTATTGGTGCTGCTATGGAAGTACATCGAGTTTTAGGACCAGGTTTTTTAGAGGCTGTTTATCAGGAAGCATTAGCAATTGAATTTAGATTAAGAAATATACCATTTGTTGAATTTCCAAAATTAAAAATTGATTTCAAAGGCGTTACACTTAATAAGTATTATGTTCCCGATTTTTTATGCTACGATGAAATTATAGTAGAAATTAAAGCGATACAAAAATGCAGTTCAGACGATGAATCTCAAATTATCAATGTGTTAAATGCAGCTAAGAAAATTGTTGGAGTCTTAATAAACTTTGGAGAACCATCATTATATTGGAGACGATTCGTCAATACAAGAAATATTAAAAAATGAAAATTAGCGAAATTCGAAAAATTAGCGAATTTAGCGGTTTAAAACGAGATAAATATGTCCGACATTAAAATCCTTCTCAATTTCGAAAAAAACGGTACCAGTCACACTTTAAAGAGCTATCAAGCTCGGGATGGCTATGAAACGGTTTCGAAGCTAAAGAAAATGAAGCCTGAACAGGTTCTCGATGAAGTAAAAAAGAGCGGTATACGAGGGCGTGGTGGTGCTGGATTCCCTGCTGGTATCAAGTGGTCGTTTCTTCCTAAAGGTACGGATAAACCGATCTATCTGATCTGTAATGGTGATGAAGGCGAGCCAGGAACTTTCAAAGACAGGGTCATTCTTGAAGAAAATCCGCACATGCTCATCGAAGGAATGATACTAAGCTCCTATGCTATCAATGCAAAGCACGCCTATATTTATATTCGGGGTGAATACGGATTTGCTTTACATCGTACACAGGAAGCTGTTAAAGAAGCTTATGAAGCAGGTTATCTTGGCAAGAAATTAAAGGGGACAGATTACGTCTGCGACATTACCGTTCACAAAGGCGCTGGCGCTTATGTGGTTGGGGACGAAACAGGATTAATGAATTCAATTGAGGGAAAGAAAGGACAAACCCGAAATAAGCCCCCATTTCCAGCAATCGAGGGACTTTATGAATGTCCGACCATTATCAACAATGTGGAAACACTGGCATCGGTTCCCTATATAGTTGAAAAAGGTGGTGATCATTATAAGTCGATTGGAACGGAAAAATCGTCAGGGACAAAACTGCTTTCGGTGAGTGGTCATGTCAGGAAACCTGGCGTTTATGAAATTGAGATGGGTTACCCGTTCATGGATTTTCTTAATAATGAATGTGGTGGGATTTTAGGTGGCAAAAAGCTCAAAGCTGTTATTCCAGGTGGTTCTTCAACCCCTGTTTTGAAACCTGAAAATTGTAAAAACATGACTCTCGATTACGAATCCATAGCCGAAGCAGGTTCCAGTTTGGGTTCGGGCGCTGTGATAGTCATTGCAGAAGGCACCTGCATGGTAAAATTATTAGAAGTATTGGCGCATTTTTATCATCATGAATCCTGTGGTCAGTGCACACCATGTCGAGAAGGAACAGGCTGGCTATTGAAAATTATAAAGCGAATCGAAGATGGAAAAGGTAAAATGGAAGATATCGATTTGTTAACCAGTATTACCAAACACATTGCATTTCATACGATTTGTCCTTTGGGCGATGCAGCATGTGGACCTGTCGATAGTTTTGTCAAACAATTCCGTGAGGAATTTGAAGAGCATATTAAATTAGGCAAATGTCCCTACGACGGGAAATTTGAACGAATTCAGACAGTGGTTGGTTGATTAGGTAATTGGGTAACAACTTAACTTACTTGACTACTCAACTTACTCAACTCACTTAACTATACAATAACTCAAAAAACAGACAATATGAAAGAAGTTACACTCACTGTTGATGAAAAAAAGATCACTGTTCCAGAAGGAACGCTCATAATTGATGCCTGCGAACAGAATGGTATTTATATTCCCCGCTTCTGTTATCATAAACACCTTACAAAAAGCGGTAACTGTCGGATGTGCTTGGTGAAAATCGAAAGGAATCCCAAGCCACAGCCATCATGCATGACCCCTGTTGCCGATGGAATGGTTGTTTACACCAACACACCTGAAATTGCCGAAATGCGCAAAGCGATGTTGGAGTTCGTCCTTATCAACCATCCTCTCGATTGCCCGATCTGCGATAAGGCGGGCGAGTGCATGTTGCAAGATCAATACATGATGTTTTCTGGCGATAAGTCTCGATTTAATGAAGAAAAAGTCGCCAAAGAAAAATTATACATCTTTAGCGATCGAATTATTTATGACGCCGAGCGATGCATTGCCTGCTCCCGCTGCGTTCGATTTACACGAGAAATTTCTAAAACGCATAAATTAGGACTTGTCGAACGTGGAGACAAAACCTACGTTTCACTTGCCCCAGGCGATACTTTTGAAGATCCCTACAGCTACTGTGTAACAGATATTTGCCCTGTCGGTGCCCTTACCAGCCGAAAGTTTAGATTCAAAGAAAGAGTTTGGAATTTGCATACAACTGATTCAATTTGTGCAGGCTGTTCACGAGGATGCAACATTATCATCGAAACCAAAGATAATGAAATTCTCCGAGTTCGTCCCAGGGAAAATGAAAAAGTAAACATGTCCTGGATGTGTGACTTTGCCAGGGATTATTATATGAATCCAATAAAAAATCGTACATCAGGGATCAGCATAAATCATAAATCTGTTGATTATAAAAAAATTGTTGAAGAGATCACCGATCTAATGAAAGAGCATGCTAAGGAAATGGTATTCATTGTTTCATCGTATGGGACGAATGAAGAATTGGCATTGGCAAAACAGATTGTTGAAGCTGCTGAAATCAAAGCTGTTTTCACAAAATTTGATCGAGTTTGGAGTGATTCGACGGATGAAGTAAAAAGCGATGATCTCTTGATCACCGAAGATAAATCTCCAAACATGAGCGGTGTAAAAAAGACCTTTCCGAATGCAAAAGATATTTCCAATTTAATCATCAGTGATTATAAATATGCATTTGTTTGGGGACCAAATGCACCGATGGAAAAATTGGATGGCCTGCATTTAATCGCTTTATCAGCCATCTCAGACCAGGTTTTCGAAAAAGCCAGTTGGTCCATTGCAGGAAGAATTTCAACCGAGAAGCATGGCTCTTTCACCAATATCGATGGCATTGTTCAGCCGTTTCGTCGTGCTCTCAAAGGTGATAATAATTTTGATGAACTGCTATTTTTTGTTGATATTTTAAAAGGGCTGAATGTTCAGCCAATCGGTCGTACCGTTGAAGAAGTGCGAAAGGCAATGTAATAAAAGGCTTACGCCTTAAATCCAAAATTGGAATTCAGCCTTTAGGCTTTTATAAAATATAAATCCAGAACTCCATTATTCCAGATAGATAGAAGAACGAGGAAAACGAATGGAATCCAGTTTTTTAGGTATCAATACCGTTACTTTCATAACTAATTTTCTGCTTGCCACAGCAGTGTTTCTGTTCATGTTCATGATGGGCGCTGTGATGAGCTGGTCGGAGCGGAAACAGTCTGCCCAGCTTCAGGATCGCATTGGCGCTAATCGGGCTTCGATTCCCCTGCCAGGTGGCAAAAAATTCGCTATGTGGGGATTCATCAACAACCTGGCTGATGCCATTAAGTGTCTCATCAAAGAGGATTTTAAGCCCAAAGCTTACGATCTTTTGATGTATAACCTGGCGATTTTCTTTGCGTTCATTCCTGCTGTGCTTGCAGTCGCTGTCGTTCCATTTGCAGGTGTCGTAAAACCTGCTGAATTATTCCAGGCGTGGTACCTGAATTGGATTCCATTGCTTCCCGAATATTTTACCAATAATCTGCCTGATTTCAGTTTTCGGGTACAGGTTGCCAATTTAAATGTCGGGTTGCTGTTTATTTTTGCTGTAGGCGGAATAAACGTTTTTGGCGCTATTCTGGCGGGTTGGTCTTCAAACAACAAATTTTCCATGATGGGTGGAATGCGAGCTGCCTCGCAAATGATCTCGTACGAAGTCAGCATGGGACTTTCGCTGCTCGGTCTCATTTTCATTTATGGACAGGTTGATATGTGGGAACTGGTTCAATCCCAACAAAATTTAGCCTGGGGATGGCTCCCCAAATGGGGCATCTTTATGCAGCCAGTTGCCTTTTTCCTGTTTCTGGCAGCAGCCATCGCCGAAAATAAACGCATGCCGTTTGATCTGCCCGAAGCAGAATCAGAAATCATCTCTGGATATTTCACCGAATATTCAGGATTTAAAATGCTGCTTTTCATGTTTGCAGAATTTATCGAGATCGTGTTCGTTGCCGTCATCGTTTCGACTTTGTTTTTTGGCGGTTTCTCAGTTCCATACTTAACAGACGTTGGATTTCAATGGCCCTGGGGAGGATTCACAGCACTATCACACGCATCGGTCGTCATTTTGCAATTACTATCATTTACATTCAAAGTCCTTTTCTTTTGCTGGCTCTTGCAACAGATGCGCTGGAGCCTGCCAAGATTTCGATACGATCAGTTAATGAGTTTGGGCTGGAAGATATTGTTGCCGCTTTCCGTGTTGAATTTGATTGTTACCGTACTTATTGTGGCATTAGGAGGTTTTTAAGATGAGCTATCAGTTACCTGGCTTGCCTGATATGGAATACCTGGATCGAAAAAAACGCACTTTTTTTGATCAGATATACATCAAAGAAATCGGAAGAGGGGTGCTCATCACCTCCAGACATTTTTTCCGAAATCTCTGGAAATGGCTAACGTTTCGCAAGGGCGGTGTCGTCATCCTTTATCCTGAAGAAACTAGACCCGATATGTCACCAAACAATCGGGGAAGGCATGTTTTAGTTCAACGAACAGACGGTTCATCACGATGTGTTGCTTGCAAGATGTGCGCAACAGTGTGTCCTGCTTCATGCATTACCATTGAAGCAGAAGAGAGCGAAGATCCAATTATTCAAAAAAGACCAGCAGTTTTCGAGATTGATATGAGCCGCTGCATTTTTTGTGGTTTCTGCGTGGAAGCCTGTCCCGTTGATGCGATTCGAATGGTTGCTTCGACTGAGAAATTAGTTGGATACAATCGTTTTAAGATGGTTTACGACAAAGAATTGCTGTTGAATTGGAATAAGATTGTGAATGATGATGTGGTGCATGGGTACAATCCATAATTGATTAGAAATTTATTTTTATTATAATAATTACTTTTGTTAGAAGAAAATGAATCCACTTCTCAAACGAATATCAATTAATGCGAATATATGTTTTGGGAAACCTTGTATTAGAGGAACTCGAATTTGGGTATCCCTAATTTTGGATTTTATGGCGAATGGGATGAGTATCAAAGAGATACTTGAGGAATACCCATCCTTAACAAGGGATGATATCCAAGCAGCAATAGCCTATGGTGCAGAAATTTCCCGTGAACCCTATGTGGAGGTTCCAATCGAGGAAGTAGCATTAAATTGAAAAATTGTGGATTGTGGAATTTGGTCGAATTAGAATCCACCAATCTGAAATTGAAAATGATTTTTAATATTTATCAATAGAACAAAAATATGCTTCAGAGAAATACAATTTTGAATTCAAAGGATACCTAAATGGATTTTAACATATTAATGTACTTCGCATTCGGCATCGTTGCTATTGCTGGAGGTCTTGTACTTTTATTTGCCAAACACCCGATTCGAGGGGCAATGGGATTGCTGGCAACCATGCTTGCTCTGGCAGGAATGTATGCAATTCTTCA
>Ga0209427_10003389_pt1 | contig 18728 bp, 16 predicted proteins | sample DeeMarSWOR136_30_FD_187465 | JGI IMG/M metagenome (GOLD analysis project Ga0209427, IMG submission 187465) | Marine sediment microbial communities from White Oak River estuary, North Carolina - WOR-1-36_30 (SPAdes) (version 2) | ecosystem: Environmental > Aquatic > Marine > Intertidal zone >...
AAGCTATTGGTCACTTGTTAATCAGGATTACCAGATATATAGGCTGGATAAGGGTGGTGTACTGATTGGTATGAAAAATATTGAGAGTGGCCATAATTTAAACCTGCTGCCCTATGTAACAAATAGAAATATTACCTCAGATACGGTTCGTAACAAAACTGATTTTGAGCTTGGATTAGATCTGAAATATGGGGTGACTTCCGATTTAACTTTGGATTGGACTATAAATCCGGATTTTGGACAAGTTGAAATTGATGAAGAACAAATAAATCTTGATAAAAGGTATGAAATTCAGCTTGAAGAAAAACGTCCCTTCTTTTTAGAAAATACCAATTTATTCCAGACACCATTTTATCAGCTTTTTTATAGCAGGAGGATTGGTATTGAAAGTGATTTGAAGACCGGTGCTAAGGTAACTGGTAAAATTGGTGGACACTCCATCGGTATTTTAGGGGCTTTCACTGGTGGCTGGGAAAATTTTGGACTGGGTGATCCTAATACTTCACCTACAGATGAATTATTTTCTATTATCCGTATCCAGCGGGATGTCTTATCAAGTTCAAATATTGGAGCGATGTACGTTAACCGAACCACCAATATTGGGGGGCAGAACCGTGCCTACAGTCATGCTTTCGATTTTGATTATTCCATCTATCTGGGGCAGAGCTATTTTAGTGGTCAGGGTGTATATTCTTTCAATTCATATGGGATAGATTCTCAAGAAGGCTGGGGTTTATTGGCTCAGGGTGGGTTTTATGGAAGACTTTTGCGATTTGATGCCTGGGCATTATCCTATTCACCAGAATTCAACATTGATTACACCGGATATTTTCCAAAAATTAGTGATAAAGGAAGCACTCAAATAGGTATTTATGCAGATATACATCCATTGGTAAACTATCGGTTTTTAAGAAGCTGGGGTATAAGTGTGCAGCCTAGTCTGATTGATGATTCTGACGAAAATAAGACAGCAATCGGGGTAAAGTCAATTGCCTGGCTCGAATTTCCCGATCAGTCCAAGTTAAGATTTGGATTGACACCATATCAAGATGTCGAATCGGACAAATTTTCATCTTTATTTGGGTTTAAGTCTGCACCACAACTAACCTTCTGGGGGACCGAAACTTTCATTGAACTAGAAACTGATCTTGGCAAACCAATTGCGTTTCGAGTAAAAGGTAGCTTTGATAAACAGTATTATTTTCAAAATCATACTATCGGTTTGAACAGAGGAGTAGAGGGTTACCTGAAATTGAAACCGGCCTCAAATGCCTATTTTGAATTGGGATATCAAACACGTAAATTTCTTGATAAGGACAATAAATTTATGCCAGATTCACTGGTGGGGCAGTCTGATGTTCATATATTCAACTTGAGGGCCAGATATCTGTTCAGCCAGAAGTTATTTTCCAGATTATTCTTCCAGATTACAAACGCGGGAGAAGAGCTGGTTGTGAAAAATGATAAGCTAGTATATGAAGTTTGGGATAGGATGAGTGCAAACTTTCTCTTTGGCTGGCGTTTCAGTCTCGGAAGCACCTTCTATTTTGCATATACAGAGGAGTGGGATAAAAGGGGGAGAGAGAATTACCGTAGCTCGAACCGTATTATATATTTTAAAATTTCCTACTTATGGAGCTTATGAATGCCCTCAATTCTCAGAGACAATTCAGAGCAGTATGTCCCTGACAATCTGCGAATAGAAAATATGATATGGGCGAGGGGCATAAATCATATTGCTGGAATTGATGAGGCTGGTTGTGGACCTTTAGCCGGACCGGTAGTTGCTGCCGCTATCATTTTGCCCCAAAATTTTTATGAAAAAGAAGTTAAAGATTCAAAGAAACTGACCCCGAAAAAAAGAATATTACTCCATGACTTGTTGATCAAAAATGCCATCAGCTATGCGATTGGAGTTGTCCATTCTTATGAAATTGATAAATTCAACATAAGAAAAGCCACTTTCAAAGCAATGAGAAAGGCAATTGGAAGTCTGAAACTCAAACCGGGATATCTTTTATTTGATGGTTATGAACTCCCTGAAAAATTATTCCTTCAGGAAGCATTCATAAATGGGGATAATCTATCTTTCACCATTGCAGCAGCTTCCATCATTGCGAAAGTCTCTCGTGATCAGTTAATGCTTGCCTTCCATGAAGAATTCCCACAATATGGATTTAATAGGCATAAAGGTTATGGTACAGCTTATCATATTAAAATGCTTCGAAAATATGGGGTGTGTCCCATACACCGGCGGTCATTCTTAAGAAAAATTTTATAAAAACTCAAAAAAATTTTGTTATTAGAATAGAAACAAGACAGGAAACATTGCTATTTGTCAGGTAAAACATTGTATAAAATTATTTAATTTACATACTGACTGAAAAAATTCTAAATAAAGGAATGATTTTTCTTAATTATTATTATGGTTTAAAAAGATCTTGACAAGTTTTTAACCATTCTGTAATTTTCAATACATAAATTATGCCAAAAAGGCAAATAAAGATAATATTGATCGTATATGGTTAAGATAAGTCAACAATTACAGCAGATTCAAACGCTTACCCCACAGCAGATTCTGCTTTCTACGTTACTCCAGATCCCGACCATGAGTCTTGAACAAAAAATTAAAACGGAATTGGAGCTGAATCCGGTATTGGAAGAAACCGCAGAACTAGAAGAAGTTCAAGAAGATGATGAAGTTATGGATGAAAACCAGACGGAGATTGATGAAATTCAGGAAGAATTTGAGCAGTTAGAAGAAAATAACAAAACGGAAGAAGAAGAAAAATTTGAAGAATTGGACGAGGAAATCAATTGGGAAGAAATGGTTAATGATGAGGATAATTATGAGTTTAGATTACCTCGAGATAGAAAGGAAGACGAATTTGAGCAACCGGAGATGTATCACCGAACTGTGTCAGAATATTTGCTAGAACAGCTTCATATGCTCAATTTAAGTGAAAAAGATTTCCGGATTGGTGAATATATTATTTACAATCTTCGAGAGGATGGTTATTTAGATTCTGAAGTAACCATCGAATCGATCGCAGCTATTTTTGAAAGCAAATCAGAGGAAGTAGAAAAAGTCTTAAAACAGATACAGCGATTTGATCCGATAGGTATTGCCGCTAGAAATCTTCAGGAGTGTTTAATTGTTCAGTTAGAAAATCTTGAAGTTAATGGGCTAAAAGATCTTGCCTTGCAAATAATACGACAAGGATTTAATGATTTTGTAAATAAAAGGTATGAAAAAGTAGCTGACTTACTGGAAGTATCTATTGGAGAAATAAAGCAGGCTAACGAAATAATCAATAAACTGAATCCAAAACCAGGAGAAGGTTACTGGGCAGTTCAACAAAATTATATTATTCCAGATTTTACTATTGAAAAAGTTGATGACGAACTTCTTGTCTCTCTGAATGAGTGGAATACTCCCGGATTACAGATTAGCCCTCATTACAAAAGACTTATACGTCAGTCTAAAAAGCTTGATAAAGATGTTAAAAATTTTCTAAAGAAGAAAGTTGATAGTGCTCGCTGGTTCTTGAATGCACTTCAGCAACGTCGCGTCACGATGTTGAAGACAATGAATGCTATTGTTGAGCTTCAAAGAGAGTTTTTTGAAGACGGACCAGAAAATATTAAACCAATGATTATGAAAGACGTGGCCGACATTATTGAAATGGATATTTCGACCGTTAGTCGGGTAGTAAATGGTAAATATGTGCAAACAGATTATGGCGTTTTCGAACTGAAGTTTTTCTTTAATGAAGGAATGCGTACAGTAACCGGTGAAGATCTCTCTACTTTAAGAATCAAAGAGCAACTGAAAGATATTATCGATGCGGAAGATTCAAATAAGCCATATAGTGATGATAAACTGACTGAAATTTTAAACGACAAGGGTATCCCAATCGCAAGACGAACGGTTGCTAAGTACAGGGAGCAGTTAGATATACCGATAGCCAGATTAAGGCGACGAATATAATTAGTATAAATCAAAAATATTTTAGTCGGCCCTGGAAGATGCTCTTTCAGGGCTTTTTATTGATCGGATAAAATACATACAATTTAAATTTTAGAACATATATCATATATTTTCAGGCACTATTTGGTATCAATTATTAAAATGTATAAATTTGTGTTTGAAAGAAAAGTGAGGAAATAAGATGATGAAGAAAAAAACTTCCATAAGAAGTACAACCATACTGGGAGTTCTTCATAAAAATCAGGCAGCATTAGCTGGTGATGGACAGGTGACCTTAAATAATACTATCATTAAACATGGCAGTTTGAAAATCAGGCGTTTGTTTGATGGTAAAGTATTGGCTGGATTTGCCGGGGCATCTGCCGATGCATTTACACTTTTTGAGAAATTTGAGGAGAAGCTTCATCAATATAATGGGAATTTGACGAGAGCCGCGGTTGAGATGGCCAAGGAATGGCGTATGGATAAGTTTTTGAGAAGACTTGAAGCGATGTTGGCGGTTGTTGATAGTAAAACAGCCCTGATCGTATCAGGGAATGGAGATGTAGTTGAGCCGGATGACAAAATAGTTGCCATTGGTTCAGGCGGATCTTTTGCCCTGGCAGCAGCACGAGCATTAATGCAACATTCAGAAATGAATGCCAAAGAAATTGTTGAAACAGCCATGAATATTGCGGCTGATATTTGTATTTATACGAATCATAAAATTAATATTGAAACAATTGAATAATTTGAAGGATCAATTTTACATGAAGCAACAAGAATTAATCCCAAAACAGATTGTAAAAGAGCTGGATAAATATATTATCGGACAAAATGATGCGAAACGAATGGTTGCGATTGCCTTGCGGAATCGCTGGAGACGCCAGCAGGTATCATCTGATCTAAGAGAAGAGATTATGCCAAATAATATTATTCTGATTGGACCTACAGGAGTAGGGAAAACTGAAATTAGTAGAAGGTTAGCAAAACTTTCCCAAGCGCCTTTTGCAAAGGTTGAAGCATCTAAATTTACCGAAGTCGGATATGTTGGTCGTGATGTAGAGAGTATGATACGAGATCTGGTTGATATTGGGGTCAACATGGTTCGTCAAGAGAAAACCCAATCTGTGCAAAAAAAGGCCAGAGAATCGGCAATAGAAAAACTTTTAGATATTCTAATCCCTAAACCGAAGCCGCCCGCTCCTCATCAGCCAGGATTGGGTTCTCAGGCAATCCCAGCTGAATCCCCTTCCGAAAGAACAGATAATACCAGAGAACGTTTTCGGGAAAAACTCCTGTCCGGTGAACTGGATGAGAGGGAAATTGAATTAGATATGACATCAGAGTCTATGCCCATGATGCAGGTTTTTTCTCCAGTTGGTATCGAAGAATTAGGGCTGAATATTCGAGAGATGTTTGGCAACCTCATGCCAAAAAGAACTAAAAAAAGAAAAGTCAAAATAAAAGAGGCTCTGGTTATTTTAACACAGGAAGAAGCTCAAAAATTAATTGATATGGATGCCGTTATCCGGGAAGCTATCAAACGAGTTGAGAACTCTGGTATTATTTTTTTAGATGAGATTGATAAAATTACCGGAACGAAAGGCGGTGGGGGATCTGGACCGGATGTCAGTCGAGAGGGGGTACAAAGAGATCTGCTGCCAGTAGTGGAGGGGACTACAGTTGTAACGAAATATGGCATGGTAAAAACAGATCATATATTATTTATTGCTTCTGGTGCATTTCATATTGCCAAACCATCTGATCTCATTCCTGAGTTACAGGGCAGGTTCCCCATCCGGGTTGAATTAAATAGTCTGAATACAGCAGATTTCATTCGAATTCTGACCGAACCAGAAAATGCCTTAATTAAGCAGTATACCGAATTGTTGTTAACCGAAGGTGTTACCCTTGAATTTTCTAGTGACGCTATTGAAGAAATTGCTGAAACAGCCAGTTTTGTAAATTCCAAAGCGGAAAATATTGGTGCACGTAGACTTCATACCATCATGAGTAAATTGCTGGAAAATATATTGTTCGAAGCCCCGGATATTCCTGAAAAAAAGATTATTATTAACAAAAATTTTGTAAAGAATATACTGAAGGATATTATTGAGGATGAAGATCTAAGAAAATTCATTCTGTAAATGGATATGATAGTTGCATCTTTATCAGGAGGTGAAATTGAAAAAAGATTTTCTTTCTATTGCTGATATTACCAGTAAAGAGATTTTTGAAATTTTTGACCTTGCCCGTGATCTTAAAAAGAAAACAAAAAACAGAGAGAAGCATCATATATTAGATGGTTACAGCCTGGCAATGCTTTTTGCCAAGCCTTCTGCTAGAACCCGTATCTCTTTTGAAACCGGGATATTTCAACTTGGGGGAATGGCAATATATTTAGCACCTGGAGATGTTGGTATGGGTAAAAGAGAAGCGGTGAAAGATGTTGCCCTGGTATTATCCAGGTATAATGATTTGATTATGGCACGTTTGTTCGACCACTCTGAAATCCAAGAATTAGCCGCTTATGCTTCAATTCCTGTCATAAACGGTTTAACCGATTACAACCATCCTTGTCAGATAATGGCGGATGCCTTCACGATTCTGGAACATCTCGATAAAATTGAAAAAGTTAAAATAAGCTATATTGGAGATGGAAATAACGTAGCTAATTCCTGGATCAATTTTGCCTCGCGGATACCGATTGAATTGGTTATTTGCACACCTAGAAATTATGAACCTGATCTCAATACTTTTAAGAATGCAAAAAAAGCAGGTTTGAGTAAAATAGAAATTGTAAATGATCCCCAAATAGCAGTGAAAAACTCTGATATCATATATACTGATGTCTGGGCCAGCATGGGCCAAGAGGCAGAAGCACAAAAACGAAAAAAAATATTCCGACCCTATCAAATAAATAAGGACCTTATTATCTTAGCAAAAAGTAATGTGAGAGTTATGCATTGTCTTCCAGCCCACCGAGGTGATGAAATTACAGATGATGTACTCGATGGACCACATTCTATTGTTTTTGATGAAGCCGAAAACAGGCTTCATGTACAGAAAGCCATAATGGTTAAACTCGCCCAAAATTGAAAATCGAGTAGTGGGAAAAAAAAATCTAAAAATAGATATCCTGGAACCATCGCAGTTGCACTTGTGGGATATTTTTGTGAAAAGCACTCGTTACGGTTCCATTTTTCAAACCTCATCTTTTCTTCATATTGTAGCAAAATCTTTTCAACGAAATTTTGTTATCCCTATAGCAAAATTTGGCGATCAGATAGTAGGTGGAGCTGTATTATTACCCCGGAAAAAGTTTGGGATATCCTACACAACCTCACCATTTTATGTCCCTTATAACGGATTCATTATTTCAGATTTTTCGATTTTAAAACCGGATTATAAAATTGCAGAAAAGCAAGGTCAAATTCTCAATTCATTGCGTCAGTTTATCGAATCAGAATTTGTATTTGCGCAACTATATGTTCCATCCAGTCTGTGGGATTGCCGAAGTTTGATTTTAAATAATTGGAGGTTTGAACCAGTATATAATGTACGAATAGATTTAACACATAAACCATTGATAGAAAATCTGAGGAGAAATCAGAAAAGGAACATTCTGAAAGTTGAAGAAGATGAATGTGATATAAGTCTTACCAAGGATGTGGAAAAAATCTATGAATTATACAATAATAGTTACTTTCATCATCAACTTATTTCACCAATTGATAGAAAAAATTTTGTCTCCTTTTCTTCAGAGATCCTGGAAGCAGGAATTGGAAAGTGCTATCAAGTAAGAAAGGGAGATGAGGTTACGGCTGTTTTGTTGGTCATAGAAGATTTTCCAACGGTATATACTTTGTTTGCCGGAAGAATTTCGGACAAAAAGTATGATAATACTGAGCTTTATTTATACTGGAGATTGATGAATCTTTACCAGGGAAAAGGTTATAAAATTATGGATATGCTAGGTGGGATGGAACCGTCCATAGCCTACGTAAAAATGGGTTTAGGGGGGAGATTCTTTCGCTTTGACCAGGTTATCTATACAAAAGGTAATTTATATCAAATACTATTTATGGCAATGCGAAGCATGAAAATGATAAAACGTAAAGTATAAAATGTAATATTTATTTTGTTATATTATAGCTGAAGTGAATGACTCAATATTCTGGTAAAGTATATTTAGTTGCAACTGAAAAATAGAAATTGATTTTATCTGATTTCACCTCCATATATGTAATGACATACCAATAAAGGTTAAACAAATCTGCAAGGTAAAATAAATCTCTTTTCAGATCAATTTTTCAGATTCCCTGATTGATGATATCTTCTTCTTTTCGATGACAATCTTTTGTGGAACTGTTTGAGTTTGTTTTACAGGAACCTTCCTGAATTCAGTTGATATAATGATCTATTGTAATAAAATAAAGCACTTGACTAACTATATATTTACTAATAAATTAAATATTTAATTATGAAAATTCCATTGTTACATTTGGAAGATGGCAATCATCATTTTGAGGAAGTCATCAAGGGGGGTACTCTGCATTTTTATCGAGAAGAATTATTCCCCAATGATATAAATGTATCAGTTGATTTAGACAAATTTGGAAAGAATATCTCCTGTTCCATTAATTTAAAAACAAGAGCGAAATATCAGTGTGATCGGTGCTTAGTCGAGTTTAATAGTGATATTGAAGAAATTTCGAATTTTTTATTTCACATAGGCCATGATAAAATAGAAACAGAAGAGGAAGAGGTTATTATACTGTCTCCTGATCAGAAGGAGATTGATCTAACTTACAATATCGAAGAGTTGTTAATATTATCAGTACCGATGAAATTACTTTGTAAAGAGGAGTGTAAAGGTATTTGTCCTGAATGTGGAGCGGACTTAAATAATGAATCATGTGTATGCCACCGTGATCTAGTGGATCCACGATGGGAAGAATTGAGAAAATTAAAGAAATAATTACTTCTAGAAAGATTGGTAGAGGAGTTAAATAGATATGGCAAATCCGAAAAGAAAAATTTCAAAGTCGAAAAGAGATCATCGCAGGGCTAATTGGATGGCTGGTCTGATATCAAATGCTTTGACGACCTGTCCCAATTGTGGGGAGCCAAAGCAGCCACACCGGGCGTGTAGAAGTTGTGGATATTATAAAGGTCAAAAGGTTTTCACCCCAACTGAATCCTAATAATCAGGCCAATAGATGCGTATTGCCATAGATGCAATGGGTGGAGATTTAGCCCCCCGATCAGTTATTGAGGGGGCGCTTTTGTATGACAAAGAATTGAGGGGAAAGCATCAGCTTGTTCTTTTGGGTGATCAAAAAATTCTTGAAGAAGAACTAGCAAAACACCATTTTTATAATCCCCGCAATGTTCAACTCCATCATACCACCCAGATTGTGGAAATGTCTGATCAACCAACCTTTGCTCTAAAGAACAAACTCGACTCATCTTTAATGAGGGGATTACAACTTCATAAGGATGGCGAGGTTGATGGGGTGGTTAGTGCCGGAAGTACCGGAGCACAAATGGTAGGGAGCCTCTTTATACTGGGAAGAATTCCCGGTGTTCAGAGACCTGCGCTTGGTTCGTTCTTTCCTACTGAGGGTGGGGTGGTTTTGATGATCGATGTTGGGGCGAATGTGGATTGTAAACCAATTCATCTGTTACAGTTTGCATTGATGGGTAGTATATTTATCAGTCATATCTATGGTATTAAGAATCCGCGGGTTGGTTTATTAAGTATAGGCGAAGAAAAATCAAAAGGAAATGAACTGGTTTTAGAAAGCTACCCGCTGATGGATTCACATATATCAAATTTCATTGGTAATGTTGAGGGACGGGATATCTTTTATGGAAAAGCAGATGTAATCGTAACTGATGGGTTTGTGGGGAATACCATTCTGAAATTCGCTGAGAGTATATTACATGTATTTGGTTCCAGTTTTAAAAGAAGTCTGGGAAAAAATCTCTTTTCATTAATTGGTGGATTTATGGTACATCATGCTTTTAAGGAGATGAGGAGTAGTTTTGATTATCAGGAATATGGTGGAGTACCATTATTAGGTGTCAATGGAATTTCAATTATTTGTCACGGTCGTTCCACTGCCAAGGCAATAAAAAATGCCATAAAAGTTGCTGTAAATATTAAAGAAAAAAAGGTAAATGAACATATTCAACAGGAATTAAAGACAAGAGGATTATAATGGGTATCCGAGCTAAAATAACTGGTGTTGGACATTATACACCGGAGAAAGTGTTAACAAATCAGGATCTGGAAAAGATGGTGGACACATCAGATGAGTGGATAATCTCTAGAACAGGTATAAAAGAAAGGCGAATTCTTGGAGAAGGAAAAGGTTCATCATATATGGGTGCAAAAGCGGCAAAAATATCTCTGGAAAATGCCGGAGTATCGGCAAATGATATTGATTTAATAGTAGTAGCAACTGTTACTCCTGATATGTTTTTTCCCAGCACTGCCTGCCTTATTCAGGAAGAGATCAATGCCAAAAATGCCTGGGGAGTAGATATCAACGGTGCCTGTACTGGTTTCTTATACGCAACCGCCATGGGGGCGCAATTTATAGAATCAGGGAGATACCAGAAGGTATTGATAGTTGGTACGGATAAGATGAGTTCCATCACAGACTATACTGATCGAAATAACTGTATTCTCTTCGGAGATGCAGCAGGTGCAGTAGTATTAGAACCTTCCGAGAATGAAGAGTTAGGTATAATTGACTTTGTTTTAAAAAGTGATGGTTCAGGAAAAGACTATTTGTATATGAAAGGAGGAGGCAGTCTTCACCCTGCAACACACGATACCGTTGATAAAGGAATGCATTATCTCTTTCAGGATGGCCGGAATGTGTTCAAATTTGCCGTTTCTGGTATGGCTGATATTACTGAGGAAATCGTAAAAAAACATAACGTTACTTCGGAAGAAATTAAATTATTTATCCCGCATCAGGCAAATTATCGTATTATTGACGCCACCGCAAAACGTTTAAAACTTCCCAATGAAAAGGTAATGATAAATATTCAGAAATATGGAAATACAACTGCCGCAACTATACCCCTAGGATTATCAGAAGCATACATGGAAGGTAAACTGGTAAAGGGGGATGTTTTGTTATTAGCGGCTTTTGGTGCAGGTTTTACCTGGGGAAGTATGCTGATCCGTTGGACAATTTAAAACCAAATAGTTTTTTAAGGATCAAAAATTTATATAAATATAAAAAGAAATGATCAATAATATTTTCATGAATACGTTGAGAATAAGTAGTTTTCTTTTTTAATATGATCCTATGTTTAAATTATTTCATATTTTCAATTTTTTAGTTGATTTATCATACTCCCGTGTTCTCATTTTCTTAAAAAGTTTGCCTATCCCAGAAGGGGATTTAAGGAGAATGTTTTTGAATCTTGTGTGTTGAATAATTAGCATTCAGGTGGATGTTTCTTAAACTAAATCAATAAACGGATTATAAATAAAAGAATAAAGAAATATTTATGAAAATTGCCTTACTTTTTCCTGGCCAGGGTGCTCAGTATGTCGGAATGGGAAAAGATTTATTTGAAAATTATTCTGAGGTAAAGCAACTGTATAACATTGCCGAGGGAATTCTTGAATTTCCATTAAAAAAAATTTGTTTTGAAGGACCTGAAGAAGAGTTGAAGCAAACAAAATTTACCCAACCAGCCATTTTTGTCCATAGCATCGCGATATCAAGATTAATCGCGAAAAAAATTGAAAAACCAACTGCTGTTGCAGGGCATAGTCTGGGGGAATATTCTGCATTAGTGGCTGCCGAGGCTTTTTCATTTGAAGAAGCTCTTAAATTAGTTAAATTAAGAGCCGAATTAATGCAATATGCCGGAGAAATACATCCTGGCACTATGGCAGCTATCATAGGTTTATCAGAAGAAACAGTTATACAAATATGTAAAGATTCCAGCCAGCATGGAATAGTACAACCTGCTAACTTCAATTCCCCTGGTCAAATAGTAATATCCGGTTCTATTGAAGGCGTACGGAGAGCTATGGAGCTGGCTAAAGAAAAAAACGCCCGGATGGTAACAGAATTGGTAGTGAGTGGTGCTTTTCATTCACCATTGATGAAAGAGGCGCTTGAAGGCTTAACTGAAGCATTAGAAAAGGCGGAAATTATAGATCCGAATACTCCAGTATATACAAATGTAACAGGAGATGTAGTCTACACCGCCGGTGAAATCCGGAATTTACTCAAAATGCAATTGCTTTCACCCGTATTATGGCAAAACATAATTGAAAAAATGATAAAAAATGGAATTAAAACATTTTATGAAGTTGGGCCTTCCAAAATCTTAAGTGGTTTGAATAAACGAATAAATAGGGATGTCACAAGTGTAACTTTAGGTACTGTACAGGAATTAGCATCTTTATAAAAAGGAGCAGCAAATGGACTATTTTCTGAATAAAGTGGCAATCATTACTGGATCAGGTAGAGGAATCGGTGGGGAGATCGCCCGGGAATTCTCTAAGAAAAAAGTAAAGGTAGTCTTAACAGATATCCGCCATGAGAATTTAGAAGATATATTTAATGAGCTGAAACGAGAAAATCCAAATGTACTTGCAATACCAGCTGATGTCAGTAAATTAAGCGACGCTCAACAGTTGATTGAAAAAACGCTGGAAAAATATAATCAAATTGATATCCTGGTGAATAATGCCGGAATTACCAGAGATAATTTAGTAATGCGAATGAGTGAGGAAGAATGGGATTTAGTAATTGCCACTAACCTGAAAGGTACATTTAATTGTATAAAAGCAGTCACCCGACAGATGATGAAACAGCGTTTTGGCAGAATTATAAATATCTCGTCTGTAGTTGGTCGAATGGGGAATGCTGGTCAAACAAACTATTCTGCTTCGAAAGCGGGGATTATTGGATTGACCAAATCTGTTGCCCGGGAGTTTGCTTCCCGCAATATTACATGTAATGCTGTGGCTCCTGGATTTATTGAAACTAGCATGACAGCCGTACTCGATGTAAAAGTGGTTGAAGCGATGAAAGCACAAATACCATTGAGAAGACTGGGAAAAGTTGATGATGTGGCAAAGTTAGTTTGTTTTTTAGCCGGTGATGATGCATCTTATATAACAGGTCAAGTAATCAATGTAGATGGTGGAATGGTCATGTCTTAAAAGTAATTAAACTCATAACATAGGAGGATTTATGGCTCTAGAAGAAAAAGTAAAGGACATCATTGTCGATAAGCTCGGTGTTGCTCCGGAAAAGGTCAAACCCGAATCACACTTCATCGATGACCTCGGCGCTGATTCACTCGATACGGTCGAGTTGGTCATGGCATTTGAAGAAGAATTTAATGTCGAGATCCCGGATGACGATGCACAGCAAATCACCACTGTGCAGAGTGCAATTGACTATCTCAGCAAAAAAGTAGCTGAATAATATCTGAAGGAGTGTTCGCTCTTCCAAACACGAGCAAGCACTCCTTTTACTACAATTTTGATAATCAAAATTGCTTCAAAATGAATTTCTTCGTTATCAAAAAAATCTTCTTATTTTAATATTTTTATTTTGGAATTTCTAATAGAGTCTTAATTAAAAAATTTCTACAGATATTTTATCCTGCAATAAGATAAAAAATAAGGTTTTCTAAATAATTCAAGGGTATTTTATGAGTAATAGACGTGTGGTTGTAACAGGAATGGGTGTTGTATCCCCTATTGGTAATTCTGTTTCAGAATTCTGGAAAAATGTATTGGCAGGAGCGAGTGGTGCTGATTACATCACCAAGTTTGATGCCAGTGAACATACCACAAAATTTGCCTGTGAAGTAAAAAATTTATCCACCGAAGGTGTAATAGAACCAAGAGAGTTAAAACGGATGGATGAATATTGTCATTTCGCAATGGTTGCGACAGATGAAGCGGTGAGGAATTCCGGGTTGGACTTTGAGAAAGAGAATCCGGAAAGAATAGGTGTTATTATCGGATCTGGTATTGGTGGATTTAAATCTTTTGAGGAGTCTCATAGAAGATTACTTGAAGGGGGACCGCGCAAGTTAAGCCCCTATTTTATCACTCAGATGATCATTGATATTGCTTCAGGTCATGTCTCTATAAAATACAATTTAAAGGGACCTAATTATGGAATCGTTTCAGCCTGTGCCACCGCCTCTCATGCTATTGGTGATGCCATGAAAATTATTCAACGGGGAGATGCCGATGTAATGATCTCCGGCGGTTCCGAAGCAGTAATCTCACCCATGGGAGTGGGAGGATTCAATGCCATGAAAGCATTGTCTACCAGAAATGATAGCCCAAAGGACGCTAGCAGGCCATTTGATAAGGACAGAGATGGATTTGTGGTTGGAGAAGGAGCCGGAATTCTGATTTTAGAAGAATTGGAACATGCTAAGAAACGTCGAGCCCATATTTATTCGGAATTGCGAGGAATAGGTTTCACTGCCGATGCCCATCATATTACTGCACCCTCACCCGGGGGAGAGGGTGCCGTACGCGCTATGAAACTCTGTCTGGCAGACGGTGGATTGAATCTGGATAACATACAATATATCAATGCCCATGGAACATCCACACCTTACAATGATAAGTCAGAAACTGAAGCCATTAAGATTGTATTTGGAAATAAAGCTTATGAATTGAATGTGAGTTCAACTAAATCGCAGATTGGACACCTATTAGGTGCGGCGGGTGGGGTAGAACTTATTGCGTCAATTATGGCTATTGGAAATGGTGTTATTCCGCCTACCATCAATTATCAGAAACCAGATCCGGAATGTGATTTAAACTATACACCAAATCAACCGATTGAAAGAAAAATTTATGCCGCAATCAGTAATACTTTTGGTTTTGGTGGAAATAATGCGGTTCTTTCAGTTTCAAGATACGAATAATCCGGGTTATCTACTTTGAAGTTCATTAAAAAACTTTTACTTAGCAGGAGCAACTCAGAAAATCTTCCGTCAACCGAAGCGGTTTCTATGGTTGAAGAAGAAATATATAAGATATTTCAGAAGAAATTTCGGATTATTTTCAATAATCCCGCCCTGATTATCACTGCATTTAAACATCGCTCATATTTAAATATTACCAGTGAAAACCGGATTGCTTCGAATGAACGCCTGGAATTTCTGGGAGATGCGGTACTTGATCTGGTGGTTACCCAATATCTCTACCAGAAATTTCCCAAGCGGACTGAAGGGCAATTATCCAAGATAAAATCGATTCTGGTTAGTAAACCAGTGCTGGCTGAAATTGCCTCTAATTTGTCCTTTGGTGAAATGATTCTGATTAATAAGGGAGAGGAGAAAACAGGTGGCAGGACAAGACAGTCCATTCTCTCCGATGCTTTCGAGGCTGTCATCGGTGCTCTTTATTTAGATCAGGGTCTGGATACTGCTGGCGCCTTTATCCAGCAATATCTGATCACCCATTTTAAATCCATCATGCAACGGGAATTATTCAAAAATTATAAAAGCATACTACTGGAATATGCACAATCCAAACACGGGCAGCTACCGGAATATCAAGTTTTAGAGGAACATGGACCGGATCATGATAAAAGGTTTGTAATTGCCGTTTTTTTAAAAGATGAAGAGATTGGTCAGGGCAGGGGTAGAAGTAAAAAAATTGCCGAGCAGGAAGCCGCGAAAACCGCTTTACAGAACTTGGGATTGGATGTGAGTTGATGAAACTAAGTGGATGCAAGGATTTGAGGAGTTGAGTGGAGAAGCAGTAAAAAACAAGATACAAAAGAAAAAACGGTTAGGATTCGTGTTAAGGATATATTCTTCAAGATATGGAATAAGGGATATGCATTATGTAAAATAAGTTAGGGTATGTGTGTTAACATCATGAAATAGAGCAGATCATGAAATAGAGCAGTGGAAAATGTTCTGGAGAGACACAATGAAATAAACCCAGGATTTCGATCGTGTGAAAGGAAATTATTAACAAACCTTTAAGTCCTATAAAGATCTGGTGATAGCTGATTACACAAATTCTTGATTATTTATTAAATGTGAAAGAAATAATTGGTTTAATAAACATCATTTTAACTTTAATATCCAGAAAAATATCCGATTACTTAAAATGATAGAATTCTTTTTGCAGTAATATCGTAAAAGATATTCATGTTCAATTTTACATCATTAGAAAAAATGAGGGTAGAAATGACTATATCGGATTTCAAAAAGATTTTAGCAGAATATGATGATGAAATGGAGTTGTTTTTTATTGCTGAAGACCGAATTGGCAGCAGAAGATTGCTGCTGAATATTTATGACTCAGTGGACTTCAGAAAAAGGGTCATTTTGACTGGATCATTATCAAAAGCTAAAATGCAGCGGGAAATCTACCGTAGGTTATGTTAAGATATGAGGTATGCGATCGATGGCGGTAATTGACATGAACAATTCTCTGAATAAAAAATTGATTTTAGATATGTTTACTTAATATTCTGCAAAATATAAAATTTCAATAAAATAAACCATACCCTAAAACTCTCCATTACCAGGGGGAGGGGAAAATGCGGTGGGATTAGAGAGTTTATTTGAATAAGATAATTCCAAATTAATAACCTTTTTTTGGATTCATCATAATAATGAGTACTTAAAAAACTAGATACAAGAGTATGTTTTTAACCGGCGAAATTCTATTTGAGTCCGGTAGATGCCGGACGAGTTTATTTCGCCGGAGGACTTTTTGGTTATGAGCCTGTCCCGGCGAAAGCCGGGAGTCCGTCAAAAAGTAACAAGGAAAAGATATCTTTATGTAGAAGATAGGAATGTCATTTTAAATTTGGGAACGAAATAATATTGTGTCTGCTTAATTTTTAAAATTAAATGATTTTTGTAAAAATGAAATGATAATATGAAATAGGTCTTACTTATAGTTATTCTTTAATTTCTTCTGATAAAGTAATGACTCAGTAGAATTAATAATATGATTAATCAAATTTGATTTTTTGTTCTAATCTATTCCTATTAACTTTTTTAAAATTAATAATATAACAAACCTGTTGTTTTTACGATCTTACTGGTAATATATTTTCAGGATATATAGAGGATTTAAATGAAACGGATTTTGAATGTCGTCGGTGCCCGACCGAATTTTATGAAAATTGCACCGATTCAACGACAGATGCTTATGCACAATTCTAAGCTGGAACCTATACTTATTCATACCGGGCAGCATTATGATGATCGGATGAGCAAACTGTTTTTCGAAGATTTGCAGTTACCAGAACCTCAATATTATCTTGGAGTTGGTTCTGGAAGTCACGCCGAACAAACTGCTAAGATAATGATGGAATTTGAAAAAGTTTGTGAAAAAATGAAACCTGACCTGGTTGTGGTAGTAGGTGATGTAAACTCTACCGCAGCTTGCAGTATGGTGGCAAGCAAATTATGGATTCCAATTGCCCATGTAGAAGCAGGTTTAAGAAGTTTTGATCGAAAAATGCCGGAAGAGATCAATCGGTTGGTAACCGATGCCCTTTCGGAATACCTGTTCACCACTGAAAAAAGTGGAAATGAAAATTTACAAAATGAAGGAATTTCTCCGACAAAAATTCATTTTGTGGGAAATGTAATGATCGACTCACTGGTCTATTTTCTTGAAAAAGCTGAGGACTCAAATATTTTTGCCGATCTAAAGATTAAGGCCCTTGAATATGTACTGGTAACCCTGCACAGGCCCAGTAATGTGGATGATACTGAAAATCTGGATAAAATCTTATCAGCATTTGAGATCATCCAAAAAGAGATTCCGATTATATTCCCGATCCATCCCCGTACTCAGAAAAATATCAGCGCTTTTGGGTGGGAATCGCGAGTAGGAAAATTAAAAAATTTAAAGTTATTGCCTCCTATAGGATATTTAGATTTTTTAAAATTGGAAAAAGAGTGTAAATTTGTATTGACAGACTCTGGGGGCATCCAGGAAGAGACGACCTATTTGGGGATTCCCTGCCTGACCCTGCGAGAGAATACCGAAAGACCTGTTACAGTGAAACTGGGGACCAATGAAGTTGTGGGAACGGATACTGCAAAAATTATAAAAGATACTAGGTTAATTCTTGATGGGAGATGGAAAAAGGGAAGTGTACCACCCCTGTGGGACGGACAGGCTGCTTCCCGTATTACCAAAATTATTCTGGAGAATTAATGTGAAATTTGTTCTAGTAAATGGTTTTTTCATTGTTTTTATATATTTCTATTCAAGTTTGGGACAAGCAGTTCAACCATACACGAGAATTAGGATCTTTTATACATATTTTAAACCATTTTCCAACCATTCTTACTTATCAGTATCCAGTGTTTCAGATAGTTTTATTATAACTTCTCCGAATGTTTTAATGTTGCTACATTTAAATGGACACAGAGTTAAGTTAGAGTTTACATTGTTAAAATGAAACAAGAGAGGTGTCCATATGGAAGAAAAGAGAACCAGAAGGAGTTTCACCAGGGAATTTAAAATTGAAGCTGTGCAATTAGTAAAGCAACGAGATGGTAAGGTGACTGAAGTAGCAAACAATTTAGGTATACATCCGGTCCTCATGCATCGTTGGATACGAGCATATTCTGATGATCCCCAATATGCTTTCCCTCTTTCTCCTGATTTGGTAAATCAAAACTTTTCAGCAACGGCTCATAACAAACTTTGGACATCAGATATTACCTATATTCGCACCAGAAG
>Ga0209427_10003390_pt1 | contig 18725 bp, 13 predicted proteins | sample DeeMarSWOR136_30_FD_187465 | JGI IMG/M metagenome (GOLD analysis project Ga0209427, IMG submission 187465) | Marine sediment microbial communities from White Oak River estuary, North Carolina - WOR-1-36_30 (SPAdes) (version 2) | ecosystem: Environmental > Aquatic > Marine > Intertidal zone >...
ATCCTTCATAGAACCTACTAGAGATTTTCTAGGATCAACTATTTTTGCTTCTGCATTTTTAGCAGCAACGTACGCAGCTCCAATCGACATACCTCCGTGAGTTAAAGTTGGACCATCTTCTACAACTACAACTTTCTTTCCCTTCAGTCTTAAAGGATCTTCTGCTTTAACTAATGAATTAGTATATACTCTTATTGCATTTGGATTTAGTTCATCAAGATTTTTTTCTACAATTTTAACATCTTCTGGTTTCGCACTATTCATCTTGTTAATTACAAAAACATCCGCATATTTCGCATTCACTTCCCCTGGATGATATTTATTTTCGTGTCCTGGTCTTAAAGGATCTACGACAACAAAAAGTAAGTCAGTAAAATAGAAAGAAATTTCATTATTTCCTCCATCAAAGATAATAACATCCGCTTCTTTTTCAGCCTCTCTAATGATTTTTTCATAGTTAACTCCAGAATAAATTACTAATCCCTGTTGAATATATGGTTCATATTCTTCACGTTCCTCAATAGTACAATCGTATTTATCTAGATCCTCATATTTCTCAAACCGCATAACATTTTGTTGAATTAAATCACCATAAGGCATTGGTTCTCGAATTGCTACAACTTTATATCCTTTAGTCTTTAAATATCGATATGTAGCTCGAGAAACTTGACTTTTACCACAACCCGTTCTTACAGCACAAATCGCAATTACAGGTTTATTAGCTTTAAGTTGAGTGAATTTTCCAGAAATTAACCTATAATTCGCTCCTGCTGCAAGGACTCTTGAAGCTTTATGCATTACTTCTTCATGAGAAACATCAGAATATGCAAAAACAACCTCATCCACGTTGTATTTTTTAATTAAATCTTCAAGTAATTCTTCTGATACCATTGGAATTCCATTCGGATATAATTTTCCTGCCAATTCAGCTGGAAATTTTCTTTCGGTTTCCTCTGTGGTACCAACGTTTTGTTCTCCTGCAATAGTAAAAGCTACTACGTCATATTCTTCGTTATCTTTAAAAACTGTATTAAATAAGTGAAAATCCATCCCCAGTGCGCCAATGATAATTACTTTCTTTTTCTTCATAAAAAAACGTTCTAATTATTTTCTTTTTATTATTAACTTATCTAATTAGGGATATCTAATAATAGTTATTAATAAAGTATGAGGGAATATTAACCCACTTTTAAATGTAGGAAATAGATATAGTTATTTTTCTAATTACATTTTGATCATTAAAATTTATTTAACTCGAAGAAATGATAGCAAGAATCTGGCATGGTTGGACTTCATTTGAAAATGCTAAAACTTATGAAGAATTACTTAGAAATGAAATTTTTCCATCCATTGAAAATAAAAATATAAATGGATACAAAAAAATAAGTCTTTTAAAACGTCGCTTAGAAAACGAAGTAGAATTTATTACGATAATGATATTTGATAATCTGAGTTCTGTGAAAGAATTTGCGGGAGAAGAACATGAAAAATCCTACGTTCCTCAAAAAGCACAGAAAGTACTTCTAAGACACGACAATTTTTCCCAACATTATGAAATTGTTAATGAATATTATTACTAAATATTACTTGTTTTTTTTTAGGATTTCAATATTGAAATGAGTTGTACAAATTCAGAACAATATCTCTAACCCACTTTTAGGTTTTGAAATTGTAATTAGCTGTTTTTTAGATTTCAAATATTTCTAAAATATTAAAAAATCGTTTTCCTATTAATATATTTAAAGCAGTAAACAATACTTAGTTATAATGACATCTGAAGCTATCGACAATCCTAGAAAAACTATTAGAGACTTCAAGGGAAGGATTGAATTGATGAAAAAAACCGATTTGAAAAAAATAGAGTCTATTTTTTTAGAAATCTACGAATTAGGTTTAAAATACTATATTCAAAAACAGAAAGAGAAATACCCTGATAAATCTCATAAAGAAATTATTGTAGATATGTATCAGTTCCATGATAGATTACGGGGGAGAAAAAAAAAAGATGGAAAGCACGTATAAACAAGCTTTTTTACAGATTATAACTTTTATGGAAAATTTAGAGGAAAATAAAGACTTTGCATATTACCTAGTTGGAGGAATCCTTGTCAATATTTACTCAGATTTCCGGATTACTCGTGATATTGATATTATAATAGATTTACAATCATCTAAGCTCACTCTTCAAGATTATATCTCACAATTGGAGAAAAATGAATTTCATCCAATGCAAGATTGGCAAACGACTTTAGTTTTGGCTAGAGAGACCAATGTTATTCAATTTTTGGATAAGAGTGATACAATAAGATACGATAATCATATAATAGTTAAATCCAGTAAAAATAGATATAATAAAATGGGCCCAATCGGATTGAAAAGACGCATACGAGAGAAAATTTTTGATACTGAATGCTGGGTTACTTCAAAAGAAGATTTTATTTTAAGTAAATTAGTTTTTGGAGGTTGGCAAGATTATACAGATGCATTAGGTTGTTGGTTGCGCTTTCAAGATGAATTAAATAAGGAATATCTGGATACTAGTAGTAGGGAACTTGATATACAGAGAGAATATGCATTATTAAAATCTGGGATTGATGATCCAGATGATTTTTTTGAGAAATTAAAAGGTTATTAATAATTTTAGTTAGCTTCTATCAAATTTTCACCATGTCCGAATATTATTTTCCTAAATAAACAAATATAACATTCTTTGAATGATGAAGGATTTTATTTATGTTAATGCGATTTTCATTTTTGGATTAAGTTGAGTCACCATTAATGTATAAATGACAAAAATTAGTTTGATTATGAACTTACAATAATATTAATTAAAGTTATCTGATCTGAAGCTAATAACAATGTTAATAAAGCTATTAAATTTTATTCTATTATTCTAAAAGATTGAGTTAAAATGAAATAGAATTAACATGAAAGATATAGAAAAACAAGAAGGATTTTTTTATCTATTGAAGAAGCTCTGGATAAATTTCTTAGTTTATAATTCTTATGCATTTACAGTATCCATGATATTCATTAATTTTATTTTGGTTTCAGATTTAATGTGGCCTGGTGAGGATTTTCACTCTAGTGAATTTGGAATAATGATAGGATCTGGCATGTATATAATGGCAATATCTGGCATTGTATTTGGTTTTTTAGTAGATAGATATTCTCGTAGGCATTTGATGTCTTTAACAGAAATCTTATTTGGTTTCGGTGTATTCCTTAATGGTTTTGTCCCTGAAGGATTAGGATTACCAACATTTAATTTTTTCTTAATTTTTAATTTAATTAGAAGTTTTTCATCTGGTGGTTTCTACCCTATTATCATTTCATATATAAATGATTCTACTGAAGAAAGAGAAAAATCTCAGTTCTTTGGATTGTTACAAGCATTGTTCCAGCTTTTTCAAATCTTTGGCATGATTTTGTCTGCAGTATTATTTCAGAATGCTTTTTGGAGAGAATTTTTTTGGTTTTCAGGATTAATTTTCATCATTTTTGGTATTTTAATTTTTTTTAAAGGAAAAGAACCAAAAAGAGCGTCAAAACACGATGAATTAAAACAAATCCTTTTGGATGAAGATGTTAAATATGAATACAAATTAAATAAAGAAACTATAAAATCTACTATTATTACTCCAACAAATATTATAGCTTTCGCAGAGGGTTTATTTACTACAATTATATTAATGGTACCGGACTTCTTACTTGTAGCATATATTCAATCTCCTCCTCATAATTTATCTTCAACTGTAACAAGTATATATATGGTTATATTTGGCCTCCCTGGTGGATTATTTGGCTCCTTAGCACTTGCTAAACTTTCTGATAAATTGGCAAAGAGAAATATTAAATATAGAATCTATTTTATTGTTTTAGCCATGATAACTCTGTTTGGTATTTACATTATCCTATTTTATCTACCACTTCCTAATTTGACTATTGGACAAGGTAAAAATTTTCTTGTTGTCTTTTCTTTTCCGATAATTTGGGCTATGGGAATATGTGCCTTTTTTGCTCGTGCTGTAGTCGGAATATGGAATATCAATCAACCTCCAATTTTACAAGCAATTAATTTACCCGAAGCACAAGGTACAATAACCTCTGCAAACCAATTTTTGGAACTGATTGGAAGTGGAACAGGTCCGATTATAGCAGGGTTTCTTTTAGTCTATTTTAATCAAAATTATCAAATTACGGTTGCAATAACCATGGGAATTGGAATTTTTGGCGGGTTCTTATGGCTTCTTGCAACAAAGTGGATAAAAAAAGATATTGATCGAATCTCAAATATACTAAAAGAGAGAGGGATTGAATTAAGTAAAAAGAATATAAATTAAATCTGAAAGGAAGAATGAGATATCTTATAGAATATTGGACAAGCTTTTGTCGAGCTTAATGGTTACATAAGATATCAGGAACACTGGATGATTTATCATCGATAATGAATATTACTTCTATTTATTACTTTTTATCTAAATTTTCCTTCACTCTATATTCAACAATTTTATTTATAAGATTATAAGGTATTGCTTTATTTAATGGAAATTTAACCGAGCCCTTTGCTACTTCATATTGAGACAATTTATCTTTAAATGTTTCAATTCCAGTTGGTGTAGGATAAAACCCTATATGATTTTTATATGCAGCAAAATGCACTAAGTTTCCATTTAGTTTAAACGTGGGGATTTGATAACTGATTGTTTCCTCGGCACCAGGTGCTGCCTTACTAATTATTTGTCTTATTCTCCCTAAAATCTCTTGAATATTTTTTGGAAATGTATTGATATATTCATCTATGGTTTCAAATTTCTTTATGTTTTTATTCATATTGTTTCATTAAAGGATATGATATTAAAAGCTATTGTAGATAAGATATAAACTTAAAATTATGATAAATTATTGACAATAATGAAATTTTTAATGGTTTTTATGTTCAATTATACATATCTAACAGTTTAGAAACCCTTTGGGATACTCAAAAAAACACAGATTTTAAGAATTTTTCAAGCTAATTAGTGATTATCACAATCTGATAGAAAAAAAATATATACCTCAAAGTGAAAAAATTAAATACTATCAAATATATTTACATTTCGGAAAACTAGTATTTAAATATTAGACGTGATTAACTCTTGAATTTTCTTGAAAAGCACCAAGATGAGACTATACGGGCAATAGGGAAAATCACAAGAGATAATTATTTTTCTATTATTTCTGTTAAAAAAATTAGAGATGTTTACGAAATCGATTCAGAAAATAATTCTAAAATTAGTTTTTATTGGCGATGCCTAGAAAATCTGGAACAGCAAGGAGTTATCAAAAGAATTGGGACCCAATTACCGAAGAAATACCGAGTTCAGAATTATTTTGATTTTTTCGAAAAATTGTATCATTCATACGTAGACAGACGAGTTATGGCTGTTGGCAATCACTGATTAAATCTATCATGTGATTCAGCTAATCAAAAATATAAAAAAGAAATATAAATAAAATTTTAAAAGTTTAATTATTGATATTCTTTCCACTTCTTTTCAAGGTTTGGATCTTGAAGTGTATCCATTATATACTTTGCGAATTCTTCACCTGTAGCACCTGTATCTCTTCCAGTTATTTCTAGCTTTTTCTCATAAGTTGCACAGATATCAAGAGCCATATCAAGTTGTTTCGCTTTATCAACAAATCCTATGTGATTTAAAAGTAATGCAGCAGCTTTTATGATACTCGAGGGATCGGCATATTGAGCTCGTCCTTCTTCAACCATTCTAGGAGCTGAACCATGAATTGCCTCAAACATTGCATATTCCTTACCTATATTCGCACTTCCAGCAGTTCCTACTCCTCCTTGAAGTTGAGCAGCTTCATCAGTTATGATATCACCATAAAGATTTGGGGCAACAAAGACCTTAAAATCTTTTTGACGTGCAGGATCCACGAGTTTTGCAGTTGCGATATCTATATACCAATCATCCCATTTTACTTGTGGGTATTCTTTCGCAATCTCTTCCGCTATTGCAAGAAATTTTCCATCAGTAGCCTTAACTACGTTTGCCTTGGTTACAACAGAGACACGGTTGATATTATTTTTTGCTGCATAATCAAAAGCTAACCGTATAATTCGATCAGAACCTTGAGTAGTTATCACTTTAAAATCAATTGCTAAATCGTCTGTGATATTAATTCCTTTTGAACCTAAAACATAAGCTCCTTCAGTGTTTTCTCTGAAAAACATCCAATCTATTCCTAATTCTGGAACTTTTACTGGTCTAACATTTGCGAACAGATCTAACTCACGTCTCATCGTAACATTAGCACTTTCAATATTTGGCCATTTATCTCCTTTACGTGGTGTAGTAGTAGGGCCTTTTAATAAAACATGACATTTTTTAATTTCTTCTAATACATCATCAGGAATAGCTTTCATTACTTTCGCTCTGTTTTCAATAGTTAATCCTTCAATTATTCTCAATTCAACAGCTCCACTACTTAATTGTTCCTTTAGGAGAAATTCTAATATTTTTTGTGCATGCCTAGTAATATAGGGGCCAATGCCATCACCTCCAACAAGCCCAATTATAATCGGTTTCAGCTTTGAATAATCAGTCCAATCACCAGCCTTTTTCATATGATCAACTCTTTCGAGTTGTTCTTTAACAAGTGTCTCAAAATGCTTCTTCGCATTCTCAACAATATCATTCATATAAATTCACATTAAACTTATTTTTTAATTTCTTAATTTTTTAATTCGCGATTTATATTTAAACTTGAATACTAAATTTTGATACAGAATTTTTTAAACGGTATAATTTTAAAAAATATAATAAAGTTGCTAAATGTTCTTATTGGGTGTTGTTATCCCCTATTTTTCCCACGATTCGGTTAAAATCTAAGAAGAAATTGCTGATGTAGTTAAAACCTCACGTTGAGCTATTGGTGCTTCTAAGCCTTCATGGAGGAGTATCAAGCTTAATGAAATAACGAAAATGTACATTCCTGGCCAAACGACAGCCCAATTGTATGCAGATAAAACTCCCCTCCCATAATAGAATGTTATTCCTAAATTGGCTGTAGTCATATCTGCCAAACCTAAAAATCCAAGCATTTGATACAACATAATCCCAAAACACATTTCCAATGGAAAATATTTGATAATAGTTTTAATAGTATTAACAGAGTTAGACCCACATCTTGTAGTGTTAGCTATGATTCCAGTAAAACTGATGATAAGTAAAAACCCAATTATCATTATATCTGTATATATTTTAAATTCTTGAAGTGGCTTCAGAATCATAAGAAGTGCTAATCCAGGAATTATGAAAAACATTACCATTAAGCCAATAATACCGTTATGCACATATCGATGGGAAGTGCCCGCCAGATAACCAAATGCAGCACCAAAAACTAAACCTATGAGAGTGACTATAATTCCAAAAACTAACGCATTTTGGATTCCATATAATATTCGTGCCAGTACATCATAACCATATTGAGTCGTACCCAAAGGATGACTGGATGATGGGGGATCGTAAGGAATTCCTCCCGGTGGAAAATATGGCGGGGTTATCTCCTTTAAACTATAAGGTGTGAATAATTGAGGTATCGCAGAAATAAAAATTAAGAATATCAGTAATACTAATCCAACTAACGTAAATGGATTTTTTAAGGTAGTAATTACATATTTTTTTAATTCAGTAATAGGTTTAGCCTTATCTCTTTTTTCTATTTGAATTTTTGGGTCAGATTGGGGGGGTGACGCATTATCCCGACCTTTAAAGGATTCGATTATATTATATACCCTTTCTCGATAGATTTGAATTTTACTGTGGATATTTTTCCGAATTAATTTGATTTTTTTAGGAGCTTTATTACGTAGAAATTTGTAGATAAGAGGAATTAAGTTAGCTAAAACTATTGTAACTGAAAATAACATTATTATCATAAAAAAACATCCATTGATAAATAGAAAATCCCCTACATATATCGAAACCAAAAAGTAATACCCAAAACCCTTTCGATTAAAGATTACTTCAATCAATAGAATAAGAGTAAATAGGATTCCAAATAACTTCCCAGCTGTTAGTGAATTTGATACAAATGTAGTATCTCGTGAATTATGTTCTAAATTAGTTTGGGTTTGTTTAATAATCAGAGCTGTTGTTATGAAGCTTAATGTCATTACAGGTAACACGCCGTGTTCTAAAATACTTGCCGCTAAGGTCCAATTTCCATCAAGAATTGAATCAAATAAAGGAAATCCGGTGATACGTGGTGAAAAAGGAAGACCTGGTTCCGAGTAAAACAAAATAGGCAAATCATGTCTATATTCCATTTGCATTATAGTTGCCATGAAAAATATTGGCATTGCGAGACCTATAATAGTAAATATCTTTATAATTAAACCTATTAATTTATTCCTTTTCTTTACCCAAATTTTTCCAAGCTTAATTCCTATCAACCCTATTAGTAGAGGTATTATCATAGTTTCGATTGTTTTAGGAACAATTGTTTTCATCCAATAAGTTATTTCTCCAGGTAATACAATATAAGATTCTCCCCAACTTCCATAGAAGAAATGATGTAAGTACTTTCCGAATTGAATGATTATAGGATCATTCATTCCAAAATCTTCTATCATTTTGTCAATGATAGCAGGATCCACTAGACCAGGATATTTATTCAAATAAGGACTTGTTATTGCCATATTAAAAAATATGAAGCTTATTATTAATCCTACAAATAAGACTAAGATTCCTTGAAAAATTGCGAAACTGATTTTGCTAAGAACTTTTAGATAGTCTTTCGATTTTTGTCTCATTATATCTTAAATAGGAATAAGGTGGTATAAAAATATTATTATCAAAATAGGTTTAAGATTATTTGATACACATTATTATTTAAATTATTCTGTGAATAGAATCTCATCATAAGGTTGACGAAATAGACCAGCTCTTTGACGTTTCTGATCAAAAATGTGTCCCATCATTCCAATAGATCTCCCTAAAACGAATAATCCGTTTAAAGCTTCACTGTATATGACATCTTCAATTTCTTCTTTTGTATAGTCCAAATTTTCTAACAAGTCAAGGAAAGTAATTCCAATACACCCATCTACATTTAAGATTAGGTTATTTCTCTTGGATGTCGTAGCTTTTTCAACTTCTAAAGCATAATCTAAATGAGGATGTTTCGGAAAATTCTTGAATATGAATTCTTTTAACAACACGACACGCATGTCAGGATTTTGAACTGATTTAACTCTATGACCAATTCCCGGGATATTGATTTGGACAATTTCTTTCATATAATTCATGAATTCTATTGGCGTCATTCGCTTATGCATTGCTTCTCGAAAATATTTCGCAGCATCAGAAACAGCGCCTCCAAAACGAGGACCAATAGTGAGAATACCACTTGCTAAAGCTGACATTAAATCTTTTCCTGCTCGAGCAGTAATTATGGCATTATGCGCTCCCGAAACGGCAGGACCATGATCAGCAGTCAATTTTATTACCATCTCAATATATTGCTGAGCAAATTCAGGTAACTCACGTTTAAACCAGAGTAATCCAATAACATAACCTATTGACCTATTTTCTCTGATAATCTTATCTAGAGGAACTTGATTGAAAGTCACTATTTCCCCGCGATCATCACTTATAGATACAATAACATCCGTAGGACGTCTCACAACTCCCAATCTTGTAGCGTCGTCAAAATCTAATGGTATTTTTGGTGGTTCAAAATCTTCTACAGGTTTAACCTTCCCTTCCTTTATTAAGTTTTCAAATGTTTGCCCAATAAATTTATCTAAATCTTCGTATGAATCGGGAACAATTGCTCCTACTTCTCTTAATGCTTTATTTTTTGCCTCAGCAGTCTCCATATCACTTCCAGCCATAGCTCCTGCATGCCCAAATTGCAATCCTGCTGGAAGAATCCGGGCTCCAGTTCCAGCAACCCAAATTACTAGTGGTTTAGTGATAGTTCCTGCTTTAATAGCTTCTATGATCTTATATTCATCTTTACCACCAATTTCTCCCAATGCAACGAGCATTTTAATTTTAGGATTCGCTTCATAACGTAATAGGTGATCGATTAATTGAGAACCAGGATATCTATCTCCGCCAATAGCAATTCCTTCATAAATTCCATCAGTTGTTTGCGAAATCATAAAATTCATTTCATTTGATAAGCCCCCAGATTTTGATACAAATCCAACGGATCCGGGTCTGTAAAGCTTTGATAACTCGATATTTTCAATAGTTCCAGCAGTGTTTCCAATCTTAAATGCACCAGCTCTGATACCACCTACAGTAGCTGGTCCGATAATTACTTTATTTCTTTCATTTGCTATTTTGATTAAATTTCTGGCTTGTCTTTCTGGCATTCCTTCTGCAATAATAGCGACAGTTCGAATTGTATCAGATTCAAGAGCTTCTTTACTAGTAGGATAAGCTGATCGAAATGAAGCGAAATTTACCATAACATCAGCATTAGGATGGTTTTTAATGGCTAACTGCAGTGTTTTGTACACGGGAACAACAATTTCATTTGATCCCCAAAATACTTTGTGGTATACAACAGCAGCAGCTTGACTGGGATTTATTACTGCTGCAACGGAAGGTTTTTTTCTTTTACAGACAAAATCAAAATCTAACATTCTTTGTATAGCTCTTGCCTGAAAACCATAAATAATAGCCTGAGTATTTTCATCAAATAATTCGTAATCTTCCATTTTTATCCCTCCTCTTTTTTAGGTTCTTCCCTCTTCTGCTTTTTTTATTAATTCTACAACCCTAGTCATATGGGTATATCTATCATACACTTCAATTGGAATACCTGTTTCTTCACCAACTTGTTTCATCAGTTCTAATCCTTGTTTTTCATTAGGTCCACCTCGACGTACTAATATTTTAACGTTTGCCTTCTTCAATTTTTCAACAGAATTCTTAATAGCACTAACGATCCCTGTAAATGTAGCCTTTACGTCAGTAAAGTTAGCAATTCCTCCTCCAATAATGAGATATTTGGGTTTTCCTTGAGGATCAGGTTTTTCTGTTATTAAATCTATAATTGTTTGAGCATAGATTTCAGTGTGTTCACGAGAAGGATTACCACTATATTCACCATAATTCCCTAATTCATTCCCAAATCCAAGATCAACTACAGTATCAGTATAAATAACTGAAGCCCCACCTCCAGCGACCATAGTCCATACTCGTCCATTCCTATTTAAAATGGTAAATTTAAGAGAAGCACCTGTTTTCTCATCCAATTCGTGAATCATAGCCTCTTCATCTGACATTGTTTGGCCAAATCCTGCGGGAAATTCTATCGGATTATCTGGATTCCCCCATGTATCTCCGTGTAAAAAAATTGCGGTATCATCCAATCGAGCTTTTACATCTAAAGGAACAATTTCCTTGTCTTCAGTTATCGCAAAGGGATTAATCTCAAAAAAGGCGAAATCTTGATCAACATATACTTGGAAAAGACCTTTTATAAAAGGAATTAGAACATTCTTATATTCACCTAAATTTGGTAATTTTCCTTCTAAATCAAAAGAATTAATATCAGTTCCTAATGGAACTGGAATGTGAATCATTTTGTCCCAGTTTTCTTCAACAAATATCCCTCCTTCAAAACTAAAGTGGATAATATCATTTTCTCTATCCGAAGTAATAGAAACATAATATTCCGTCTCATGGGGAATAAAAGGCTCAATGAGTAAGCGGTTTAATATACCCTTTATATTGCCAATTTCGCGTACTGTATTCAGATTCTCTTTACAAAATTGTTTCATTTGATCTGAGTTAGCATCAAGTAAAAGCAAGTTCGCCTTTCCTCTCTTCCCAAATAATTGATCTGGTTTAACAACTACCTTTTCAGATTTTATCCATGGATTTTCTTTAATTAATTGGTCTAAATCAATATTGGGTTCTACAATAGCCAATTTATTGTGATATTTGAATTCTGGATAATATTTAGGTAGCTCTTTTGCTAGTAGGATTTTAGCATCATATTCATAAATATTTTTCTGTGCCAAGATTCTCTCACTTTTTATAGGAATAGAAAAAATTGATTTAATTATAAATTATTTTAGAATCCATTTTCATATAAATCTTTCTTGGAGTATTAATATGGGAACAGCTTCCCGCCGATATACAATCAATTTTACATCCTTTTCAAGTTTTAGTAGCATTTCATATGAATTTATTTCATGTAAATTCTTTTAAGGAATAGTTCCTTCTTAATTCTAATCCAATATATTTTAATTGATAAATATATATCATTTAGAAATGGCTGAACTAAAGTCCAAAGAAATAATTCAAGCCGAAGAATTAATTTCTAAAGGTAAAACAGAAGAAGCTCTTGAAATAGTCAGAAAATTTCAACAAACTGCTTGGTTTCATTTCTCTAGAATAGAGTCTGATAAAGCGTTAGAAATAGCGATGCAAAGTAAGGAATTGCTCGAAAAGATTGGTAAAGAAATAGATCTCGCGAATAACTCTTATCTAATTGGACATATCTATCTTCAAAAGGGAGATTTTAAAAATAGCTTAGAATTCGGTTACGCCTGCGTAGAGCTTCAAGAAAAAATAAATAACCAGCCACAGAAATTAACAAGATTCATAGAAAAAGTACGCGAAACTACTTCATTATGGGAAACCCTCGATAAATTTTCTAAAACTAGTCAAGTTGCTGAATTAAAAGATATTCCTGTGGTTGAATCACTTATATCAGAAATTTTTTCAGATAAAACCTCTTTCAAATAAAGCAGAATCAAATTTATTCATTAAATTGGATGTGATTCTCGATATGGTTTTGTTGTTTCAAGATAATATGATTCTCCGTGATTATTTAACAATTTCCATGCTTGGTTTAACTCTGAGGGCATATGTGGTATCCAAAAGCGATCAGGTATTGTCTCTGATGGATTCCAACTTTTTTTAATATCAATGTCAGCGATAATGAAACCCTTACCATCTTCGCGCTTCATCCGTTCAAGAATTTTCCCGGTCCCATCTACAATTTGAGTCTCTCCCACATAATAAGATTTGTATTGGAAATCTGGCATAAGTGGCATTTCACCAATAAAATCACCTGCGTGGGCGGCGTGTATAACATGAACCCCTAACATTCGGGCAAACTTTCCTGGTGTTTCTATCATCATTTCTAACGTTTTATCCCGAAGTTCTGATGGAGTTCCTATAAGTGGTTGCTCGGGCAATGACCACCAACAAGAACCTCCTACAACAATATCGACTCGATTTAACAGACGTAAAGCTGTTCGAGATCGCACGAATTCCCAACAAAGGACAGCCCCAATATTTCCTATCTCTGTTTCAAGTACACCATCATCATTTCCACCAATATAATAGCAATTTTCCCACATCGTTGGTTGATCTTTATCATGGAAGTAATTAGAGCCATCTGGAAAAGATAACACAAAAGTGTTATAGCTTTCGTCACCCCTTAGAGCGATAAATGAACCTCCAATAACTCCATTAAATTCTTTAGCAAGTCTATTAAGAAGATGATTAGGTTCTCCGTTAATCGGTCTGACAACATCCAACATTTTTGGGTGAAAGCATACTGCACTAGTAAAAAATTCAGGTAAGATCACCAGTTCAGCACCTTCCTTAAATGCACTACGCGCCAATCGTTCTATAGATTCCAAATTTGCCTTTACATTACCTAATTCTGCCTTCATTTGGATTGCTACTACTCTCATTATTTTTCATCATCTAATTTATATTTCAATCTTTATCATTTCATAGGTTCTAAGTTATTCTAATCATATTAGATTTTTTATTTTAATAAAAGTTAATAATTTAGAGAGCAAGATAGTATAAATGAAATTAGGAATTGATTATATTATAATATACTAGGAGTTTAAGATTGGCTTATTATGGCAAAAATTATAATAGATACAAAAATTGAACCAAAAAAACAGAAAAAAATCAGCAAACATATATATGGCCATTTTGCTGAACATTTGGGACGCTGTATCTATGAGGGAATATGGGTTGGCGAAGATTCTTCAATACCTAACATACGTGGAATAAGATCTGATATTGTCCAAGCATTGAAAAAAATCAAGATCCCCAATTTACGGTGGCCAGGGGGTTGTTTTGCTGATGAATATCACTGGAAAGATGGTATAGGCCCTAAGGAAGACAGACCTAAGCGAATAAATACTCATTGGGGCGGTGTTATTGAAAATAACCACTTCGGAACTCATGAATTTTTTGATTTATGTGAACAGCTTGATTGTGAACCATATATATGTGGAAATGTGGGCAGTGGGACTATTGAAGAAATGTCTCAATGGATTGAATATATCACTTTCGATGCTAGTAGTACTATTGCAGAATTTAGAAAGAAAAATGGGAGAAAAGATCCTTGGCGAATAAAATATTGGGGTGTAGGTAATGAAAATTGGGGTTGTGGGGGGCATATGTCAGCAGAATACTACTCTGATTTGTTTCTACGTTATTCAACTTACTGCAAAAACTTATCTGGGAACAATTTATATAAAATAGCTTGTGGTCCAGTAGGAGAATTTCCACTAAACTGGGTTCTACATTGGATTGAGACAGTAATGAATAAAACATCAATTCCTACACTTTTTAATCCTTTAATTCATGGTTTATCATTACATTACTACACTAGAGTCGGAGCTCAACCTGCCACAGAAATAAATGAAAAAAGGTGGATGGTAGCAATGGAAAGAGCTCTCTATATGGATAAACTTCTCACAGAAATTAGTAATATCATGGATAAATATGATAAATCTAAAAAGATTGGAATTATTGTAGATGAATGGGGTGCTTGGTGGGGTGTTGAAAAAGGTACTAATCCAAGTTTCTTATATCAACAAAATACTCTAACTGATGCTTTAATTGCTTCTTTACATTTAGATATCTTTAATAAACATTGCGCTCGAGTTCACATGGCAAATATTGCCCAAACAGTGAATGTTTTGCAATCAATGATTTTAACTAAAGGGGAAAAAATGCTTTTAACACCAACTTACCATGTTTTTGACATGTATAAAGTTCATCAGGAAAACATTCTATTACCAATAGAAATTAATACTGAGAACTATATACAAGGAAAAAGAAGTATACCTGCTATTAATGGTTCAGCCTCAATTGATTCTGATAATCAAATATATGTATCATTAAGCAATATTAACCCAAATCAAGAAATCAATATTGAAGTTGTTTTTAATGATTTCAATTTAGAAAAAAGCGAGTTCACTATTAAGATACTTCGAAGTGAGCAATTAAATGCACACAATACTTTTGAAACACCTGAAATTGTCAAACCTGAAAAATATACAGATGCAAATTTTAGCATAAAAGAGAATAATCTTGTCTTTGATATGCCTTCAAAGTCAATTTTAGTTATTAAAATGAAATAAAATCGTTAAGTAATTTATTGATTCTAAATTAGGTAATAATTATGATAAAACCACCGTATAAATTAAGATGTGAATATCTTGAAAATCCAATTGAAATAGACAGTCCATCTCCACGTTTTTCATGGGTTTTAGAGCATGAACAGAGAAATCAATGTCAATCAGCTTATCAAATCATCGTTTCTTCACAAAGATCCCTATTAAGTTCAGAGGAAGGTGATCTGTGGGATACTGGTAAAATAATTTCAGAAGATCATATCAATATAGAATATAATGGTAAACCTTTAAAAAGTAATGAACAGTATTATTGGCGTGTAAAATGGTGGGATAAAGATAATACGGAAAGTAGTTTTAGTGAAGTATCATCTTTTGAGACGGCACTTCTAGAGGATTCTGATTGGAAAGCAAAATGGATAAGCAAAAAAGAATTTGTTGAAAAAGAGACAAGACATACTTTGCAGTACAAATCGGGAGGAAGAAATCTCTTTGGTAGGTTAAGGGAAGTTAAGGCTATTTATCTAAGAAAAGAATTTAATTTAGAAAAACCAATTGAAAAAGCAAAACTCTACATATGTGGACTAGGTTATTATGTATTGAAAATAAATGGAAGAAGAATAGGGAATCGTATATTAGATCCTTCTCAGACAGATTACAATAAGATTGCCCTTTATTCCACCTACGATATAACCACCGATTTACAAAAAAATAACGCAATTGGAGTGATATTAGGGAATGGGAGATGTATTGAACTTTATGGGTATGATTTTCCTAAACTCATTGTACAAATTCATATACTATATAAAGATGGTACGAACGATATTATATGCTCTGACGAGAGTTGGAAAGTATCAAATGGACCAATTTTAGAGAATGGAATCTATTATGGTGAGAGATACAATGCGCGCCTTGAGATGACAGGATGGGATACACCAAATTATGATGATTCAGAATGGAATAATGTGTCTATAGTCGAGGGTTATAATCTAGCTTCCCAGTTAATGCAACCTATCCAAATATCACAGGTTATGAATCCTAAAAACATGAGTAGTCCACAACCGGGAGTGTATGTTTATGATTTTGGTCAAAATTTTACTGGATTTGTACGATTAAAAGTTCGAGGTCCCAAAGGCGTTCAAGTAACATTAAAATTTGCCGAAAATATAAATGAAGATGGAACGTTAAATTTCGCCACTAATAGAACTGCTCCTGTAAACGAAATATATATTCTCAAAGGAAATGGAGAAGAAATATATCAACCTCAATTCACATACCATGGATTTAGATATGTTGAGTTGACAGGCTTTCCTGGTGTTCCAACAATGGAAACTATAGAGGGATACTTTTTCCATAGTAACGTACCTAAGGTTGGTGATTTTATTTGTTCTAATGATTTAATTAATAAAATTCATAAGAATGTCATTTGGGGACAATTGAGTAATCTTATGAGTATTCCAACAGATTGCCCACAACGAGATGAGAGACATGGATGGATGGGAGATGCCCAACTTTCGGCTGAAGAGGCAATATTAAATTTTGATATGGCACGATTTTATACCAAATATTTACGAGATATAAAATTAGCCCAAAAAGAAGATGGTAGTCTATCCGACGTGGTTCCACCTTATTGGCCGATTTATCCTGCGGACCCTGCTTGGGGGGCAGCTTATGCGGTGATATTATGGTATATGTACTGGTATTATGACGATATCCGAGTACTTAAGGATCATTATGAATCACTGAAAAAATATATCGAATTTCTTTCAATAAATGCTAATGATAACATAGTAACAGTAGGGGGTAAATATGGTGATTGGTGCCCTCCGATGAGTATTGTTTCAAAAAGAACACCATTGGAATTGGTTTCAACCTGGTATTATTATCATGATACATTAATACTTTCAAAAATAGCAAAAATTCTAGGACATGAAATAGATTTTAATAGATATACTGAAAAAGTAAAGGAAATTAAAGATGATTTTAACAGAGAATTTCTTATGCGTACTTATAAATATCTCAAATCATCTTTTATTGATAGAGCCATAAGCCAAACTTCAAATGTGCTTCCACTATATCTAAATATGGTTCCAGAAGAAAAAGAAAAATCAATACTGAATTACCTTATAGATGCTATAAGGGGACATTATGACTATCACATTGATACCGGGATTGTTGGAACTAGATATATTTTTGAAGTGTTAACTGACAATGGATATCCAGAGATTGCCTATAAAATGATAAATCAAACTAGTTTTCCAGGATATGGATACATGATAAAAGAGGGGGCAACTACTCTTTGGGAAAGATGGGAAAAACTTGAGAGCTCAGGCATGAATTCACACAATCACATTATGCTCGGATCTGTAGATACATGGTTTTATAACACACTAACAGGTATTAGTTCCTTATCACCTGGATGGGAAAAACTACGAGTAAAACCATTTTTACCAGAGGATATGAATTATGCTCAAGCTACATTGAATACTATTAAAGGATTGATTTATAGTTCGTGGGAAAAATTAGAGGATACTTTAATAATTACTTTAAATATTCCTGTAGGATGTAAAGTTGAAGCATGGATTCCAATAAAACATGAAAGGAATATTATAAAAGAAGGAGACACTGTTATTTGGGAAGAAGGGAAGCAATCTGAATCTAAATTAAGTATAGAATTTAAAGAAATTAAAGATAACTACGTTCTTTTTGGCTTAGGCTCAGGATATTATAAGTTCAGTGTAGATTATTTTTAAGTAAGAGAGGTTATAGGTGTAGGTACGATCTTAAACACGTATACGGCAGAATCCTTTAAATTTTTTGGTAATATAATTTTTAGGTCTCCTCCTGCTTGGTCCCAATCGAGATATTTCTCTTGACTTAATAATTGGATTCTAGTATTATTAGAAACGTTAAGCGATTCAATAGTAATTTCATTGTTAAACGGTTTACCTAATAGATGAATAAATAAAGTATCCGCTTTCTGTGTAAATCGAATATCTATATCATCAGTTGTCTTTCCTTCTGCTCTACTCCAAGGTCGAGTTCCATAAATAGCTTCTCCATTTATTTCTATCCATTTCCCAAATTCAAGCAAGATTTTTTTTTGAATTTCCGGAATAGTTCCATCTGCCATTGGACCCATATTTAATAGAAGATTTCCATTTTTACTTACAATATCAACAAACATTTTAATGAGTTCTTCTGGTTTTATATAATCGCCCTCAGTTTCAAATTGATTATACCCAAATGAGTTTCCAATTCCACGACAAGTTTCCCATTTTGTTTTAAAAATTTTATCAAT
>Ga0209427_10003392_pt1 | contig 18721 bp, 15 predicted proteins | sample DeeMarSWOR136_30_FD_187465 | JGI IMG/M metagenome (GOLD analysis project Ga0209427, IMG submission 187465) | Marine sediment microbial communities from White Oak River estuary, North Carolina - WOR-1-36_30 (SPAdes) (version 2) | ecosystem: Environmental > Aquatic > Marine > Intertidal zone >...
TTTATCGGCCTTTTTCAGTTCATCTAGCATAATCGCCCCATTATAAACCCGTTAATTTTGTTATTAATTCAATACGTTTTTGATGTTTTCCACCTTCAAATGATGTGGTTAACCAAATATTAACAATGTCAAGGGCCAGGGCTTCTGGAATCTCATTTCCTCCTAAGCAAAGGATATTCGCATCGTTGTGTAAACGGCTCATTTGAGCTGTATTAATGTTATAGGCAAGAGCAGCTCTAATACCTTTAAGCTTATTGGCTGTGATACACATCCCAATACCTGTGCTACCGATGAGTATTCCTCGATCATAATCATCTTTAATGATTGCGTTGGATACTTTATAGGCATATTCAGGATATTCACCAATATCCATGTGAAAAGTACCAAAGTCAGTATAGGTAAGCCCCTGGTTATCGAGAGACTCTTTGAGGGAATTTTTTAATCGATATCCAATATAATCAGAACCTAATGCTATTTTCACTAATCTATCCAGCTTGTATAACAATCCAATTTTAATTTCTTGCGATTCTGATTCATAAATATTTCTTCATCAGTGGGTAAAACCGACTTTAAACTGTTCATCCTGGTTCTTGCTTTACTTCTGTATGCAGGATCATTCAGCGCCTTTTTATATTGATCATAAGCGAGTTCATAGACCAGCCCGTCATCATATTTGCGTCCTCGATTTTCCTTATCCTGACAATAAGTAACCGCCTTTTCATAAATTTCAGCCATAGCTATATACGCCAGTCCATACCCTGGCCTGCTTTGTAATGCTTTATTGATCCAATACCGGCCATTAGAAAATTGATTTAGGTTTCTATAATTAGCAGCAATCGCGCACATAATATCCGCATTATCAGATTGAAGATCCAATATTTTCTTGTAATCTGTAATTGCTGCCGAATAGTTTTCTAAGCTTTCATAACAATTAGCTCGAGTTTCGTAAGCCTGGGTGTTTTTGGGATTATTAGTGATAACAGCTGAGAGGGGAGCCAATGCCGCTCTATATTCACCGGCATCATAGGCTGCTTTACCATATTTCATAGCAAACTCCATATTTTGAGGATCGTTTTCATAAGCTTGTTTTCTGGCCTCCAATGCCTCCCCTGCTCCAAGAAAATAGTTAGTATATAATGCCAAGGTGTTATTATATTCACTATTTGTAGGATCCAGATTAACTAATTGCTCTTGTATTTCGATGGCCTTTTCATTCTCATCCTTATAATATAAAAAGGCCAGCTTTTCCAAATATTCTGCTTTCTTGGGATTATCTTCAACCAATTTTTCATAATGCGGTATGGCACAGCGAAATTTACCTAAATTATCTTGAATAAAGCCTGCAAAATAATGCAATGTGATATGATCGGGAAATTTTTCCAAGCCCCTATAACAGGCAATTAACGTACTATCCGCTCTCTGTAAATTGAAATAGGAATCCGCTATCTTACGTATCGCTGCACTGGCATACCTGGTCGTATCGTGAATAAAAACTTTCCATAAATAAGGAAGAGCTGCCGGATAATTCTTATTCTTGTAATATTCACTTCCAAAACTAAACCACATGCGTATATCATTTAATGGCGTGTCTGCGTTATAATAATTATCGTATATCGTAATTAGACTTTCAGGATAGCATATTTGCTCGGCTTCTTCCTCATCAAACTCGTCATCAATAATTTGAGCGAGTACTACGCCCGTGCTTAAAAATAAAATTATTACACTTATACAAGTGAAAATTAATCGCCATGTTTTCACTTTTAACACCTCCTCAAGAAAATACATTATCTCTCCTCCCGTTGAAACCATAATTCATTAGCAGATACCGAAATATACAACCTAAAAAAAGATTCTTTAAGTAAATTCTTGCTCAAATTTCCTCTTTGACCATACTCAAAAGCGAAGTCTAAGTGACTATTTTGCCTTATAATTGGCACACCGATTCCAAAACTAATTCCATATTCACTGACATAATTGGTATTTGCTATTTTATATAATTGTCCATAAAACAAACCTGCGCGATAAGTTATATCGGCAACTGTTGATATAAACCGTCTCGGTTCTGGCAATCGTTCAAAACCAGCACCAATTCGATAGCTATTAGTAACATCTCCAATCGTAACATCTTCGATCTTATAATCATCCTTCCAATTACTATAGTCTAAATCCAAACCTGCCTGCCAACGGTTCGAAATTTTATACGCAATACCGATTCCTATATTTTGAGGTAACATCACCTTTCTGAATTCAACGACCGTTTCTTTTTTACTCAAAGACATCTGTTCTGTATACAGGGTCAATTTTGTTGGGATTATTGCCTTCCCACCAATAGCAAATTTACTGCCTAATTGATAAAACGCATAAAAGCCCACACCAGGTCCATAAATCTTAAATTTATTTTGAATAAAAATATTACCATAGGCATTATCATCATAACGAATTGCAATATCATCGGCAATGAATCCAAAGGTATAACTAGGTACAACTGCCAGGGAAAAATTACTAAACGGAGCATAGGAAAGAATAAATTTGGCATCACCAATATTTCCTGAAGTTTCAACTGTTTGTACAGCTGAGGCACCAAAACCTATATCCATAATTTTTACACCAATATCGTTTTTAAACTGAGGAATTAAACCCATTCCTATGACCAGCTTTTTCTTTAACAATGGAATAGCAAAAAAGCCTCCCCGAACACTCGCATCAAAAGATGACATATCCTGATAATTAGATTTTGTGGAAATACCCTGAAAACGCAAATTCAGTGAGATGGTAGTCCGTGATAGTACGGCCCACAAAGCAAAATTTGTTTGATTTAGACTCATAGAATCAACAATTGCCATTTCGACTCCACCCCGCCCGGCAGCGACCGTAGTATATGGATATTGATAAGAACCCGGTAGCTTAGAACCGTATCCAAAAATTGAAGTTCCGGCAATTAAGCGACAAGAAAGAATCGCTACTAAAACTAATAAAAATATCTTGTTCACTTTCATGATTATGAAATATCTATATTCTGGAGCTTGGAAGCAAGTAATATTCTACCACAATTTTGGGTCGTATAAATATTGCCGGATCTGCACTATGTCGTATTGCATAGACGGAAATCTCATTTGCCTGATTAGTATACTCTAGATAGAATGAACCATGCTTTATGTCTTTATTAATGATACTCTGAATAAAATTTTGGGCGATATTGGGGCGTATACTATTAATAACGCGAAGCTGTTTATCGTCATCTTCGCTTAACAGCACATTATATGCCAAATTAGTAATAAACGTTGAATCTATTCTATAATAGGGTAATTGATCATAATCTGTAACCACATTCCTTAAATAAAAGCTGCTACCCTTATTGGTATTTATGATAGAGTTATCTGAATCCTGTTTTAAAAATAGATCAACTGATGAGAGAATTGCATTTTCTGGTATTAGTGAAAAATCGAATGCAATAAAGGCATTTACTATGTATCCTGCAGCTATATATACATTTTCAGGATTAAAAGTACCATTATATTCTATCACTGACGCATCCATAGTAGCTATAGACGTGTCTTTGACGGTTGAATCAAGTGCTGTATTTCTATAAATAAAAATTAATTTGGGAAGATTATTTTCATTAAATGTTTCGCTTGAAGTAATTTCGATTATTTGTTGTACTTCAGAATAGTCGAATAATAGACCAAAATTTCTATTTCCAGCAGTGGTATCCCTCCAAATATCAACCAATCCGGTTGGTAAATCGATAAGAAATGTCGCAGAATCTTCGCTCACCATTTCAAAATCAGCAGATGTTTCAGGAGAGTAATCTATATTATCTCTGTAATCCCAGTCTACATCGGAATTTACAGACTCCTGCCATTCGTTCGTTACCAAATAGATTTTACCACGAATGGAGCCCGCTTCTTGAGGAAAACTAGAAAAGGATGTTAGTCTCATTTTTAACGAATCTATCGCAATTGTATCAGCCGGAAATTTATCAAACTTAATTAAAAATCTACTCTCAAAATCTTTATAAAAACCTAATAAAAGTTTTGAGCTATTTGCCGTATTTACTTTACCTTTTACCAAAAATGTATCAGCTACTGCATACAGGGTATCATTGCATATTTCTCCATAGCTATCCAATATATCTTTTCCTGGATCCACCAACGGATCGGCTTCTTTACAGGCCCAGAATAGAGCCAGGTATGTTATTGTTAATAAGGATATTTTTCGCAATACTGTCTCGATTATTTTGATGAAATGGCGCTGAATATAAATATTATCCGGCTTTATGTCAAACTCACAAATGGTAAAAGCTAGATTTTAGAGCTCTTATATATTAATGATTTAACTCCTTATGTTGTAAATGCTGCAATTTAATTTTATGGGCAATCTCTAATAAATCATATCCAATAATGTCTGGTTCCTCCTGCCATAAGTGTTTATGATAAGTGTATTCACCTTTACCATAACCGGTTAATACCAAAGCCGTCTTCATTTTTAACCGTTTTCCAAACTGCACATCACTATAGCGATCGCCAATCATAAAAGACTGTTCTAAATTTATATTATATTGATCTTTCGCTTTTAAGACCATCCCTGGTTTTGGTTTACGACAATCACAATCAACTCTATATTCAGGAATGCCTTCTATAGGATGGTGGGGACAATAGTAAATATCAGTTATATAGGCATTGTTTCTAGCCACTGTCTCTTTTAAAACGTTATGTAATTCATGAACGAGTTCTTCATTAAAATAGCCCCTTGCCACACCTGATTGATTGGTAACTACAATTACAATATATCCTAACTCATTAAAAATCTTTATACTTTCAGGTACAAATGAAAATATTTTAAAGCGATCGGGATGATTGATATACCCCATTTCCTCATTTATAGTACCATCTCTATCTAAAAAAATAGCTGCTGCCATAATAAAATTAAAAGAATTTTCATCATTGTACGGCTTAACCGCTTTTTAGTTCATTTTAGGCTATAGGTTACGTTTCCTGTGGGATTAAATGTTGTATGCAGGATCATCCCATAGACTTGGGATAAAAAGTATTACTCATTTGAAAAACACTAAAAATCTTCAAAGATTCTTGAATAGATATCCAAATATTTTTCCGTGGGAGTTTTCCACGAATAATCTTCATTCATCACTCTTAACTGTAATTCCGTCCATTCTTTTTTCTTTTTATATGCGCGTATGGCTCGTTTAATAGATTTTATAAGTTCCTTTGCTGTATATTTCTCAAAGACAAAACCATTACCACTATTCTCGTTAAAATTAACTTCTGTGATCGTGTCAGCAAGTCCCCCTGTTTTATGTACAACTGGAATTGTGCCGTATTTTAAGCTATACAGCTGGTTCATACCACATGGTTCATATAAGGAAGGCATAAGAAATATGTCTGCACCCGCTTCGACCATATGGGCCAGTGTTTCATCAAAGCTGTTGTTTATACTAATGTTAGCGGGAAAGCGCTTTTGCCAAATATTTAATTTATCTTCAAGAATTTTATCCCCTTTGCCAAGAATAATGAGTTGAAAATTTAGTTGTCCATTAAAATTATTTAGTGCATCAAGCAGTAACTGAAAACCCTTTTGCTCAACAATCCGTGAGATCATACCGATAACAGGAAGACCCTCTGTATATTCTAAATTGACCCTGGTTAACAAGGCAAGTTTATTTTGATATTTTCCAGAAATATCATCTCTTGAATATCTAAAAGGTATAAATTTATCCGTTTCTGGAGACCAAACGCTGTAATCAATCCCATTTAAGATTCCCGAGAATCTATCCGATTTAGTTTGTATAACTCTCTCCAACCCATATCCCAATTTCTCATCCTTGCTAATCTCCTCGGCATATGTTTCTGAAACGGTGGTTATCCAATCAGAATAATGAATTGCTCCTTTCATAAGATTCAGATTACCAAAGAGTTCAAGCGGTTCACCTTTTTCGACCAACTCTGGATCAATATCTAATTTTGGGGCCATATTTTTATCAAATATTCCCTGATAAGAAAAATTATGTATGGTAAAGATCGTTTTTATATTCTTTAAAAACTCATCATTTCGATAAATTGTTTTTAAATAAATTGGAATGAACGCCGTTTGCCAATCATTACAATGAATAATATCTGGTCTCCAGGATAGAATTTTAAGGGTCTCTAAAGCCCCCTTGCAAAAAAAGGCGTATCGTTGTGCATTATCTTCATAATCTTTACCTGTTTTATGATCAACATATATACCTATTCTGCCAAAGAATTCCGGTATTTCAACAAAGTAAATTTGTACTTTACTTTCAGGCAAAAAGGCAGATTTAACATTTATTGTTTTAGTAACATTATCAATTGTTGCTGGAATATCTTTTAAGCGGATGACCTCTCTTAAGACGTACTTTCGTTCATTAATGATCTTATATTTTGGCATTATAAGTCTAACTTCTTGATTGTGTGACTTGAGATTTTTGGGGAAAGAACCTGTAACATCTCCCAACCCACCTGTTTTTGCAAAAGGCGCTACTTCAGATGCAATATACCATATCTTATACTGATTCATAACATCTCCATTGATCTTTTAATGGGTCTTCGCTTGGGGACGTATTAAAATGTAGAATCTCCCTTTAACTGGGTGTTGAAAAAATAATATAACATACTAATTTAATTAATTTTACGTTTATGATCAAGGTATAAAAATGACTTTTAATTGTTGCAGCAAGTATTGGTTATAAGCTTTTATAAGACAATAATTGCTGTAAATTACTTGTGTCTTAATTGGAAAGACGATCAATGAAGTATTTTACTTCATAAAAAACACGCTCTTTATCCACATCTAAGGTAAGAATATGATATGAGTTAGGTAATTCAAGAATCCTTTTATCTTTTGAAGAAATGTTTTCATATATAGTCAAAGCACTCTTATTACTAACTACGTGATCCTTTTTGGCATAAATAATTAAGGTCGCTGTATAGATATCGGGTAAATCATTCTGTATGTGTCCAAAAAGTTTTAATAACTGTGAAATAGACCGCAGGGGTATTTTGTCGTATCTTTTAGTTTCTACAGCTGCTTTTAAATCTGGTCCAGAAAAATTTTTTTTATAGCGTATAATGGGATGAATAAGATGAGATAAAAAGGAAAATTTATTCTTCAAAAATAATCCCGGTGCTAATGCGGCAACACCGTTTACTTCATAATGCGCTGACAGATGTAATGCCAGAGTACCACCTAAGGATAAACCAATAACGAATACTTTCTTACATATATTACGTAATTGGAATAATTCATTTTTGGCATGGTCATACCAACTATACCACGAGTAATTCCTTAAAAATTTCGGGGAGGTGCCGTGGCCTGGCAACATGGGAATATGAACCGTATAATTTTGTTTATGTAAATATTCTCCTAACAATCTCATTTCAAACGGCGAGCTACAAAAGCCATGCAGCAATAAACAGCCGATTTTATTGCCATTCAAGTAGATAGCTTCACACCCTGGAATAATTTTTACTGAATTCATTACTATTGTATTTCCGGTTCTTTCGACGCAATAACTAACATTTTGGGATAGATGGGCGAGGATTACTCATCGATATATTTCTCATACAGTTCCTGTATACCTTTAGGATAACTAATTATAGTCAACCGGTCATATTCTTTGAGTTCTGTTTTTCCATGCGGGACAATTATTTCTCCATCGCGGTGGATAAGAGCTATAAGGCTACCCTGTGGTAAATCAAGATATCTAATTTCAGAGCCTATGAGGTGAGCTGTTTTTGTATCCGCTGTTAAGAGTAATGAAAGATAGCGATCCTCCCGCAAGAGGAGCTCTTTTAATTCCTGTTCGTTATTTGCTGCAAGCCAATTATTTATAAATTTTTCATCATCAACATGACTGGCTATTTGGGCAAGTATACGGAGATGTTGGCCTGGATTTTCTTCAGGGCTGACTAAGAAAAAAAGTGCATATATCGCTTCATGCGTTGCTTGTTTGCCAAGTAAATCGCTTTCGATATTAATATACACTCCTGATTTGCATCGCACTATAACCAGTTCAGAATATATAATCTCGGGCAGACGTAAATGCGGTAGTGCAGCGCCATGCGACACTGGAGTTGCGCCTACCTGCGTACCTTCAAGAAAGCTCCTTTTTAATAAATCTGATTCAACCTTTAAGTCCTGCGCTAACAGAGTAGAAACCTTTTTGACAATTTCTTCAAATGATATATGCTCATGAATATCGATGAATTTAGCGCTAGCCACCACAGCATCAAAGGGATCCTGGTCGCGTAAACCTTTTTCTTTAAGTATGCTCCTTAATTCACTATCTAATCCTTCAAATCTTCTTTGACCAAGACGGGCAAAAATGTGATAGACAGCTCCGTCCCTGGCAACTTTTCTCTTTGCAAAATAGATATACCATAGAAAGCCTGTTAAGATAACTGATAGAGAGAAGAGTGTTGGTAGCCACCCCATTTCAATAATAAGCCAGATAGGCGTTATAATTCCAAATACCTGCATCCAGGGATATAAGGGGGAATTAAACCCAGGATCATAGGATTCTATCCGGCTTTCCCGCATAACGATAACTGCCAGCGAGATAAGACTAAAAAGTAACAGTTGGAAGGCCCCGGCAAGTTTAGCTATTTTTGCCGGATTAAAAAGAACCAAAACTATTAGAATCAAAATAACAGTAATAAAAATGGAATTTTTAGGAATTTTATGTTTCGTCAAATGACGAAAAAACGGCGGCAACAAATGATCGCGGCTCATAGCCAGCGGATAGCGAGAACAGCTTAAGATACCGGCATTTGCAACAGAGAAAAACGCAAATATGGCAGCAATCGTCATTACCACAGCACCCCAAAATCCAGTCATTATTTCGGCTGCGGTTGCTACAGGAGTAAGATCATTTTGTAACTTCTCTGCAGGTATAACGCCCACCATTACGATTGTACCAATAGCGTATATTGAGATAGCTGTGCCCAGGGCAAGAAACATAGCCAAGGGTATATTCTTTACCGGATTTTTTACCTCTTCGGATACACTGGCAATTTTAGACAAGCCCACATAACTGACATAAACCAATCCCGCAGTGGAAAATATAGAGTTTAACGATATATCAAAAAGATCTTTAAAATTTTGTAAGTTTACATGAGTTATTCCTTTGCCCGAGAACCATACTAAAAGCAGCAAAAGCCCAACAACAAAGACGGATTGAAAAATTCCTGATTTTTTTGCCCCAAGAAGATTGATAATACCGAAAACGACAGTAAAGCCAATAGCAATAGGGAGCATCTCAACTTGGGGCAGAAACAAACTCATATAGGCGCCTATACCAACCAGGGCAAATGCTGTTTTGAGTATAAGTGCAAACCAAGTTCCAATACCACCAATCGTTCCCATTAAAGGTCCCATACTGCGGTCTAAAAAGAAATAGACACCGCCTGCGCGGGGCATTGCCGTTGCAAGTTCAGCAGTACTAAATAATGCAGGTATTACGGGAATCGCTGCGATAATATAACTGAGTACCATTGCCGGTCCGGCCTGGTTAAAGGCCAATCCTGGAAGAAGGAAAAAACCGGATGCAATAGTAGCGCCTGTAGCGATCGTATAGATATTGAATAGACTTAATTCTTTTTTTAGTTGTTTTGACTTACTTAGGACAGGCATTTCGCTCCTTGTTTTATTCTTCTGTGCTAGCTCTCTGGTTCAGGATATGCAATGGCGGGTTATGAAAATAGCTACTAAGAGAATCTAAAGGATGTTATAGCCTTTAATTTCAATTGAATAAATCGTTTTTTTAGAGCTAATCATTAATAATAACTCTATCAGCAATAGGTGTAAAAATACTAATTGATTCCACTCTTTCATCACCTATTACCACTGTTGAATGGACAACATTAGGTGCAATTGAGCATATATCTCCTTTTTTCAACTCAACCTTTTCTCCATCAATATCAAGCAATAATCGACCGGACTGAATTATGGTAATCTGTTCCTGAGGATGGGAGTGTCTTTGAAATTCCAAACCTGGTTCGTAGATATAATACACTACCATAACGTTATCAGAAGTAAAAATCTGCTGAGTTAATTTAGGATCTAATTGTTCTCTATTTGTTTCCAACCAGTTTGCCTTAAGATATTTCTTCATCTCAGCCTCTTATTATTAATTATAATTATATAATAAAAAGTTGTATTTAAAAAGACAAGCCCTAAAAAAGCAAGCAACAAATGGATCAAATAGCACCTCGATGAAATACATAAATACATAAAAAACATTATATTATATATTTTTCTTTTATTTTTGTTCTGATTTTTTTGAAGCACGCCACTGCAATAAAGCTTTTTTTATAAAACCATCATTTTTATCCAGAAGGAGTCGAACGCTTTTGAGATCCAGGCCAATCAGTGCCATTAAGATAGCAGATTTAACATGACCTCTGGCATCTTTCAAGTAATGGGTAGCTTGGTTATAATCGACGCCAGTAGCAATCATTATAATCTTTTTTGACCTTTCAATTAATTTTTGACTATTCTGTTGCAGGTCGATCATCATATTTTCATATATCTTCCCCAACTTTATCATTGAAGTTGTTGTCAGCAGGTTTAATACCAATTTTTGTGCTGTGCCAGCTTTCATTCTGGTTGAGCCCATAATTACTTCGGGCCCTGGAACGGGACAAATCGCAATATCAACATCATAGCTTAGATTTTCTCTAGGATTGCAGATAACAACAATTGTTTTTGCACCAACATGTCGTGCTTCGTTTAATGCCCCCTTTACATATGGTGTTCTCTGGCTTGCAGCTATTCCACAGACTACATCTTTATCTGTAACTTTGCGCTTCTGCAGATCAAGCGCGCCTTGTTCATAAAGATCTTCACTCCCTTCTTGTGCTCGCACCAAAGCATCATATCCACCGGCAATTATACCCTGTATCATTTCAGGATCTGTTCCAAAAGTAGGTGGGCATTCAGAGGCATCAAGCACGCCCAAGCGACCCGATGTACCAGCACCAACATAGAATAATCTTCCTCCGGACCTAAATGCTTTTGTAATTATTTCTACCGCTTGCACGATTTGCGGTATCTCCTTTTCCACAGCAGGGATAACTTTACGATCTTCCTTATTTATAAGACGTACGATGTCTTCTGTAGACATAAGATCAATTTCATAAGTATCTGGATTGCGGCTTTCAGTTATCAGGGTCGACAATTCCTTAAAAACTAAATTTTCATCCATTTATCTTCTCCACATTAATGACACGTTTCGATTGCAGGCCTGGTGAAAAGTCTATCCATGCCTTAGCTGGTTTTATTATTTCAATTTTTATAGCATTATCATTTATATCATCCACCTCTCTAATATAATCTCCACCCTTAAGTGCATACAAGTGACCAGCAGGGATTAACATTTCCCGCACCCACATCCAGAATGTGCCTAATTCTGCCACCGCCCTGCATACCACAATGTCAAACTTCTTCGGTCTTATTAATTTAAAGTCTTCAACTCTTTGATTAATAACGGTGCAGGTTAAAGACAGCAATTCACAGGCCTCAATTAAAAATAAATATTTTTTTCTAACCGAATCAACTAACGTAAGCTCGATATGAGGCTGCATTACTTTAAGTATAAGGCCAGGAAAACCAGCGCCTGAACCTACATCTAAAACAGTTGAATTTTTCTTCCATGATATAACATAATCCAACATCAGACTAGGCAGTATATGTTTCTCAACAAGATCAGGTAAATCATTCCTCGAGACAAGGTTTTGGCGCATGGACCATGATTTAATGAGATCTATATACCTTTTAAATTTGTCAATCTGATTTGTGTTAATGTGTATTCCTTGTGCCTGTAAAAAATTATATAGATCATCAAGTGTTATATGATGTTTCACGTGAAACATTGTCATGATATTTAGCTCTTTCCAAATATATAAGTAGAACAGAAAGATCTGCCGGAGAAACACCTGAAATTCGAGATGCCTGACCAAAACTTTCTGGACGTATTTTGGTTAACTTTTCTCTGGCTTCGCTAGACAGGGACTGTATTGATTGATAATCGAAGTCTAATGGAATATACTTGTGTTCTTGTTCTTTAAAACGATCGATCAATTCCTGATTTCGTTTTATATAACCATCATATTTAATATTAAATTCAACTTCTTGAATTGAATCCTCCTTATAATTCTCGATTCCTAATAATAAAAGCAATTCCTTTAAACGGAGTTCTGGACGTTTGGTCAAATCGTAAACGCTATGGGGCTGTGATATGGCTGAACTTTTATTAGAGAAATATTCATTAAAGTTTTGCGGGTATATATTTCTCTGCCTAACGGTCTCTTTCAGATGCTCGATTTCTTCTGCTTTAACCAGACATTTAGAATAGTTTTGACTTGATAATAAACCAAATCCATGACCATAATGAGATAAACGTAAATCTGCATTATCCTGTCTTAACAACAACCTGAATTCTGCCCGAGAAGTAAACATGCGATACGGTTCCAACGTGCTTTTATTAATAAGATCATCAATTAATACTCCTATATATGCCTCCGATCGCTTAAGTCTAAATGGTTCCTTCCCATATATTTTCAATGCTACATTTATACCAGCGATTAATCCCTGTGCGGCTGCCTCTTCATAACCAGATGTGCCATTTACCTGCCCTGCTAAAAATAGATTTTCAACAATCTTTGATTCTAATGTGAATTTTAACTGGTGCGGTGGGAAAAAATCATATTCTACAGCGTATCCCAGGCGGATAATTTCAGCTTTTTCTAATCCGGAAATCGACCTGATGGATCTCTCCTGTATGGATTCGGGCAGACTGGTCGAAAAACCGTTTAAGTATATCTCTGGATCATTAAGACCCTCAGGCTCAAGAAATAATTGATGTCTATTTTTACCTTCAAAACGATCAATTTTAAGCTCAATAGATGGACAATATCTCGGTCCTATTCCTTGTATTCTTCCACTAAACAATGGAGACTGCCCAAATCCCTCCCTCAAAATTTCGTGTGTTTTGTGATTGGTATAGCCAATATGACAGGGTATTTGCTTTCTTTCGATTACTTCCGTGCTAAAAGAAAATGGTGTGGGTGGGTTATCGGGTTCCTGAACCTCAAATTTGCTAAAATCTAGGGAGTCTTTTGCTAATCTGGGTGGGGTTCCTGTTTTAAGTCTGCCTGACTCCAACCCTGCTTGTACTAAAGTTTCTGTAATTCCGCTGGCTGCTTTTTCCCCTGCCCGGCCCGACTTTAGATTTTTTAAACCAATATGAATTAAACCATTCAAAAATGTTCCAGCAGCAAGTATAACGGCCCGGGCAAAAACCTCTCTGCCATCTTCTATGAACACCCCAATGACCTTACCGCTCTTTATATTTATACCCGTAACACTTGCATCTATAATAGAAATATTGGGGTTCTGGCTAAGACAGTTTTGAGCAACCTGAGCATAATATTTTCTATCAGCCTGAGCGCGGGGGGACCATACTGCCGGACCTTTTGACTTATTTAGCATTTTAAAATGAATGCCTGCCAGATCTATAAGCTTGGCCATCTCGCCACCCAAAGCATCAACTTCACGAACTAATTGCCCTTTTGCCAAACCACCAATAGCAGGATTACAGGACATCAATCCTATTTTGGCGCGTTCCATGGTGATTAACGCAGTAAATACGCCCATTCTGGCTGAGGCTGAAGCTGCTTCAATGCCTGCATGCCCGCCACCAATGACAATAACATCAAAATCATTCATTACACTATATGTTCCACGTGAAACCTTATTTTCCTATGCAAAAATTAGCAAAAATATGATTTAAAATATCGTCTGTGATTGTCTCTCCGGTTATTTCACCTAAAATATTCAATGCCTCCCTTAAATCTACTACGGTAAATTCGTTGCCCAGGGAATTCTCAAGTGCACGCTTTGCACTTTGTAAATGCTCTATTGTCTTCTCGAAAATCTGCTTATGTCTGATATTGGTTATTACAAGTTCATCAGAAAATTTTTCATATTCCTGCGAAACTTTTTCAACTATTACTTTATGCAATTGCTCAATACCTGCTCCCGTTAATGCTGAGACTTTTACATATGGCACTGAAAATCCTTTTATCTGTCGCACAACACTTAACTTTTCACCCTGGTCAAGTTTGTTTGCTACAACAATAGTTTTTGATTTATAATCATCAATTAGGTCTTTTATTAAGCTTAACGATGATGGGGGTATCTTCTGGCTTATGTCGAGGACCAATAGAATTATATCAGAAGTCTGTACATGCGACCTGGTTCGTTCAATACCCTTTAATTCAATTTGGTCAATTGTCTCCCGCAGTCCAGCTGTATCGATGAGCTTAAAAAAAACATTGTTTATCAATATGTTCTCATGTACCGTATCGCGCGTGGTTCCGGGAATATGACTTGTAATAACCCTCTCTTCACCCAGTAGACTGTTCATTAATGTTGATTTACCAACATTTGGTTGACCTACAATGGTCATGGTGATTCCGCTGGATAATATTTTGGCATAATTGAAACTGTGGATCAATCGCCTGAGTCTATCTTGTATTTTATCTATTTTCTGAATTATTTCATGTGCCGGCGCTATACTGATATTCTCCTCAGAAAAATCAAGGTCTATCTCAAGATTTGCAATAATGTCAATAATATTCTCTCTTATTATTTTTATTTCATCGTTTAACGCGCCATCTAACTGCTTTAACGCATTCTGTACCCCGGCTTTAGATTTTGCTTCAATGATATTAGCTACCGCTTCTGCTTGTGATAAATCAATCTTTCCATTAAGAAAGGCTCTTAATGTAAATTCCCCTGCCTTTGCCGGGAAAGCTCCGTACCCTGTTAAACATTTAATAATATCATCGACGATATATGGATTGGCATGACAAGATATTTCAACATAATGCTCGCCCGTATAAGAATGTGGTGCTTTAAAAACAGATACTAAAACATGATCAATCTCTCTTGAGTTAAAAATAATCTGACCAAAGTGAATTGTATTCCCTTTAGCTTTGCTTAGGTCTTTTCCTTTAAAAGCCTTATTCACTATAGAAATGGCTTGTTTGCCACTTACGCGAATTACGGAGATACTACCTTTTCCCAGAGCAGTAGCAAGGGCGATTATTGTTCGATTAAAATCTGTTGTTTTGTACATAAAAAAAGCCCCTTTGGGGCCTCCATAAAACTCTATAAATTTTTAAAATTCTTTTTTCACTTTTTTACCTTTATAGTAGCACCTTTATTATCTGTAATCTTTTGCTGTATAATGGTTAATACATTAAATAATGTATAATATAAATTTAATCCTGACGGAAACTGATTAAAAATTAGTAACATGAATACGGGCATAAGATAAACCATAGCTTTTTGTTTGGGATCCTGCATGGTCATCTTTGATTGAAAGATCATGGATCCTGCCATAAAAATGGGCAATAAATTAAATTGATCTCCATATAACGGTAAGCTAAACGGTAAGTTAAATATTGTGTCGGGACGGGACAAATCATCTATCCATCCCGGGATAAAGGAAGCGCCCCTCAATTGTATGGTTGATCTAAAGACTATGAATAATGCAGCTAATAAAGGTAGCTGCAATAACATTGGTAAACAGCCCCCCAAAGGATTTATACCATGTTCTTTGTATAATTTCATTGTTTCTTTATTAAGACGTTGAGGATCTCCTTTATATTTTTCTCTTAACTCAGCTAACAAGGGCTGTACCCTACTCATTTCTTTCATCGATTTATAGCTTTTTTTAGTCAAAGGATAAACTACGATTTTAACTAAAATTGAGAAGATGACAATTACAATCCCATAATTAGGAATAAAGATATACAGGAATTTTAAAAGAGCAACAATAGGTAAACTTATTGCTCTAAATGTCCGTTCATACCAACCATGGCTTAAAACTAAATCATCCAATCCGTTTTCATAATCTGATAAAATTGAATAATCAAGAGGCCCCAGATAAACACGATAAGAATCATTTGATGGTGATGACATTTTTAATATGTTGATGAAGGCATTATATCTTCTCTGTAAGACATCTCCCATTTTTACACCGGAACCACCAATCGTTGTTCCTATTGTCTGAATTTCTCTTGGTACAATGGCAGAAAGAAAATATTTCGTCCTGATGGCAATCCAATCCGTATTACCAATCAATGTTTTATCATCAATGACTTCATCTGATTCAATACTGAAATCCTCTATCTCATCACCCATACTTGCATAAGCTTCACTATAAGTATAATCTTCTTCAATATTTTCTTCGTTACTGGGTAACCCCCCTATCCAACCAATTTGATATTCATTGTTTAATAACAACTGATTGGGATGTGCTATAGATATCTGCAGGTCAATATGATATTTATCTCCGTAAAATGTAATTCTCTTTTCAAGCGGAATTCCCAGTATTTCAATGGTATAATTAATGGAGAGACTATCACTCTGTTGTAAAATGAATCTTCGCTCCTGTTTTTTATCACAGAAAAAATTGTACATATTTAGATCAACTTTTTCTCCATTAGTAGTGAGAAAGTTAATTTCTAATCCATTACCTGTTTTTTCATCTATAATTAAAACTGGTTCATCTAACCAGGTTTTATATTTTTTTAAATACCAATAAATGATTTTCCCACCGCCTTTACTAGATATTTTAGTACTTATTAAGGGTGTGGAAATCTCTAAAAAACTCTGAACCGTATCTTCATCGATGGAGAAAATATCTGCTTTTGTTGTTTCACTTTCAGGTTGGATGTCATAACTTTCTTTTACTTCTCTCGTTTCATCTATAACCATCTCATCTTCTTTAGGTGAAGATTGCTCATATTTTGCGGAATCGCTATCATTCCTTACAACACTAATCTCTGGCTCTTGATATATTAGCTTATAGTAGGTAGGTAAAAGTAAAATTATTATTGTAATTATGATTATTGCTAAAATTGTATTTTTATCCATAAAAAATATATACCTTTTAAGATGAGCTATTCATGTACTGGATCATAACCACCTTGATGCAAAGGATGACATTTACTTAAGCGTACAAGTGTATACCACCCGCCCTTGAATAGACCATGCCTTTTAATGGATTGATAGCCATATTCTGAACATGTGGGATAAAATCTACAGTGTGGAGGTAAAAAAGGAGAAACAGTTGTTTGATATATTCTTATAATAATTAATAGTACGTTTTTCATCAACTTATTAATTTTATGTCAATTTCTTTCTTTATTTCCCTGTATTTTATTCTACCTGAATAATTATAAATAAATAAAATTCTATTAAAAGATTTAAATTTATTTATGTTGGTCTTTATGTATTCTTTTACTATTCGTTTATAATAATTACGAGTTACCGCATTTCCAACACTTTTTTTTATTAATACCGCAAATTTAATATCGCTATCTTCAGGAATATTACTCAGAAAGAAGATACCATATTTAGTATATTTTTTTTTCCCTGATTTTAATATTTCAGAAATTTCTGTTTTTTTTTAATAGTCAAAAACTTATGCTGTTTTGTTGTATTCATCGCTTACTGTTAATTTCGTTCTTCCTTTTAATCTTCTTCTGGATAAAATCCTTCTTCCATTTTTCGAGCTCATTCTTGAAAGAAAACCATGCTTATTCTTTCTTTTTCTGTTGCTGGGCTGAAATGTACGTTTCATGGTTACCTCAATAGCTATTAATATTATAAATTTTAAAATCAAATATAATAAAATTTATATTTCTAATAAGCAACTTTTTAAATTGTCTTTTTATATATTTTCTTAAATACAAACATTTTTTATAAAAAGCTGTTAATATTTCTATATAAAAAATCGTTTTTAGCAAAATTATTTTTTTTTATTAATTTATTCACTCTTTATTTACAGCGCATGTTAATAATTTACTGTAAAATATCCAATGTTTTATGAACATTTTGTAAGTTATTTACATACTAACATCATAACTACTACAACTATATTATATTACATATATTTAGAAGAACAAATTCATCTTGATATAAAGGCTTTTTTTAAGTAATTTTAATCACAAATTACCAATCGGGAGGACATATGAATATATCTGTTTCTAGAGATGGATTATATAAAGCTTTACAAAAAATTATTAATGTCATACCAAGCAAGACCACGATAGATATACTATATAACATACGCTTAGATACAGAAGATAGTAAATTAAAAATGGTAGCTACAGATTTAGAGATAACACAAATATCTTGGTGTGTTTGTGAGGTTGAGGAAAGCGGATCTATTGTACTTCCTGGAAAATTACTGGCAGATATCTTAAGGGAGATGCCAGAAACACAATTATCTTTAAAAAAAGAAGCGGATTCTAAAATAAGTTTGAGTTCTTCTTTTGGCGAATATAAAATTTCGGGACAAAATGTTAACGATTTCCCGAGTGTTCCATCTCTTGAAACAGAAGCCACCATTCATCTAAAAAGTGAACATTTGCGCAGAATGATAGAAAAAACATTATTTGCTTGTTCATCAGATAACTTGCGTCCAGCTTTAACGGGTGTATTTTGTCAAATTTTCAAGGATCAAATACGTATGGTCTCCACTGATGGACACAGATTAGTCAAAATTAGCAATCATGATTTCAATTCCCCTGATGTACAGAGAGAAATAGTTATCCCCACACGAGCGCTAAACTTAGTTGCAAGAAATCTTCATGAGGATGGAAAACAAGAG
>Ga0209427_10003395_pt1 | contig 18713 bp, 20 predicted proteins | sample DeeMarSWOR136_30_FD_187465 | JGI IMG/M metagenome (GOLD analysis project Ga0209427, IMG submission 187465) | Marine sediment microbial communities from White Oak River estuary, North Carolina - WOR-1-36_30 (SPAdes) (version 2) | ecosystem: Environmental > Aquatic > Marine > Intertidal zone >...
GCTAGAAAGGCGCGAATACTCCTATGAACACAAGCCAAGCCAAGATGGTCTTTGCCACGAAACTGAGAATAATGTATACTCTTTCACCATAGAGGTAATCTCTCCAACGTCCAACTCCCTTGTATTGAAGGACCATGTTGACGGCAAAGATGTTGAACAGTATGAAGTATATGAACAGTATGAAGTATACAAACGTTGGAGGATTGGTGCCTGTTGAGCTTATGGCTGCAATAAAGTAAGCGAAAAGTACGATCCAAGGTGTTCCTCCTGAAATACAACCTGAAATGTATGGTGACCAATTGGTTTTTTCAGTCTTTTGGTTTACTACTTCCATCAAATATCCAAACATTATCATCATAGCATTTAGAACAAAGAACATGGCTAGAGACCAGAAATCCCAGACGCCAACGAATAATGCGATTAAGACTATCATTATCGAGCTTGAGAATGCATATTCATACCAGCGGTAAGGATTCATCCCTTTCCTCAAATTCTCGTTGTAACTTTCATTCTTTAGGTATACAATCGTGAAATGGGCTATTGCAGAAATCAGAGGGAAAGAGGCGACAATCACTCCTAGGTAGCCGACAGTAAACAGTATTTGGGGATCTGGCATGACCTCAATTTGTAATGGTGGTCCTGTGATTATGTTCAGTTTCAGATAAAACGTGTATATGTTTCGTTCCCATTCCAAGAGAGTCCCTAAAGACAACATTATTATTCCCTGTATTAAATGTAAAATACCAGCGGCAGCATTGAAACGCTTCAAATATGAAAAAGAAATAGGTGAACTAGCAATTATTTTCTGTCTTTCTTTATAGTTCATAAACCTTCCCCTTGACTTGTGGGAGATTCAAGCGTTATATAAACTTATGTTGCTGTTGCCTAACAGTCACATACAATTAAGAATCGTTAATGCGTAGTAGGAAAAAAAGATAGGAGAAAGATATGGAATGAAAAATACTTCAATCTACGCAATAGTATTGATGGCCATTGCAGTAGTTGCGAGCGTAGCTTGCTATTATCTATGGCAAAGGTCTGCGTGTGCATATGTAACGAGTGCAGTCTTTGCGCATAATGAGGCGGCGGGTAGCAGTCCTTTTCACATAGTGCAGGATAGGATCTATTATCGTTTCTCTTTGAAATGTGAGCTGCGAACGCTTACTGCAAAGTTAGAGTTTTCTGAGTTCCATTCTTCCTAGTCTATTGTCCAATCCTGTGAACAGGGCTGTGCCGTGAGCTTTGGTCAGTTGGGTGTATAGGTTTACTGGGTTGTTGCTTCTGTTTAGCATGTTGACGTTGTAGGCGCAGATGGCAATCATTGGAATGTCCATAACTTTGTGTAATGCTTTCTCATATTCTATTAGTTCTGGGACTAGTTCGTGTTTGAAGAACCATGCGGTTTCTCCTGTGACTCTTAAGCCTTTAAAGCCCTTTTTCAACGCTTTGTTGTAGAGTTTGCTCCATGAATTCATCGTGGTGTCTATTTTGAATTCGCCATCTGCAATGTAGATGTCATCGTATCTAAAAATTTGTAGAGCGCCTGTTTTTTCGTATTTTTCCACATCTATGCCAAACTCTTTCATAGCTTCTCTTATCTGGCTGGTGTTCTCCTCGGAAGCCACATAAACTCCAGCTTCACCCTTTTCTAGTCCAACTTTGAGGTAGTTGAAAAGAACGTTGTATTTAGCTTCTGGATTATCATAAACGAATATCAAGTGATTTGTAGGTCTCAAGTGTTCCATAAAACCAACAATCTTTTCAGGAACGGCAGTCGTTTCAATAGTCTCCCAGCTGATTGAATTATGCCAAAGGTTTTCAAAATCCCCCTGAAATACTCCCACGAGGCTGTCACTGTTTGTCCATAGACATGGATTGTCTGCCATGTTCCCCTCTGTGGTGGTTGAAATCAAAGCTTCTTTGAAGTCAACGATCATGTAATGACTTGAGGGTGCATCCACATATCTTAGGTAGACGGACCTGCTTGGTGAAATATGCTCTTCTATAATTCTTGGAAGGGAGTCTTCATACTCTGGCACTTCCGATATTATCCGAATTCTTACCCCTCTCTTCACAATTCTTTTCATTTCCTCAGCAAAAGTGTGTACGAATTGCATTGCTTGGCCTCGAGAGAATGCGATGTCAAATTCTCTCTCAGCCTTTTTCACCATAGTCAGTATCTTACCTAAAATTCCCTCCCGCTTTGAGAACAGACTGAAATGGGCTTTTTCTTCCAATTCTAATCTCGGTGCATGCGCAAAATGCTTCAAAAACGTTTCTGTTTTAACCTTCAATGAGGAAACCCTCTCGCGGACCCTGTCTTCTTCATGTTTAACCAGAAGAGAAAGCGCCTCTTGCACTGGCGTAGCTCTTACTTTGATCGGCCTCCCCAACATTTTTTCAGTTAATCCCATTTTTCCGAGCTTCGGCAATATTCTGTAGACATCTTCTCGACGTACCTTTGATACTTTAGAAATTTCGCCGACCGATGCTAACCTCAATCTTGCTACAGCTTGGTAAACCTTTGCTTGATTACGTGTGAGCCCGAAGTCCATTAGTATATCAATATTCTTTTCCATTGACGACAAGCCATAAACCTCCTGAAAGGGGTTGAACTGTTGCTGTTATGCCACAGTCATATACAGTTATTACCCTAAGCTTTCATTTATGGTTTTCTGGTGTGCACTCATTACGCATGTGAACAGCAATGTTGGAAGGTGTGAACGAGCAAACCAAGGGGAAGAAAGCCGCGATAGTGGTTCTGATCAGCTTGGTGCATGAGGCAGGAAACAAAAGTGATGAGGAGATTAAAGCTGAGATTCGCAGGGCGCTTAAGGATGGGCTTTCAATGGTACCGTGGTTGCGCTTGGAGAATATTGTCGTTGTTGAAGAATGAAGATCAAGCGTGAAGCGTATCAACCGTTACTGTAGTATGAAAATCATATCAATGAATCATAAAGTATTTGTTTATTGGCGTGCGCTACGCTTCTTAATTCATTTTTATTGTAAGATCTTTCACTTCTCTCCAGAGAACGTGTTGTCGCATTTATTGCACAGATACTTGTAACTTCCCTGCAATTCCTTTGTTTAGCATTTCCAAAGATTCTTTAGAGACATTATTTAGACCCTCATAATTGGTTCAAGCAATAACCAGTCTAAATCGGGCAAAAAGATTTCAGATCATAGGTTATTCGCCGTCTGCTAACAAGAAAAAAGATGGGGAGATATTGTGTTTGTTGAGGTTATATTAAGCTGGTTTCAATTTCGCACCGCAAACAGAACATTTACCTTCGGATGTTATTTTCGGTTGCTCACGTACCTCTTTTCCGCAAATTCCACATTTCAACCCTTTCACCTCCTAGATTAAATATTTGATTACATAGCACATACTGAGCATTTCCACATTGACTTAAATGTATGTGACTGTGCCGTAACAGTAACAAAAAAGTTGTTCTACACTTTGAACGTTGAACGTCAAGTGCGTGATTTTTCGGTTCTTCAGACACTATAAGGATGAATTGGCGTGCTTGTTAATCTTCTTTCCTTTATTAGGCTGACTCTTTCTTTTTGAAGTGAAGTGCTGCCGAATTGATGCAAAAACGGCGACCCGTTGGTTTAGGACCATCATCAAAAACGTGTCCAAGGTGGCCACCACAGCGACTACATAAAACTTCAGTCCTCAGAATTCCTAAACTATTATCTGGTTCCATCTTTACGCTATCGTTTGATATTGGAGCCCAAAAACTCGGCCAACCAGTTCCTGAATCGAATTTTGTATCTGAAGAAAACAATTCGTTTCCGCAACCAGCGCATACGTATGTTCCTTCTTTCTTGCAGTTAACATATTTTCCAGTAAATGGTCGTTCGGTTCCTTTTTCCCTCAGTATATGGAACTCTTCAGACGTCAGAATCCTTCTCCATTCACCCTTTGACTTTTTTATTTTCGGATTCATATTGTTCAAGACCTTCTTTTCTATTTATAAGTGTATGATTTTACATGTGACGAGGGTCGATTCCTCATATCTCAAAACTTTTGGGTATTGTTACCTTTTAGGCTTACGCCGACAATTTCATGCAGTTTGGCAATCTTCGGAGCAATAACTAACTTACAGTAGGACTGTTCAGGATGTCGTTTGAAGTATTCTTTGTGGTAATCCTCCGCTTTATAGAAGGCTTTGAACGGTTCGACTCGTGTCACAATCGGCGAATCAAATACTTTTACATTGTTAAGTTCCTCGATAAGTTGCTCAGTCGTTGTTTTCTGTTCTCTACTGTGGTAGAATACTATTGATCTGTATTGAGTGCCAACGTCAGCACCTTGACGATTTGGCGTGGTTGGATCATGCATCTTGAAGAATACGTCAAGAATTTGTCGAAAAGATATAGTATTAGGGTCAAAGGTTATTTGCACAACCTCAGTATGTCCGGTTCTTCCTGTGGAGACCTGCTCATAGGTTGGGGTTGCCAATTTGCCTCCGGAGTAACCTGGCTCAACGTTTTTTACACCTTTTATTTTGTTAAATACAGCCTCTGTGCACCAAAAGCAGCCGCCTCCAAGCGTTGCTATTTCTAACTGTCTGAAATCTCCTTTCGGTTGTTCCTTAGACATGAGTCTTGACAATCCTCTTCATATGCCAGAATACTGTTCAGTTCATGACTGATTTGGGCAGGGTCTCGTTGGTAAATAGCTTATCGTCTGCGATTTCTAGGTGCGTTTTAAGTCTAGAAGACAGATTTGTGCATGCCCCTTTGCTTTTACTTTTCGGTATATCTTTGTTATAACTCCTTTTTCATCAATCAGGAAGGTTGTTCTTTCGGTACCCATGAATGTTCTGCCATAGAGACTTTTCTTTTTCCACACGCCGTAAAGATCCAGTACTTTTCCTTCGGGGTCGCTTAGTAATGTGAAAGGTAAATCATGTTTTTGCTTGAATTTTTGATGAGATTTGACACTGTCCTTGCTGACACCAAGAATAACGATGTCCTCTTTCTCGAACTCTTTCATCAAATCTCTAAACTCCGTAGCCTCGCGCGTACATCCGGGAGTCCCGTCTTTCGGGTAGAAATAGAGCACTATCCTCTTCCCTCGATAATCACTTAATGACACTTCTCTTTCGTCATCCGCCTGTAAAGTGAAATAGGGAGCCTCTTCGCCCTCATTGACCAAACCAAATCACACCTCACAAGAAAAGTTCAGAACATAACATAAAAATGTATGTGGCTGTAGCCTAACAGCAACATAAATTTGAATAGCGCACATAGAATATCTAGTCACTTCTGGAAGATTGGATCAAAAACTGGAAGCCGACTAAGGACCGCAGTTGTTATCCAAAATCATTCAGTTGTTTCTGTTCTTTATCGTACGCAAGGTTGAAGATCTTTATTCCGACTCTCCTTACAGACCCCTCAGTTTCATCTCTCAAGAGCTGCTGTAGAAGTGCTCTTGCTGTGTTTTTTATTATGCCCAGATTCTTTGTCGGGTTCTGGAAAGTTTTTGAGCGGTTGCGCATTTTCAAATCTTCCATAACGACCACAACTGATACTGATTTGAAACTTAATCCTTGCTGCATTGACTTCGAATGAACATCTTCAGCTAACTTCTGGATCTGTTTCAACATCTCAGCTATATCTCGAGTATTCTCCTTCAAAGTCGTAATGCGACTGATGGACTCAGCCCTACCTCTTTGTTGAACCTGTGACTGATCTCTGCCTAAAGCAGCAGTATGAAGGTACGCGCCGAAGGTCATTCCGAAGACACTTGTCAGTTTGTCCAAATTCTGTTTCGCTAGTTCTCCAATGGTTTTGATGCCTAATTTATGAAGCACCTTTTCCGTTTTTGCCCCAACGCCTACGAGTTTACGTACGGGCAAAGGTGAAAGAAATCGCTCAATTTCTTCCGTCCTTACTACAGTCAATCCGTTTGGTTTCTGCCTTCCCGCAGCAATTTTGGCGATAAGCTTGTTCGGGCCTATGCCTATTGAGCATGTTATTTTTTCTTTATCAAAGATTTCCTTCTTGATTTTTTCGGCAAGCTCTCTAGCCCTTTCGAAACTTCCATCCACCTGCTCTGTGACTTCAAGAAACGCTTCATCAACGCCTATTTGCTCGAAACGATCCGTGCAGCTGCGAAGGATCTTCATGATTTTTTCTGAAACAGCGTCATAGAGGGTGTGATTGACTGGTAGAAACACAGATTCAACATCTCGCAATTTCTTTTTTGCTAAGGAAATTGGTATTCCGGATTTTACTCCGTATTTTCGAGCTATGTAGTTGGCGGTACTCACGGCGCCGCTGTCTTCGCTTCTTCCCGAGTAAACGCAAACGACAACCGGCTTGTCTCGAATAGTTGGATTTTCTCTTTCTTCAACTTGTGCAAAGAAATAGTCAAAGTCGATATGCATTACAATTCGAAGCAACTTTGCATCATTATCCAGCTTATGAAGCGGCCACTGTATCCGTAGTGTGTGCCCTTGTGAGATATGTAAAAATGAAAGCAAAATGAATAGATCCATAAATATGGAAAATCGGAGCAATCAAGAGGGCTTCTACGTCCATGCGACTATTTCTTTGCTTGTTGAACAGTCGTTAGATGTGAGTGAAGTACACAAGTTTTCGTTCATCCGGCTTCGTCGCGCGTTCGTTTTGTTCTTGGCGTTTAGGCGTGATGAACACCGATTCTCCTTTCTTCAGGTGTCGTTTGATTGTTTCAAGATTCACTTCTTCTACCTCTTCGACTTTTACGCTCTGCTCTTCATCATTTATTAGAAAGAAGATTAGAAACTTTGGTTTGCTCCTCATTAGCTTTAACAACGTTCTCACTAATATCACGGTGTAAGGGTGAAAGATTTAAGTGTATGTGACTGTGGCATAACAGCAACATATGTTTAAATCAGTTCGCCTTACACTTGACACTCAAAGGGATAATAACTCTAGAAAACCGTTGCATAGGAAATAAGGCGAAAAATCTATGGATATTTTTGGAGCCATCCGAACCAGAAGAAGCGTCAGAAAGTACAAAACGGATCCTGTTGAGAAGGAGAAACTTTCCAAGGTTCCCAAAGCAGCCAGGTTAGCGCCTTCAGCTATGAATAGACAACCATACAATTTGATCGTGGTTACGGAGCCGAAGACCAAAGAGAAATTGGGTTCAGCCTGTAATCGATATTGGGTTGCACCTGTTATGATTGTTGTGTGTGCATTTCCGGACAAGTTCTGGGTCAGAGAAGACGGTGAAGAATATTGTAAGGCAGATGTAGCAATCACTGTGCATAGTTTATCTTTGACCGCTGTTGCAGAAGGATTGGGAACTTGTTGGATCGCCGCCCTTGAAGAGGATAGAGTCAAAAGAATTCTGGGGGTACCTTCTGAAGTACGTGTACTAGCGATGACTCCTTTAGGTTATCCGGCCGAAAAGAAAGGGCCAGTTACAAGAAGCAAAAGACTCGAAGAATTGGTGCGTTATGAAAAATGGTAGTTCTAATGCTTCTTTTTCATGTGATCCAATTGAGATAGGTGCCTTAGATGATTCAGAAAGAGAGGATCAAAGTTCTAAATGAAGAGAGTATTAAGAATAGAAGGTACATACTTTACTGGATGCAAGCTTCACAGAGAGTCGAATTCAACCATGCTCTTGAGTACGCCATTTCAAAAGCCAACGAATTGAGCAAACCTTTCGTTGTGTATTTCGGAATGACAGAAAACTATCCCGAAGCGTTGGAAAGACACTATTATTTCATGTTGGAAGGGCTCAAAGAGGTTCAATCCTCTCTCAGAAAGAAAGACACAAAGATGGTTGTGCGGTCCGAACAACCAGAGATTGGCGTTACAGAAATGTCAAAAAATGCTTGCTTGGTTGTCGTTGACAGAGGATACTTGAGAATTCAAAGAGCATGGCGCACCCGTGTGGCAAAACAGATTAGCTGCCCACTTATTCAAGTCGAGACAGACGTAGTTGTTCCCGTTGAAGAAGCGTCACCGAAGGAAGAATATTCTGCGGCGACCTTTAGACCCAAAATAAGAAAGAAACTGGATTACTACCTTGTTCCGTTAGAAAATTACTATCCAAATATCAGTTCTCTAGACATGAATTTCGACTCCTTTGATATTGGAGATACAGAGAAGGCAGTTTCTCGACTTGATGTTAATAGTAGCGTCAAAAAAGTTGATCACCTTCATGGAGGAACGAAGGAAGCTAGAAAACATCTAATGGATTTCTTGGAGAACAAGCTTGACAAATACGTTTCACTCAGAAATGACCCAACGCAAGATGTTCTCTCAGACATGAGCCCGTATTTACACTTCGGACAGATTTCACCGCTCTATATTGCACTCAAAGTTTCGGCAATCAACAGTTTTGAAAAAGACGCTTATTTAGAAGAGCTTATCGTCAGAAGGGAATTGGCCGTGAATTTCGTTTTCTATAATCAGAACTACGATTCTTTTGACGGGCTTCCTGAATGGGCAAAGAGGACTTTGAACGAGCATAGTACAGATACCCGGCAATACAATTATACTCTGGAAGAATTGGAGGATGCAAAGACCCACGACCCTTATTGGAACGCTGCTCAACAAGAAATGAAGATTAAAGGGAAGATGCACGGTTACATGAGAATGTACTGGGGAAAGAAAATACTTGAATGGAGTAACACAATTCAAAAAGCCTTTGAAGCTGCGTTATACCTTAATAATAAGTATGAACTCGATGGTAGAGACCCAAATGGATATGCCGGTGTGGCATGGTGCTTCGGAAAGCATGATCGGGCTTGGAAAGAAAGAAACGTCTTTGGAAAGGTAAGGTACATGAATGCAAAAGGTCTGAAGAGAAAGTTTGATGCAGATAATTATGTAGAAATTGTGAAAGAGGGAAAACCGTGACCGTTAAATTGCCAAGAATGAAAGAGGACGAGATAAAGAAAGTCATCAAAGAGCAAATGCTGTGCAGGATCGCTTTCAAAGGAAAGAACTATCCCTATATGGCTCCATTTCAGTACGTTTACATGAATGACACCCTGTACTTTCACTTCACGGATTATGGGAGAAAAATGAAGTTCCTTGAGAAGGACAAGCGGGTTTGTGTTGAGATAGAGAAGTATCAACCAGATATGAGTGAATACAACTTTGTTGTCTTGAGGGGCTCGATCGAGATAGTCAACGACGCTCAAGAAAGATCCAGAGTAATTAAGAAGATGGCTGAAGATGGTAAACGGAAACTCTCACGGAATTTTCTGGCTGCTCATGGTTTCAAGAAAGAAGAAGGGTGGTCTGCACTTTCTCCAGAGAAACCGTTAGTTATAGTTAAACTCACAGAAATCGTTGAAGAAATCGGTTTAAAATCACCATCGCTTCAGTAGCAATCCTTTAAACATGGCGGTGTGTGACTTGACCCGTCTGAATCCTGAAAAGCTGAAAGTTTACTATCTGCCAGGTGTTAAACCTGAATCTCCATTGTTTCCACGTCGATATACTCTGACTCATTCAGATGTCACAGGTAATCTTTATCTCACAGTCGGTCCAGACTACAATCTGAAGCAGATCAATGGATGGTACACTCGTCTGATGCGAGATGAAGTGCTTGCTGAATGGCGAAATAGCGATGATGGACCAGCGTTGCATGTGCACTGTCACGTTAGTGGCGGCTTTGTTATTGGAAGAGCTAGCTGGCGATACAAGATCTTTCGCAGGGAGATGCCTTTGGTTCTGCAAGCCATCCGATACGGTGATAAAGCCTTATTTGCTGCTAACCCTGAACTCGATCAGTCAAGGATTTGGGTACACTTTCACGCATCCCAACTCCGCTACAACAAGACAAAACTGTGGGGAAAGCCCGCTGACTATACCATATGACACTTAAGCGATGTGGAATCGATCGTCTTTAAGTAGGACGTGTACAGCCCTAAGCGCACTTTTCTCCTTGTCCTTTATCTCCAGCATGATATCAAAGTCGAAAGGTTTGGTTTCCGTTAGGAAATGTTTGAAATGTTTCAAATCGATCGAGTGAGCATGTTTGCTTTTCAGTTCATCCTTCTGTTGGGTGCTATAATCAACCATTGGTAATCCGTCTTCTTCTTTCCAAGTTGGAGTGAAAAGTTCAAACGTTTCCCCTATTGTTTCACCGGTATTATTGAGTTCATGATGAAGCACGTCAAAAAGCACAGGGAATCTTGTTTCAGCACTTAGTTGGATACAGTCTTTAAGGTTGTAAAGCCTATCGTCATTTTCTGTTACAAGCCGCCTTCTGATAACCTTGTCAAGCTTTTGGTACCTTGAAACAAATCTTTCCATGCTTCTTCCTTTGTCCGCATAGACCCCGCCGACATGTATTTGAACTTTTGCAGAGGTGTCAAGTCCCATCAGATCCAAAACTTGGGTATGATATTCCAATTCTTTCACACTCTTTTCAAAAACCTTAACATCTACAGAATTGATTAGGATGAACTGATCAGGATGCATAGAGATACGGATATTATGGTCTTGGATGAAATCTCCGATGGTTTTCAACTCTTCTCTGAAGTGTTCCTGCCATTTGAATTTGCAGATGGGATGGGAAGCAAATGGGATCAGATCTGAAGTTACTCTGAAGAACAGTATTTTGTGTCTTACATTGAACTGCAGCATCTTTAATAGACAGTTTAAATTGTTTTGACCTGTCTCTATCAAGCGTTCTTCAGAATAGGATTTCAAACGAAATGTCCGATTTCCTTTACACCCTATGGTCCAATTTATGCATGGATAGCCGATCTTCATTTCCAATAATCCTTTCCATCACAGTAAACAGTCATGGCATTGATATCCATCAATTCTTGAGGGTAAGGCTCGAAAAAAGTTTGCTTCAATAAGTAGTCTTCCTTGTATTTTTCAATCCACAACCGCAGTATAGTTATGTTCACACTTGAGGGCAGAATTCCATTTTTGTATTTCTGAAGCGAATCAAGAAAGAAAGTCTTCTCCTCTTTTGATAGTTCACTTGAGAAATATCCCATAACATTCATCATGACATTTAAGTTTGATCCGCATCTTGGCGGACGTTTCAGTGCTTCAAAGAGGCGCTGCTGGTAATCTCCAATAATCTTGTCAAAGGGCTTGCTTTTCCTGTTTGCTATTATTCTGCCTAAAGCCTTTGTTTCTTTTTGGTTATACGCCTTGAGCAGTAACTTGTTCTCGGAATGGAACTGCACTAGTTTTTCGAACGAGCCTGTTGTTTTGGTTTTGCGAAAGCTTGCCAAGGTGAAAAGCTTCGTCAAGAAATGCTCTTTTATTCTAGAATTTCTAAGCCGCCCTTCATCCTCGATAGCCAAATATGGGAATCTGTGTAGAACAGCATTTCCAAACAATCCTGGACCTTTGGATTTTACAGCTGAACCCTTTTTTACGCTGGAGTAGACTCTAGCATCCTTGAAGCCACTAGTTGGAGATCGGCTTTTCAGTATGAAACCGTCCACGTCAGGTAAAGAATTCAGAAAGTCATCAACAAAGCTCCGCATTTTCTCGGTTACATCAAGAATTGTTGCAGGTTGTATGAGTCTTAACTCACCATTAAACGAGACTATTCGCAGAGTATTTCGAGGGGTTCCAAGACCTATTTCAACTTCTGGGCAGACATGGATAAATTCAACATACGGTATCAGCTTCTTAACGAAGTCGCTAGAAACCAGTCGCCCATCATATCTGCATTTTTCAAATTCGATGCACTTACTTAATACTACCTTAGGCTTGGCAAACTCCCTCGACTTAGAACCTCCTTCCCCTTTTCGCTGTTTTTGCATGCACCTCAGCATGTGAGAGACTTTTAAGTGTATGTGACTGTTATACTACAGCAACATAACCTTAAATATGAGACGCTGCATACAAATTCTTGGTGATGGGGCGCCGAAAATCTCCTTTCTCTCTCGGCATCGAAAAGTCCTTCTTGAAGCGCGTGTATGCGCCCCATTGCTAATATCTGCGCATGCAAATTCGAGAGGGGAAGAACTTTATGCTTTTCGAATTTCGATTCTGCCAAGTTCATTGTCGATTCCTGTGAATAGCACAGTCCCATGGGCTGTGGCTAGTTCGCTGTAAAGATTTATTGGATTGCCATAATCTTTTAGCATTCTAGTGTTGAAAGCACAGATGGCGATAACTGGGAGGTCTAGTACTCTGTGCAGTGTTCTCTCGTAGTCTACCATCTCACGAACTAGGCTTTTCTCAAAGAAGCAAGCCATTTCGCCGACCCCTCTCCAACGCTTAAATCCTTTCTTTAATGCTTCATCATACATTTTCCTCATCAAGCCAATTGTGGTTTGAGCGTTGAATTTTCCATCGATAAAGTAGAAGTCGTTACAGCCGAGAACTCTTAGTGCGCCTGTTCTCTCGTTTCTTTCAACGTCAATACCAAAACGTTTCATGGCTTCTCTTATGTGGTTGGGGTTCTCTTCGGTGGCAACGTAGGCTACGGCTTCGTCATTTTGCAGTCCAACTTTCACATATTCGAAAAGGACTTTGTGCTTGACTTCTGTGGACTCGTACAGGAAGATCACATGGTTGGTGGGGTTCAATTTGCTGATGAAGTGAGGCGCTTTCTTAAAAGCGTTCTTCGTCACTATGGTTTTCTCGTTTACTGAAGCATGCCATAGGTCTTCAAAATATTTCTTCATCAGTCTCACGACGCTGACATTATCTGCCCATAAATAAGGGTTCTGTCCTAATGGCGGTTCAGGTGAGGTTGCAACCAACGCTTCTTCATGGTCTACGATCATGAAGTGACTTGATGGTTGATATGTGTACCTTAAATTGAAAGAGGCCAAGGAGGATTTGTACTCTTCAATAATCCTCAAAATTGAATCCTCGTGGGCAGACACGTCGACAATCACTCTCACTTTTACTCCTTTCCTTATCGCCTTCCTAACGGCCTCAGCATAATTAGCGAAAAGTTGATAGAACTCATACCTAGAAGTGACAACGTCGATGACTTTCTTAGCTTTTTCAATCATGGTCAACCCCTTATTGATTATTGCTTCACTCTGTGATATCAACGAGAAATGAACTCCTTCTTTCTCTACTGGTCTAATCCGGTACGCTTGAAAATTTTTCAAGAACTCGCTCTTCTTAGTCATTAGTTGAGTTAGTTTTTTGTCTGCTAATTCCTTTTCACGTTTAATCAGAATAGAGAGTCCATCTTCTACTGGTATAGCTCTGACTCTGGCTGGTTTGCCCAGAATCTTCTCTATCAAACCAAGTTCCTGAAGTTTGGGCAACATTCTGTAAACGTCTTCTCGACGCACCTTTGAGCCTTTTGATACTTGGCCAACAGAAACCAGGCCAAGCTTAGCTATGGTTATGTACACTTTTGCCTCGTTATGTGTAAGTCCAAAATCAGATAATGTTTCAGCGTTCTCTTCCAAAGACAACAAACTGAGCCCTCTCACAACTATAACTGTTACTGTTGCGTAACAGTCACATAGATTTAAAAGTTTCCCTTCGCAAGGACTGATCTGATAAGTTACTAGGAGGTTAGGAGCAGACGTTAAGAAATATCGAGTTGGTGGGTCAACTTTTCAGATTTTTCTTCTTAAAGGATGACGAAGATCGGTATGTAGTTGTTGAAGAGGTTTCGAAGTCGATTTTTAAAGATAATGCGCAGTTTAAAAGAAAGGAGGTGAGAATTTTATGGTGAAGAAATATTCAAAGAATGTGGGTCGGGAGATGGTGGAGAAGGCTGGAGTTGACGTTGACCTGTTGATTGATAAGCTTAAGAAAGCTGCTGCAGCTGAGATGACTACATACTATTATTATACACTTCTCCGAATGCACTGCACAGGATTGGAAGGAGAGACCATAAAGGAGATAGCTGAGGACGCGAGACTTGAAGACAGGCTTCACTTTGAGACTATTGCTCCACGTATTTATGAGCTAGGGGGACAGCTATATCGAGACCTCAAGGAATTGCATGATGATTCAGCTTGTTCAGCCGCTTACTTGCCGAAAGATCCAAGTGATATGAAATCTGTTCTCAAAGTTTTGTTGGAAGCAGAACGCTGTGCCGTGAGAGTATATACAGAAATCTGCAATATGACATTTGGCAAGGATCATAGAACCTACGACTTATCACTAGCTATCCTACACGAAGAAATTGAACATGAAGCTTGGTTCCAAGAACTACTGGAAGGACGACCCTCAGGGCACTTTAGAAGAAGAACCCCCGGTGAAGGCCCCTACACTCATAAATTCAGACACATTGAATAAACCGATTAAAAAAACGATGTATCACCCTTCCTCTTTCTTATATATGTGCATCGATTAATTAAGGAAGCACCATGAGTACCGAAATCATTTGGCTTGGTTCCATCGCCAGTTTAGTCGCTGGCTTCGCCACCGGCGTGGGAGCCATACCAATATTGTTTACAAGACGAATTTCGGACAGATTGCTGGATGTTATGCTTGGATTTTCAGCTGGGGTGATGTTAGCCGCTACGTCTTTTAGTTTGATAGTTCCTGCTATTGATTTGGGCGGTCCATTCATTGCGGTCTTCGGACTCGTGTTAGGTGCCCTTGTGTTACATCTCGTTGACCGTTTTGTCCCTCATTTTCACCCGTTTCTAGGAGCTGAAGGTCCCCCTTCAGGGTTGCCACGAGTATGGCTGTTTGTCCTCGCCATAACCATCCACAACTTTCCCGAAGGATTGGCAGTGGGAGTAAGCTTCGGCAGCGGGGACGTAGCAGCAGGTCTAGTGATAGCCACGGCTATTGGGCTACAGAACATGCCTGAAGGTCTAGCGGTTGCGTTGCCCTTACTAAGGGAAGGGTACAGCAAAGGCAAATCGTTATGGTATGCGATTCTAACTGGTGTAGTGGAACCTGTCGGAGGACTATTAGGCGTCGCTCTGGTGTCTATTTCTCAGCCGATTCTGCCTTGGGGGCTTGCTTTCGCCGCAGGTGCAATGCTTTTCGTGGTAAGCGATGAAATGATTCCTGAAAGCCACAGGAAAGGATATGCGAGAGAAGCCACTTTTGGGTTGATAGCTGGATTCGTCGTTATGATGTTGCTGGATGTAATTTTCACTTGAATTCGTTTTGCTCAACCAAGGTTAACGATTATGGGTACATTTGTGAAAATAGCTGAAACTTCTGGAATCCCCGAAAATACAATTAGACTTTTCAAGGTAAAAAGCTACGAAATACTTGTGGCAAACATCGACGGAAAGTTTTACGCGTTTGAAAACCAATGTCCACACATGGGCTATCCTTTATATTTAGGCAGCCTAGATGGAAAGGTTTTAACATGCGGGTTCCATTACGCAAGGTTCGATGTCACCACGGGAAAATCCTCCGGACGAGTTACTGACAAATGTCTCAAGACATATAGAGTGAAGATTAGAGACTCTTCAGTTCTAATTGAACTTCCCAAGTACAGCAAGCACAGTTAAAGGAATTCAAGGGTGTGTTTCCTGAAAACTCAACGGTCTGATTTCTTTGGCGAATTAAGGATGCTCTGAATGATGTTGAATGTTTCACCTTTCATGGTTATTTCTAAAATAATGTTTATCTCCTATGACATGCAATTTGGAGACGAGCGCGTTTAAAGGTTAATGTCATGTCAACCACCTTCAAATCTCTAGCAGAACTCTGCCAAAAACTAGAGGCCACAAGGAAACGGCTTATGATGATCAGTCTAGTCGCAAATTTTCTGAAGAACTTGGAGGCAGAAGAAGTTGAACCTGCTGTATCTATGATTCTTGGAAGACCATTCCCAAAGTGGAGCCAGAAAACCCTTGAGGTGAGTTGGGCAACCCTAAACGAGCTTATAAAGCGAATAACAAAAGCTGACTGGAAAGTCTTCATGGAAGCTTTCGGTAAGACTGGCGACGTAGGCTCAGCCACGAAAATACTCTTTGAAAACAGCAAAGGTGGAAAGCAGTCAACACTTTTTGAGAGAGAACTAACAATAATGGAGGTTAGACGCAGTTTAGAGGCTATAGCTGAAGTCGCTGGTTTCGGGTCGAGGGAGAAGAAGGAACGCATCATAGAAGCTCTTTTAAGCTTAGCCTCACCCCTTGAAGCAAAATACTTGATTAAAATCTTCATAGGCGAGATGCGAACTGGCTTTTATGAAGGCTTGATGGAGCAAGCAGTCTCTGAAGCTTTCCAGATTCCAGTGGAAATCGTGCAGAAGACATGCATGATCATAGGCGACGTGGGAGAAGTTGCCGTCATAGCAAAAACGCAAGGCAAAGAAGGGCTATCAAAAATTGGATTCAGAGTTTTTAGACCTGTTCGGCTTATGCTGGCTCAGACGGCCAACGACGTTGTCGAAGCCTTGAATGAGCATAGTGGCAAAACAGCCTTTGAATACAAGTTGGATGGGGCAAGGGTTCAAATCCATAAACGTGGCAATGAAGTACGGATTTTCAGTAGAAGACTAACGGACATTACGGGAAGTTTGCCTGAAATCGTTAAAACGGTGCAGGAGAATGTAAAGGCGAAAGAAGCAATTTTTGAGGGCGAAGTCATTGCCGTTGACAGTCTAGGCAATCCTGTTCCATTTCAGCATCTGATGCGGAGATTCAAAAGGGTTCACAAGATAGAAGACATGGTTAAGAAGATCCCTGTGAAACTTTGCCTGTTTGACATTCTATATCTCAATGGAGAAAGCTTAGTTTCCACGTCATATTTACAGCGCAGAAAAATTTTGGCTGTAAACGTTGGGAAAATAACGTTGGCAAAGCAACTAGTCACCGACAAGGCGGAAGAAGCTGAGCAGTTTTTGAAAGAGGCGATAGATGCTGGACATGAGGGGCTAGTGGCGAAAAAACTTGACGGTAAATATGCGCCGGGAATTCGTGGAAAACGTTGGCTCAAAATAAAGCCTGTTCTTGAACCCTTAGATTTAGTTATCATTGCAGCGGAATATGGCTATGGCAGGAGGCACAATTGGCTTTCAGACTATTACTTGGCTGCGCGGGATGGTGAAACTGGCGAGTTCTTAACGGTTGGCAAAACCTTCAAAGGATTGACTGATGCTGAAATGATTGAGATGACACGGCGGCTCAAAGAACTTGCCATAAAAGAAGAACATAGAAGGGTGGTTGTGATTCCTAGAGTGGTTGTTGAAGTATTATACAATGAGATTCAGAAAAGCCCAAAGTATAGGTGTGGAATGGCTCTGCGTTTTGCAAGGATAAACCGTGTAAGAGAAGACAAGATTCCTGAAGAGGCAGACACTATACAAAGGGTAAGAGAAATCTACGAGAAACAATTTCTGAAAAAAGGCAGATATAAAGCCAGCTAAACATCGTCTAATAACGATCTGTTTTCCGTACAACGACACTTGGCTTCTCATCCTGCAGAGTTTACTCGCCGATGATTTCTACCATGATTTTTCTGGTTCGGGGTCCATCCAGTTCAAGAAGAAAAATGTTTTGCCACGGACCCCTAACAAGTCTGCCTTCTCTAACTGGAAATATTCTTGTTGGTCCAATGTAAGATGACGCGAGGTGTGCATCCGCATTGTCATCCACCTTATCATGGAGCCATCCCGCCCATCTAGGAAAGTCTTGTTGAACCTTCTTTACAATGTCCTTTATGAGCCCAGCTTCATGTTCGTTTACAATCACGGCTGCTGTAGAATGTACCGTGTGAACAACGCATACCCCATTCATTATGCTACTTCGTCAAATATTTTCCTCAATGTCAGCAGTTACGTCGACAACTTCTGTTCTATTTTTAGTTGACACATAGATATCTTCAAAAAGAATCTTCATCTTATTCCCTCATTAACAATAATCTCCTGCAATTTCTGGATTCATTCTGGTGCCGGGGGCGGGATTCGAGCCCGCGACTTCTGGGCGCTTGGCCTCCTTCGCTCTCCAGGTTATGAGTCTGGCGCCCTAACCAGGCTAGGCTACCCCGGCTCCACTTTTAAGTTTTAATATTCATGCGGGAAGGCAGACTGTTATTTCTTTCGCTCAATTTTCTCTGTATAATCTGCCTTTCCGATGTAAACAACATCAGCCATTTTGATGAATAGTCCAGTCTCAACAATGCCCGGGATGCGTTTGAGTTTGAACTCTAATTCTCCGGGTCTTTGTACAAGCCCAAAATCTGCGTCTATTATGATGTTGCCGTTATCCGTTATTACTGGTCCAACTTTTCCTTTGCATTCCCTCAGGTCAGAAGTTCCTCCCATTTCTTCTATTTTATGCATCACAGGTTTTGCTGCGAATGGTATTACTTCTATGGGAACTGGATGGTTGTTTTCACCTAAAACCTTAACTTTTTTTCTTTCATCTGCGACGATGATGAGCTTTCTTGATGCGTTTGCAACTATTTTTTCGCGGGTTAAGGCTCCACCCATACCCTTTATCAGATTTAATTCTTTGTCTATCTGGTCTGCTCCGTCTATTGTCAAATTCAGAACAGGATGTTCCTCTAAAGTTGTTATTGGAATTTCACGTTTGACAGCAGACATGAAAGCCTGGTATGATGTTGGAACACCTGAAACATGTAAGCCTTCGCTTTTTATTCTGTTTCCAATTTCTTGAATGGCATAAGCAACTGTGCTTCCGCTTCCTAAACCAATAACAAAATTGTCTTTGACGTTTTTAACTGCTTCCAGGGATGCGTTTTTCTTTGCTTTTTCAACCCAATCTTCTTTAGGTTTCAACTTCCATCTGCCCCAGTCTTTCCAAAACTTTTTCCACTTCTGCTCTGATTTTCTCTCTTCTTTTTTCTGCCACCGT
>Ga0209427_10003399_pt1 | contig 18705 bp, 21 predicted proteins | sample DeeMarSWOR136_30_FD_187465 | JGI IMG/M metagenome (GOLD analysis project Ga0209427, IMG submission 187465) | Marine sediment microbial communities from White Oak River estuary, North Carolina - WOR-1-36_30 (SPAdes) (version 2) | ecosystem: Environmental > Aquatic > Marine > Intertidal zone >...
CATAGCTCCTTATTTAAAAGAATGACGGAAGATTGTCAACCCTACGACTCCCCGAGATAAATGCCTGGGCTTGCTCAGGGTTGATCCTGAGCAGCGGTTTCGTTCCCCGTCTTCCAAGGTGGGACTTAGTTCCGTCGAACGGATCAACAGAGAGAAACGGCTAAACTTTGGGTTGCCTTTTTGTAATTGAATCTGTTAAAGAAGCTTTGAATATCTGTCAGGCGTATGGAGCGCCCGTAAACTAGGCTTTTCGGTTAGATTAAGTAGTATTGAATAAAAGAAGAATGGCCTTCGTCTAAATAAGTGGAGTGATTAATGTGAAAACTCTCAAGATAATTGCCGCCGTCACCGGTTTCCTCGTCTTACCCATATTCCAGGACCTCAGTGCCCAAGAGACTGCCAGCCAGGCCCCTCCAATTGAGCAGACCCTCGTTCGGGAGGGGGAATTTGCAGTTAAGCTCGTTGAGAGGCTGAGGATAGGTACCCCCCAAAACGAGGCGGAGGCGGAGACGATGCTGTCCTCCATAGAGATTTCACCGAGAAACGGTTGGATCTCTGACTATCCCGTAACTCCTGACATTATTAAGGAATTGCAGAAAACTGTCATTGAAGCAGCAGATGCGGGCAGATTGCCTATGGGAAGGGAAGAAGCCTTGAGGGTATTCCAGGATCTGGCCGCGGAGGTCGGTCTGAATGTGGTCGCGGAGAGTGAAACCGAATATCCTTCGGAGCAGCCGCCAAAAGTTTACTCCTATTACTCTGAGCCCACCGTTGTAAGTTATTACTATACCTATGGTCCACCAGTTGTCACTTACTATCCTCCTCCGGGCCCATACTTATATCTCTACGCGTGGGTACCGTATCCGTTCTGGTGGACTGGATGGTACTTTCCGGGTTTTTACGTCCTCTACAACTTCCATAGGTGTATCCATGTTCATCACCCCCATCATCATCGTGTATATGTGTCGAATCACTGGATGGATCCCAAGACGAGAAGGGTTTTCGTGATTGATCCATCTCGGCGACACACAGGAGAGTTCAGGCGGAGCAGGGTCGTTGGCGCTCCAAAGGGTTTCACATCCCCTGAGGCTCGCAGGGGAGCTGCGTCCATCTTCGAGCATAGTCGTGGCCGCATAACAACCCGGGCCAATGGGGTGATGAGGCCCGGAGGGACACCCGTCTCCAAGGATTCAGTTTCTTCAAGGAGTAGCGATACGATCGAACGCCAAAGTTCCAGCCGTGGACAACGGAATCCGTCATCCCATAGTAGAAAACCTTCTCAAGTGAGGGGGCCGATCGGTAACCAGAGGACGAGTAGATCTCCCGCTGAAGCAGACTTCCGCGGAAAAGGAAGCAAAGTGTCCGGTAGATTTGCGGGTGCAGACAGACCTAAGGGGACGACCTACCCAGGGGTACGGGGAAACAAATCTAGATCCTACAGCCCGCCGGCCAGTAGTTTCAGCAGGTCTTTCAATCCACCCGGCCACCGTGGAGTCAAATCCTTCACTCCCTCCCATCTGCGCAACCTGGGTTCTTTCCGAACGACCCATGGAAGTACTGGTGGATTTCTTTTTGGCCGGGGTAGCCGATAACTAGGATCCTTCATTCTTCTTACTTCTTACAAGGTGTAATTTAGTACACATGGTTTTCCATCCTTAGTTCTCCCTCCAACCCTCATCGAAATGCCTTCCCTCGATAGTCCGGATTGACCTCGGAAATCAATTGGGGGCTCCACATTTGAAGGAAGCAATTCGGGACTTTTGTGAAAATCCCTTCCACTTTTGGATTTTTTTAAGATTTCGGTTGTTAAGAAAAACTTTATGAAATTAGAAACTTATAATAATGTTACTACATTGGCATTAAAAATGCTATTGATAATAAAGGGTTAGAGTAATTATTGGAGAAAAGGATGAGAGGGTTCCTTGTTAACAAGAATCTATGTTTTTATTACTGGCTTAAAAAGAGAATCGGGAAGAAGTTGGCCTTTTGGGTTGTAATTACCATTGAAAAGGCCATCTTAATTTTTGGAAGAGAGGTCATACCGCATTTTTATGAGAATGAGATGTTAACTGAACAAGAGCGATCCGTATTCCAGAGTATTCATAGCGGTAGATAAGATGCATAAGAAAAACCATCGCCCTCGAGGGAAGGCTTATGAAGTTATCCAAAATAACGTTCGCAGTTTATTGGCTAGATTGGAGCATCGTGCAGAAATACTTATGGCCATATCCCGGAATCAGCGGACCAATGGGTATCATGAACTGGCTGAAGCCAGCAAGCATCAAGCGATGGAAGCGAAAAGGCATGCAGAGATAATAAGTAAAGTACTGATGGGATAAACATGGTGAGGGGGGAGTGATTTAAATGCCATCTATGGAATCAAGAGTCAATCTTCAGTTTGTCGCCCGACGTGAACGAGACATACTGAACCTCATTGCAGAGGGTTATGAAAATAAAGAAATTGCTAATCACCTCGATGTTAGTGTAAGGACTGTTGAAAAATTCCTGGATGATCTCATGAGGAAATGGAATCTTCGAAATAGATCTTCTGTCATTGACTATGCTTTTGAAAAGGGATTGATTAACGTATATGAAATATTAGAATCGTATCTTCAAAAGAAACAATTGCAGCGAATAAAGAATTATCATGGATGAGGGAAAACCTCAGTGCATCATTTCAGTATTAAATCGTTATGGATTAACATTTATTTCTGAACATCTATGTATAAGAAAGGAGATCGATGTCAATGGAAAGGCTGTTAAATTTCTTAAAAGATGATCAGGGTGCCAGTGCGGTCGAATATGGGCTCCTTGTAGCCTTGATCGCAGCAGTTATAGTGGGTGCTGTTACGCTTTTAGGAGGAAATTTGCAAGCGACATTCGATTATGTTGCAAGCATCGTTCTGAAACCATGAATTCTCCTTTTATTCTATGACGATTTTTTGGGGTGACAGGCAATCTATGAAACAGCGTCCCATTCTCAGGTGGTCAGACAATTAGACTAATAGGCAAAACAAGAGATGAACCTAAGAAATTCAGAGGGTAAATTGATATCGAATTAGATGGAGCACGAGTCTTATGGTTGCGTACGCATTCTACTGGTTTGATGAAAAAGACAGAGCCCATCTCGTTGGCTTACTTCCAGAAAGGAGAAGAAATCCAGAAAGAGTTACCCAGGAATCAATTTTGAATTTTTTGAGTACAATTTTAGGTAAAGAGGCAGATGTCAATAATATCTCCTTCATTCAGGTAACATTGGATGAAAGCACAGGTAAAATTTACTGGCCTAAACCATTTATAGCAACCCAAGAAGCAGTTTAAACCGCAAGTCCTTATCTAAAAACCTTAGAAGACCAAAGGCACGGTCAGAGATGGTCGTACCTCTCTTCCACACTTCTATCCGTGAATCTTACGTTCTCTTGCCGGTAACATAATTTTCACACGCATCGCACCCCGAACATTGCCTGCGAGCAAGCCCGTGACTTGGTCTTCAGGTAATACTGAATAGAAAGCTCTGAGAAACTACTTTAGGCTCTCTCGATGACACAGATCTCGAAAAATGATAAAAGAGGTTTTTGGGGTTTTTCAGAAATATCAAATTGAAACCTTGACAGAATTTGTAGAAACAGATTAAATTTAATTGAATTTCATTCATAAGAAAAGATGGTAAGGATCTCTGCGATTCTTCTTGGAGCGGGCGAATCAAAACGAATGGGAACGAACAAACTGTTCCTTCCCTGGGGGAGGAAGACCATATTTGAAAAGAGTCTCGACACTCTCCTTCGGTCGAAGGTCAAAGAGGTAATCGTCGTCATCAATGAACAAATCAAGGGTAAGGTTAATGGTTTAAAAGATAGGAAAATCAAGGTTGTGACCAATCCCTATTACAGGCGAGGCATGAGCACGTCCATCAGGATGGGTATCAGGGTCATGGATCCAAAGAGCCGTGGAATTCTCATTGCGCTGGGGGATCAGCCATTTCTCAAGGCAAGGACAATCAATGCCTTAATGAAAGCCTTTTCTCAGTGGAGAAGCGGGATCATCGTTCCCTCTTTTCAAGGGAAAAGGGGACATCCGGTGATCTTTCATCGAAAATACGAGAAGGAGTTATTGAAACTGAAAGGAGACATGGGCGGAAGATCGATCCTCGAAGATCATCCTAAAAGTGTGAAAGCGGTTCGGGTAAAATCGGGAGGCGTCTTAAAGGATATCGACACTTGGGAAAACTATAATCCTCCCACCCTTTCCCTTCCCCCCTCCCTGGCCAGCAGGGCAGGCACAGGTGGGGAGAGAAAAAGGGAGGGGGGAGAGATGAAGAAGGGCCTTTAGATGAGATCGGCGAGAAGCATAAGGGAGTTCATTGTCTTAATCCGAGGGGCAGGGGAGATGGCGAGCGGAGTTGCTCACAGGCTTCACCAATCCCATTTCAGGATCTGCATGCTGGAGATCCCCCACCCCCTTGCTGTGAGAAGGGAAGTCTCTTTCTGCGAGGCCATTTATGAAGGTGAGAAAGAGGTGGAGGGGGTTTGGGCGAAATTGATTTCAACACCCGAAGAGATTCAGCCCATTTGGAAGAAGGGGAAGATCCCTATTTTGATTGACCCTGACGGAAGGAAAGCGAGGAATTTCTTAAAACCTGACGTGCTCGTTGACGCGATCTTGGCCAAGAAAAATTTAGGAACGAAGATCAACAATGCGCCTCTGGTCGTTGGTCTCGGCCCAGGGTTTATTGCGGGTCAAGACGTCCATGTGGTGATCGAAACAAATCGGGGGCATAATCTGGGAAAGATGATCTTGAAAGATGCTGCAGAACCTGATACGGGTATCCCCGGAGATGTCGGAGGTTTTACAGTTGAACGAGTTCTAAGAGCAATGAAGAAAGGAATATTCAGACCCCAAAGATCGATTGGGGACCGGGTAAATAAAGGTACGGTCGTCGCCGTCGTAGATGATTTCCCGGTGATAGCCAAGATCAGCGGTATCGTGAGGGGGCTTCTTCGTGAAGGGGTCGAGGTGAAAAAATGGATGAAGGTGGGGGATATCGATCCGAGGGGAAAAAGGGAATTCTGCTTTACGATTTCTGAGAAAGCCAGGGCCATCGGTGGAGGAGTACTGGAGGCGATCCTGTATTGGTTTAATCGATAATTCCCCACGAAGGCTGTGTGTCTCGAGAGCGATGAAGAGAGTCTTTGGGTTATGGATCCGGATCAAAAGGTCATTTATTCTATTGTTGAGAAGTTTGTTCAGGGAAAGGAGAAAAAAAGAAGCGCTCCTTCCGGGCTGGCGGAGTCGTTAGGTTTGAGGCCAAGGGAGGTTGTCAGCTTGGTAGGCGCAGGTGGAAAGACCACCTTGATGTTTCGCCTTGCGAGGGAATTGGTCCTCAGTGGAAGAAAAGTTGTGACGAGCACGACCACGAAGATATTAGAACCTCATCCTGGAGAGACCGCGTTTCTATATATTCATTCAGATGAAGAGGAGCTTAAACAATTTGTATCTGTCCATCTTGCTCAATATCAACACATTACCATCGCAAGGGAACGACTTGAATCAGGGAAGCTGAAAGGGATCTCTCCGAGTCTCGTCAGCGACCTGTGGCGTACTCAGAAAATCGATTCTATCCTCATCGAGGCTGATGGAGCTGCACGCCGCTCGATCAAGGCCCCGAGGGAGGAAGAACCTGTCATCCCACTGAGCACGACTTTGGTGGTGGCCATTTTAGGCGTGGATGGGGTTGGGAAAGAGTTGAACGAGAAGAATGTTTTCCAACCTCAGCGTGTTTCGGTCATGACAGGGATTCCTATCGGGGAGATGATAACGGATGAGGCTCTGGCTATCCTGATGACCCATCCAGAAGGCATCTTCAAGGGAGCGCCTCCTACGTCAAGAATTATTGCTTTTCTCAATAAGGTAGAGATTCCAAATGGAGTGGTCATGGGGAAGAAGATAGCACAGAAAATCTGCGAGAGAAAACATCCCCAAATCGAAAGGGTGGTTTTAGGACAGTTAAAAAGTGAGCCGCCCGTGGCAGAAGTGATTTTTGCATAGAGATGGGATTGATCGGGTTTCGAGCTTCAAGTTCCGGGTTGCAGGTTAAAAGATATTAAGGAAGGAAATAAGAGTTTGTAACTCGGGGCAAAGTCTTGGAGGAGCAATGAGATACCTGGTTCGATGGTTGGGTTTGATTATTTTGCTATTAGCTTTGGTTTCTACGGGATATCCTGAAGATTTATCTCTCCAGTATTTCTTGGTAAAGACTTCACCTAAGGAGAAGGAGCTTTCCGAGCAGGAGAGAACAGAATTATTAAATCGCATAAATGACGTGTTTCAACAGGCCCAACAAATTCAAAGGAGCTTAATGGATGCCATACAGGTTGGGGAGATGAAGCTTGAATATCAGGAGGGAAGGTTTTGGATGTCCAAACTGGAGAAGGACAGAGAATCGATCGAGACGGGAATTCAGCAACTTAAATTGCTGAGCGAAAAGCCAAACCATCTCTCAGCTTCGATTAAGCTCTATAAATCTCTAAGAGATCTTTCCTCTCATTTTAATGCCTACAACAATATGTCTTCATTCTCTGCCTTCGTTGGGGATCTAGCCCCTGAGATGGCGTTGTGGGCCGATCCGATATTTTATGACCTTTATCTCCTGCCCCTTGCTTATTCAAAGGATAAAGAGCCGGAACCTCCTGAAAAAGAGAAGAAACCAGCTCCGAAGAGTAAGAAACCAGCTTCGAAAAGTAAGAAACCATAGCATTTAAAAACTCAAATCTCAAAGATCAAAATTCAAAATTAGAATCTGAGACGCCAGGAGTGGTCTTTACAAACCGGGGAAAAGACATTAAAATGGATCAAGATTTTTTGCCCAAAAAAGGGGATATCGTTATGGAAGACATCTATGCTGAGATAGTGAAAGCGCTTGGCAGGAAAGAGAAGCTGGCAATGGCTACGCTCATCACCCGTGTCGGGTCTGCTCCCAGGGGAGTAGGTGCGAAATACCTCATTAAAGAAGACGGAAGCTCATTGGGCTCCATCGGTGGAGGATGTGTTGAGGCGGAGGTATGGCAAGGCGCCAGAGAAGTGATGAAGAAAGGGGAGGGGGGTGTTCTCCATTTTAAGCTGACGGCTGAGCAATTGGCAGAGGGTGGGCTTATCTGCGGTGGGAATGTCGACATCTTTTTGGAGCCCCTTAAAGAAGAATTCTTAAATATTTATCAAGATGTTTTGAAGATAAAGCAAAAGGGGGGCTCAGCTATCCTGGCCACTCTGATCTCCGTGGATGGTGCCTTTCCCAAAGGTGACAGTTCAAAATTATTGATCAAGATATCGGGAGAAAAGGTCGGCTCTCTATCGGATGGAGAGGAGCTAGAGCAAAGGATTCTAAAGGAAGGAGAGGCGTTATTGAGGGAGAAGAAGCCAAGGGTGATGGTTTTGAGTGCTGAGAAAGAGGATGCTTCATGGAATAAAATGGAGATATTATTGGAACCGGTCTTCTCTGAACCCACCGTCTATCTCTTTGGGGCAGGGCATATTTCCCAACAATTGTCCCCCCTTGCCAAGAGGGTCCAATTTAAGGTAGTGGTCATCGATGACCGGGAGATGTTTGCCAATAGAGAGCGTTTTCCAGAAGCTGACGACGTGATCGTCTCGGAGTTTGAAAAATGCTTCGATCAACTCAACATTGAGGAGTCGTCCTATATCGTCATCGTCACCCGAGGTCATCTCTATGACGGTTTTGTATTGGAACAAGCCGTCAAGACAAATGCCCGATATATTGGAATGATTGGGTCGAAGAAGAAAATTCACACCCTTTATCAGAATTTGATCGAGAAGGGAATTCCAAAGGAGGCCCTGGAACGCGTCCATGCGCCTATTGGAATCGATATCCACTCTGAAACTCCAGAAGAAATCGGGGTCAGCATCGTTGCGGAGTTAATTAAGGTGAGGGGGGAGCCTATTTCTCCTTCTTAGTATGTTTAGCTGGGGACGAAGTAGACAAAGGCGCGAGATTTTAAAAAACGATCAGTTTTTATATATGCTGAACAAAAACTGCTAAATTGTGCCCCAGAGCGACGGAGCAGTCTATTGGCTCAATAAGAATGGATCGCGGACCGTTTAATTTTATTAATATCTTTGAATGATTCTTTTTGGGCATAGATATTGCTTAAAGAAAAAATTCGTTGACAACATTATTTTACGTATTATATATGTTTTGAAATTTATTTAACAACCTGACTCGAGGAGGGAATGTCATGAGAAATCAGAAGGGGTTCACGTTAATCGAGCTGATCGTGATCATCGTCATCATCGGGATTCTAGCTGCCGTAGCCATTCCCAAGTACCTCGATCTATCAAAGGAAGCTTCTGATGGTACAGCAAGAGGAATTTTGGGAGGTCTTAGAAGCGCAAATAGCATCTTGTTTGCATCGCGTCTACTTGGCAATACAACTGATCCTTTTGGCTGGACCGATATCGTCAGGCACGCCCAACTTCAAGGCGTCGCCAGCACCTATGATGCTACCTACTTTACGATGACCGCTGGAGGTTTTTCTTATTCTTTCAGCCTTAGTCCAGTGAACCCTCAGGCACCCACGACATCAGCAACCATTTACTGTGTCGCAACAACGACATGGTGATAATGACTTAGAAACTTAATCTTCCGTGCCTAAGGTACGGTCATGCGGCGAGATTGACGTCCACAAATTGAGATTCTAATGGATCGGGGTCTCCTGAGCCCTCCGTAATGGGTCCTATAAGAAAGAGAATAAATTGGGTTAGAGCAAGCAATCTTATGGCTGTTCTGACCCTTTTCTTTTCCTCCCTTCTCTTTTTTTATGACCTGCTCAAGGGAAGATACCTCCTTACGGAAAGGGACTTGGCTCCTTATTTCATCCCGCCAAGGTTCTTCTGGGTAGAAAGCATAAAAAATTTAGATTTTCCTTTATGGAATCCCTATCAGTTCTTAGGTCACCCCTTTTTCGCTAATCCCCAGCACGCTATCCTGTATCCATTTAATGGCGTGTTTTTCGTCCTGCCTTTTGATTTGGCCTTCAATGCCATCATTGTTCTGCATTTCTTTCTGGGTGGGTTGTTTACTTACCTTTTTCTAAGAGACTTGAAGATTAGTTCCACAGGGTCTCTCATCTCGGGTCTGATATTCATGCTCAGTGGCTACCTTCTTTCTGTCCACAGCCTGTTGAACTGCCTTCTCTCCGTTATCTGGACACCCCTCATCATGATGTTTTTTAAGAGGGCCATCCTCCACCCTGGATTTAAGAATGAGATTTTGACTGCCATTTTCATCACCATTTCATTCCTTGGGGGTGGCATAGAAATTGTTTATGGTAATTTTTTCGTCCTTTTATTCATGCTGATTTTTTCGCCATTTCCTCGCATGACAATCGTCGGGGATAAATCCCAACGCTACAAATTTATTGGTAGCGTCCCCATTTATTGGGGCCAAATAATGGTTCTATTTAAACGAGTGCGGACCCTCTTTATCATCTGTATCATTTTTCTGTTGCTCTCGGCTATTCAGTTCATCCCGTTTCTTGAATTATGGGTTCATTCCATACGGGGGAGGGGAATTACTTATCTGGAGGCAACCACATGGAGTTTTGCCCCAAAGGATATCCTTCTCTTTTTTCTTCCCGATGCCTATGGTTACTTCTTAGATATGAAGAAATACTGGGTCACACAATGTTGGCTGAAAACCTTATATACCGGCGGCCTACCCTTTATTCTGAGCCTGATCTTCTTCCTTGCCCCTCACCCTCCCCTATCTCCTAGCGGGGAGAGGGACGGGGTGAGGGGGTGCGGGAAAGAGCGGAGACTCTTCTTCTCCCTGATCGTTCTTTCCCTTTTTCTATCTCTGGGCCATTATAACCCCCTTTACCCGCTTGTGTACCAGTATGTCCCATTTTTCAACGGTATTCGATATCCCGTTAAATTTCTCTACCTCTTTATTCTTGTCCTTTCCGTGACAGCCGGTTTGGGATTCGAGAGGCTCGCTGAATTTTCAAGGGAGGCTTGGAGTGGGAGACTCAGGAACCTTCTCCTCCTCCTTTCCCTTGTGTGTGGCCTTCTCCTCCTTGGCCTCGTCTTAGGTCATCAAGAGGTTAAGCATTTTCTTAAGTTGGAGGGAGTAGATTTTCCTAATTTCTATTACATCTCGGTTAACCTATATAACGCAAAAAGATTCTTTTTCTATCTCGCTCTTTTCTTCCTTTTACTGAGGGTGGGCCACGAGGTCCAGTGGAAAGCATGGGCAAAGGTATTGATCGTTTTCTTTCTTTTAGCAGACCTCTTCGGGAACATGGGCTTTTATGGAAAAGAAAAAACGGCGGATTATTTTCGTAAGACACGAATCGTAGAGAGGATCTCTTCTGACCAAAGCCACTTCAGGATGTTTTCGACGGCGAAAACGATTTCAATGGATGTTCCCATTTTGCTCGGGAACGCAACTTATATCGATTATTTGAAAGAAAGACATTTACCTACGATGAATCTGCTTTACAAGCTCTACGACATCTGGGGGATCGACGTCGTTCATTTAAGAAGAATCGATGACGTTTACAGGGCGTTGATTGACACCCCCTCTGTCTCATCCACCAATTTGATTGACCTTTATGGTGTGAAGTATATCGTATCGGTGACACCCATCGAAAAAGACCCTCGTTTTGAACTCATCTGCACAAGGCTTGAAGATCTTCTAGGGCAGAAGGAAGATCTTCTTAAAGAAAATACGGTGAAGCTCTACAGAAACAAGAAACCTCTTCCAAGGGGTTGGCTGGTTAAGGATTTTAAAGTCTTGGATTCAAATGAGATGCTTTCAAAACTGAAAAGCAAGGAGTTTCATCCTGACCGAGAGGTCCTTCTCGAAGAAGAACCCCTAAGGGTGACTCCGAACGCCGAACCCTCCATCCTCCGTAGCGGTGCTACTGCAGAGGACGGGCGAACTCTGAACTCTTTCAGTGGGCTCCCTGAATTTATCTCTGAGAGCAATAATAGACTTCGACTCCGTGTGAAGGCGGCGGAGAATACTTTTTTGGTCTTAAGTGACACATATTTCCGGGGCTGGAAGGCCTATGTCGATGGCAAGGAGGTAAAAATCTATCGGGCCAATTATGCCTTCCGAGCAATTCCTCTAATTCGGGGGAGACACGAAGTGGAATTTGTCTATGATCCCTTGAGCTTTAAGCTGGGGGCTGCGGTCACCTTTCTTGGGATCATGGGTTGCATTGGAATGGGATGGGTTACCAAACGAAGGAGAGCCAAGGGTGAAGAAAAAGAAATGTGGAAGAGTTCCAGAGAGCGCTCCTGAAGGAACCTGCTATGAGACTTTCTGTGGTCATACCTGTTTATAATGAGGCAGAAACCATTCTCCAGATTCTCAAAAAAGTGGAGGAGGCTTCTTTTGATAAAGAGATCGTTGTTGTCGATGATGCCTCCACGGATAAGACTCGTCAACTTCTGGAAAAATTTGGAGAGGGGATAAAAGTATTATTTCATGAAACCAATCAAGGTAAGGGAGCGGCCATCCGGACCGCACTCTCCCATGTCACAGGAGATATCGTGATCATTCAGGATGCCGATTTGGAATATGATCCATCCGAATACCCCCAGTTGATAGCTCCTATTCTGGAAGGAAAGGCTGACGTCGTTTATGGCTCCAGGTTTCTTGGGAGGCCGCATCGAGTCCTTCTCTTTTGGCATTCTGTGGGAAACAAGATCCTTACAACGCTATCGAATATGCTAACAAATCTCAACCTAACAGATATGGAGACTGGCTACAAGGTCTTTCGTGCAGAGGTTTTGAGAAGAATAAAAATTGAAAGCAAACGTTTTGGCTTTGAACCGGAGATCACCGCTAAAATTGCCAAACTTGGCTGCAGGATTTACGAAGTCCCCATTTCGTATTGGGGCAGGGATTACTCAGAAGGGAAAAAGATTAATTGGAGAGATGGTATCGCTGCCATCTATTGGATCATCTGGTACAACCTGTTTCGGAGAGGATAGCGAAAGTTGAAAAATTAAACCTCAAACGACATCTTATAAGCCACACGATCTACTTCCCCGAGCGTTGTCATTCCTTTTAGTACCTTACGGAGGCCATCCTCCCTCAAGGAGACCATGCCAGTGGTTTCTTTTGCGGTCTCCCCGATGATCTGGGCACGTGCTTTTTCTGAGATCAATTGTTTCATTCTTTCATTCAAAAGAAAAAGCTCAAAAATCCCCACTCTCCCATAATAACCTGATTGTTTACAATTCTTACACCCCTTTCCCCGATAGACGGTGATGGGTTCTTTCGACTTCAAGAAATTCTCACCCAGTTCAGAAAATAGGATCGGGTCCAGCTGAATAGGTACTTTGCAATTTGGACAAATGGTTCGGATTAAACGCTGCGCTAAAACCCCGACGACGGAGGAAGAAATGAGGTAAGGTTCAACGCCGATATCCATCAGTCGAGTGATGGCTTCTGGGGCGTCGTTGGTATGCAGGGTGCTCAGTACCAGGTGGCCTGTCAGGGCTGCCTGGATTGCAACCTCTGAGGTTTCCAAGTCTCTAATTTCTCCCACCATGATGACGTCAGGGTCTTGCCTAAGAATGGATCTCAACCCGGTGGCAAATGTAATCCCGGCTCTTAGATTGACCTGTGTCTGTCTGATCAAAGCCAACCGATACTCGACAGGATCTTCAATGGTGACGATGTTTTTATCCATTGAATTGATCATATTTAAGGAGGCATAGAGGGTAGTGGTCTTTCCACTCCCCGTGGGACCGGTCACAAGAATGATCCCATTCGGTCTTCGAAGCAATTGTTTGTAACGGAGGAGCATCTCGTCGGTAAATCCTAGATCCTCCAATTTCATTAAAGAGCTCGTCTGGTCTAATAATCGGAGAACCACATTTTCTCCGTAGATGGTAGGGAATGTGGAGACCCTGATTTCAAAACTACGGTTATCCATTTTGACATTAAAATTCCCATCTTGGGGTCGTCTCGTCTCAGCAATATCCATTTCTGCTAAGACCTTTATCCTTGAGGTGAGGGAAGGATGGATCTTCTTGGGCAGGGTAAGGAGCTCGTACAAAAAGCCTTCGATTCGGAGTCGGGTACGCAAAGATTTCTCATCAGGCTCCAAGTGAATGTCGCTCGCACGATCTCGAATCGCCTGAATCATCAGGATGTCAAACAACTGAGCAGCCGGTGCCTCTTCCACTTGATCGGGTAGAAGTTCCTTAATGGCCAACTCATAGGTTTTTCGGTAACCGGTGGGCTCGAGGGAAGGCTCGTGGCCATCGCCTTTCACCAATTGCTGGAAGGATGTTTCGAGGACAGTCGCAGAGAATCCGTAATGTTGATCAATGGCCTTTTTAATCTTTTCTTCCGTGCTGATCGCTATCTCCACATCGGTCTTTGTGTTATTTCTCACTTCATCCAGGGCGAGGATATTCAAAGGATTGGCCATGGCCATGGTCAAGGTATTCCCGATCTTAAAGAGCGGGATCATTCGATGGCGTCTGGCCAATTCTTCCGGAACAATTTTTATCACCTTCTCATCAATGAGATAGGTATCCAGGTCCACAAACGGGAGATCGAAGTAATCAGCCAGACATTGAAGGACTCGTTCCTCATCAGCATATTTCAGCCTAACGATCGTCTGCTCCACCCTCTCCCCAACCCTTCTGTGGTCTTGAAGGGCTTTTTTTAGCTGTTCAGCAGTGATCACACCAGCATCGACTAGAAAATCACCAAAATGTTTTTTCTCCCCAGCCATTCTAGAAACCTTCCTGGCGTTCCCCACACCTTCTCTCCTCAAGGAGGAAAGGTAATCTTTTGGACGGGTTTCACTCAAATTTCCTCTTTACACTTATGAAGTGACGTAGACGCTTAGCCCCATGGTTACTTTCAAAGAGGGTGCTTTCTCACCCCTTTTCTCTAGTTGGAGATAATCTACTGCGACAGGAAAGGGAAGCTCTTCGATCTCCTTCAAATAAGTCCCCAATGCACTAAAGCTGGAGTGAAGGACCATTTGGATCCTGACTTTTTTGTATTGAAAAGGAGAGGGTGTTTTCTTCATCTCTTGAAGAAAGATTCCCTCTTCCTGAGAGGTCATGGAGATCATTCTCATCTGAAGGCGGCCACTTTCCTTTCCCAAATGCATGAGGAAGGCTCTGAGTTCTTCACCCTTCGGCATCCGTTCGCTCAAGTCGCGAAGTTTTTTCTCCAAGCGGGAAACTTCTGCGCCAACTGTCTCTATGCCTTTTGTAAATAGAATGGACTCGTTCAATTTGAGGTCGGCTGCCTTGACCTCTTCCTTCAATGCCAAAATCTTTTTCTTCTGGGGAACATAATAGAACCGATCGAAGGCCCATATGCTTACGGTAATGCAAACAAAAAAGAGTAGCATCTTTTCTCTACTTTTCAGCGCCATGGGTTATTGCCTTTCCTCCCTAAATCCCTCCAACCCCCTTTGCTGAAGAAGGATTGGGGGGATTATCGTATTCAATGTCGCAGACGATCTCAAACTCAACGCCTGGCTCATTATAAGATTTGGTCTCATCTGCCGAGAGTAATTTTACGTTCCCAAACAAAGGAGATCTCTCAAGGCCCTCAATGGTCTTGGCCAGGAGCGTGAGGCAGTGCGAATCGTTACCAAAAACAAGGCCTTTCATTTGCAACTCGTTGCCCGCGTCCTTTTTTGGTTCCCCTTTGGGATCTTTTGCTTTAGATTGAATGGAGAGAAGGGTAAAGGTGACATCGCTTGGCACAATGTGAGCGATTTCTCTCAATGTTCTTCGGAATGGTGCATGAGCACCCATCGAAGAGGAAAGAAGAGAGAGGTTTTGTTTAATCTGGTTCTCCTTTTCCTTTAAGAGTGTCAGGTTTGTCTGAAGCAGTTCGAGTGTCTTTGCTTTGGCCACCTTTTCGTCACGTTCTTTCTTGAGAGCGGATACCTGGCCATTCATGTTCCAAACAATCCCAAAAAAGATAAGCAGAGCCATACAGGCCGACAGTCCCGGAATGAATTTCTCCATTCGAGCTCTGGACCAAATGGGTTCCTTCACAGGGAGGAGCTCGATCTGGCTCGATTCGGGAACCGCAATGCCTAACGCGATCGTGAAGCTAGGTCCTATCTGATCTAGAACTTGCGAGTCTATTCTATTTGCATCAAAAAGAATCTCCTTGAATGGATCAAACCGTTCCACGGGTAAGCGAAGTTCTTCTGAGAGATAGGAGGAGACATTGTTCAAATTAGCGCCCCCACCGGTCAGAAGAATCCGATTGATACGCTCCACCTGGAACTGATTTTTGTAATAGTCGAAAGAGCGGCCTATCTCCGCAATCAGTCTTTCCAGAACAGGTCGTACTAAAAAGGGGATCTTGGATTGATTAATCGAAGGGTTCCCATTCTTTTCATCGAAGGCTCTGGGAGAGGTTCCCATCGCTTTCTTTATTTTCTCAGCTTGTTCATAAATGAAATCCGGATCCTCTTCGGAGTGGATGCCCTCCATCGTGGCCCGAGTCATATCCTCTCCACCAGGAGTGGTCTCACGACTGAATTGGAGACTTCCATCCTTAAAGAGGTAAATGCCGGTTTTTTCCGCTCCGAGATCAATCAAAGCGATCACTTCATCTTTATCAAGACGCCTAAGGGCCAGCAGGATATTCCAGACAGCGAAGGGACCCACTGTGAGATGGATGGGCTTCAGTCCTGCTCCTACAGCAATAGACAGCGTCCGGTCAATGAGATGAACTGGGCAGGTCACGCCAACGAGGTCCAGTTTTTTCACGTCTTTTTCAACAAACTCCCCGATGATATGAAAATCGGTTTGGGCAGTTTCAATAGGGTAGGGAATTTGGCTCTTCATCTCCCACCGTACAGCTTCTTTCAATTCCGCCTTAGGCATGGAGGGAATCGTGAATCGCCTAATGTGGATTCCCGGACCCGAAAGAGTCAGCCTCACCTTTCCAGGTTTCAGACCGGCTTCCTTGTAAACGGCCTTAATGATTTCAGAGACGAAGCCAGGGTCTTCTTTCTCTACCCGATGAGGGATCTCCTTGATCCCTACATGGGTGAGGAAAGGGCCTTTGTGGGTCATATTGATCCCCACCAATTTGATTGAATGAGAACCAATATCTAACCCAACCGCTTCTGACATATTCAGTTTGCCTTTCTTGTTTTGTAGCGATGCCATTTAATGGCATCGCTTTCGTTGGCAATAAATGGCACCGCTACTTTTTTAACCTCTTAACTTTATGTTCTGATTAACAATTCGGGAATCCATTGCCTTCTGAATCCAAATTAAAGACATATCCATCTCCTGTTGCCGTATAAAAAGTGATGATGATATTGGAACCATGAGTTAAATTAGCATTCCAATAGATTATTACAGTGATCACTTGGTTAGGAGTGATTGTCTGGCTATTTCCGCCTCTGTTAAAATTTGTTTTTGGACCTCCAGAGTAATAAGTTCCACTATACTTCTCAACTCCATTCATCTCGATGCGCGTTATTCTCCTTGGAGGAGGGTTTTCCGTCCAGGTGACGTAAAAGGCGGTCAGGGTCACATTATTTCCTCTCACATTTTTAATAGAGAATGGAGCCTCCCGAGTACCTTCACTCCAGCAGGGTCCTGGAGAGGCTGGATCGAAGACCAGCCTGAGGAATTGGGTGAAGTTGGAAACCCTGACCACCCTTTTTTCTTTCCTATTGGTGATCTCTCCAGTGGAGGTCAAGAGATCTGTTTCCTGGTTGTAATTGATGGTAAATCTCCCATTCCCAAGGTTCCGCTGGTTAACTCCAGGATCATTCAGATGGGTGAGATCATAAGTACCGCTATCCGTTGTCCCTCTCCAACCCCGGTCCGCTCCATACCGGAGGCCGTATTCGATTCCAGATTGGGCAATGAAAAAGGCTTGGGTTGAGTAAATAGGGAATTGAACCGATTTTTGTTTCACAGGAATTAGATAAGAAAGGACGTACCCCATCACCACCATCAGTAATAGGGCGACGATCAGGAAAAGGACAGATATTCCTTTTGAATTCCCGATCTTCACCCTCACCTCAACCCTCTCCCGTTGAGGGGAGAGGGAGAGAAAGATCAAATTTGTCAGCTTCAATTTGTTCAATTGCTTAACTCCTCCTGCCAGTTCTGAAGAAAGTTCTTATAGGGATTGCTATCAGCAAGATTTCTTGGATAAACCTTTGTTTGCAGAGTCACATTTTCACCGGTTGCCAGAGAGAGAATAAGCTTCAATTTGATTTCGTCATTGGTAACGCCACGGGTTACAGTAAACGTAGAGACATCATTAGCCATTCCACTTGTGGCAGAAGGTGATCCCTTGACCTTTTCGAGAGCGCTACCATTTAATCGAAACGTGATGGTCTCATCGGCACTGTCCTGGGCGGTGGCATTGGTTCTTATAAAGGCGATCAGGGTCCCCGAACCTCCTTTTCCAGGTGATGAGATGCTTCTGGCATCTCTGATGTCTCGGCACATCCGCTCCAGTGCCAATTTGCCTTCATCAAAAAGAGTCTTCTGGTTGACCGTCATTGCATAGATCCGGAAACTATTCACCATGAAATAAATCGTAATAGCCGAGACGATGGATAAAATGATGATCACAATGATAACTTCGACCAATGTGAAGCCTCTGGAAAAGGGTTGAAGGGTTCGAGGGTTCAAGGGTTCGAGTAATTGCCTCAAATATCCAATAATTCCTTTCTGATATACTTTCTGCCAAACCTTTGGCTCTCTGGATTTCTTGATCATTTCGCTTGACCCCTGGACCCCTCGACCCCTTGAATCTTTTAAATTACGGGAAACTCGTGACCGCTGAACAAATCTCATAAGCGTCGTTCATAGGGTCTCTTACACGAACGAGAATCCTTTTATATCCCACATCTGAAGCGGATATATCGAAATTGCTGTCAACTAAGACAATCTCCCATTGCCATTGGTAACCAGAAATCCCTGCATCCTGATAGGCAGTGAGGGGCATGGGATGAAGAGATGTATCTGTATATTGGAATTTCATGAACTCTTCCATCTTCTGATGGCCGAGATACATTGCCGTGTTGACCATCTCAGACTTTCCGCTCCCTTTCACACTCGTCACAAAAGGAACGATGATAACAGGCAGGAGAATGCCTGCCATAACAATCAGGATGATGATCTCAATAAGCGTGAAACCTTTGTTGCTCATAATCTCTCGCTATGCGCAGAGCACTAAGCGCTTAGCGTTTTTATTAAGTGATATTCACCTTCCCTGTATAATTGACTACGCTGATGGTTCTTGTCTGTCCGCCTCCTGAGACTGTCACCGATCCACCTCCACCTGTTGTTGGTTCTCCCAGCGAATTAAAGGTGATCGTGTAGTTATTGCTGATCGTTACCCCAGAAGGTAGCTGACCTGAGGGATCCAAACTGCTTTTGGGACTGAATCTATGGCTCGATGATCCCGAGGAGAAAATAACGCTCTTTGAGACATGGTTGGCCATTGCGAATTCCTGTGCGTAACGAATGTCGGATGCAATCATGTGAGCCGCACCATCCACTGATGCTTTTGAAGAAGTGGTAGGGAGATCTATTCTGGGTATGATGGTGGCAGCCAAGATTCCGATGATCGCTAATGCCATGATGACCTCGACGAAAGTCATTCCTCTATAGTTCGGAGTTCGGACCGAATTCCGAATTCCACAA
>Ga0209427_10003400_pt1 | contig 18704 bp, 23 predicted proteins | sample DeeMarSWOR136_30_FD_187465 | JGI IMG/M metagenome (GOLD analysis project Ga0209427, IMG submission 187465) | Marine sediment microbial communities from White Oak River estuary, North Carolina - WOR-1-36_30 (SPAdes) (version 2) | ecosystem: Environmental > Aquatic > Marine > Intertidal zone >...
AATGATTGACTGAATGTTCTGGTTGTCGCCAGAGTTCGCGAACATCAAATAGAAGCTGCTGGCTGCCAAGATGATGGCGGAAACGCTGATAATGGCGACGTCAAATTGGGTGTACTTGAAGATTTGTCCCACAATGATTGGTTCTTCTCCGGGAATTACTATTTGAATCGGAGTGGGCATCAACAGCTTGCCGGCAAACGTGAACGCTGACACAGCAAACAGCACTGCCATAATCACAGTCTTTGGTTTTGTCCTCATGTTGATTCCTCGTTGAGTTGTATTTTAAGCAAAAAAAGTGGGGGCGTCAAAGTTGTGTATATTTTCACTTTTCATCTCCCCTCTCAATTTTTCTCGATTCTTGTGGCATATATTGTGTCAGGCGCAGCGAATCTGCCTGTGACAGTTACCGTGTCTCCGTTTTCGATGTTGGATACGTCAACGGTTGCTTCTTCATGAACATAGAACACTGTCACTGTTTCGTCGAGCATGAATAGGTAACCGAAGACCTCGCCGAGCAGGCTAACTTTGCCAGACACTGTAACAACCACGCCGTCATAGTTTGATGCTTCTTGGACAAGTTCACTTGGGGACAGAACAGCCTCATCGACGTTTGGCACAGGTATTTCTGGGTTCACTTCATCGCTTTCCGCGGCGTCGTCGTATTCGGAAGAATCTTGGTCAGTTTCACTTGGAGGCTGGACATCATCCTCGACTTCTGGCACATCTGTTTCTGGGTTCACTTCATCGATTTTCAGGGCATATACTGTGTCGGGCGAGGAGAATCTGCCTGTAACCGTCACTGTGTCACCGTTTTCAATGTTGGATACGTCCACGTCTGCTTCTTCGTGACGATAGAACACTGTCACTTTTTCATCGAGCATAAACAAGTAGCCGAAGACCTCGCCGAGCAGGCTAACTTTTCCGGACACCGTCACAACTGCGCCGTCATATTCTGAAGGATTTTGGACAAGTTCACTTGGAGACAAAGCATCTTCAATGACTTTTGGTTTACGTATCTCCGGGTTCACTTCAGTCTCGGTTATCTCTTCCTTCTCTAGGTCAACAGTCACGGTAATCACTTGCACGCCAAACTCTTCGCCATAATCATTGTTGATTGTTATAATCGCCTGCGCAACGCCTTCTCTTGGAATCAGTTCTACTCCTCCGCTGACGCCCTCGTTCACGTCAAAGCTGACCTCGTTTATGTCAAAGACCTCAGAAACCTCGATTGTGTAATTGTCTGCGCCCTCCAGCAGCTCCTGTATCTGGGGACTCATGAGCACTATATCCATGATTTTCTGTCTGTCTTCAGCGGTAAGCAAAAGAGTCACTGATGCGGATTGTATGTTGATTTCAGCCTTTTCTATATTGCCAAATCTCGGCATAATACCTGTTGCCTGCACCACCATAGCGGAGCCAACAGATGCCAACAGCAAAAGGCACAATAGAGCCAATCTTTTTGTTTTCTGCATTTTCTTCACCACGTCTTATTTGCTAATCACCCATTGGCTGAAACAACCCTAATGCCTTGCCTGAAATGCATTTCATTCTACAATATTTTAGACCTTTTTTCCTATTTACAATTATTCATGCTAACCCATATTACCCGACTTGCTGGCTTCTATCCGCCCATAATTGCTCCTGCGGCGTCTTGAACACCTGTCTTAAGTTTATTTCAAGTTAAAATTGTGGTGCCGAGGGCCGGACTTGAACTGGCGACAACCCGGTCTTCAGCTTCACCCCCAACAACGTCTGCTGTTGAGTCGGGTGCTCTCCCAATCTGAGCTACCTCGGCGCCACTCAACATGAACCACAACTTGTTTTTTAAGCTTTTTGAAAAACCGTGGTCCAGCTGACCGCGAAGCTGAACCGCAAAATATTAACCCCTGCAAGAAGAAGGCTGAATTATCGGAGTGGAAAAGAAAATGGGTGTGGTTTGTCCCTTCTGTGGCATAGCCTCAGGCAAAGCGCCTGCAAGCATCGTCTACGAGGATGCTGCTGTATTGGCGTTCATGGATTTGAATCCCTCCAGCATCGGTCACACTTTGGTTGTTCCCCGTGAACATTGGGAGAACATCTATGAGGTCCCTGAGGATGCCTTAGCTGACATATTCGCGGTGGTTAAGCGAGTTAGCGTTGCTGTGAAGAAAACCGTTGGCGCCGAGGGCATCAGTGTTCTTCAGCTTAACGGCAGGGCTGCTGGCCAGATGGTTATGCATTTTCATGTTCATGTCATACCAAGATTCAGAAAAGATGCAATATCCAAGGCTCTAGGAGCCATGATAGGGCATGAGGGGTTCGAAAAGCCGGAAAGAAGAGACTTGGACGAGATAGCTTGGAAAATACGGGAAAATCTCCAAAATAGATAGGCTTCCCGACAAATGGTTATTGGTGGTGGGCCCGTCCGGATTTGAACCGGAGATCTCTTCCGCGTGAGGGAAGCGTCTTTTGGCCTCCGAATGGAGTTAACCAACTGGACCACGGGCCCGTCTTCTCCGAATCTTAACGGTTGCAGGATTCGTTTATATCTTTTGTAACCGTGTTCTTGTGTTCTGCCTGTTTTCTGAAAAAAGACTGTTTTCAACAATACGCTGTTATTAGGCTCCTAATATGTTTCTGAAAGGTTATCAGCGAGTTTACTGTTTACCTTTTTTGGGTTTGACTGTACGATGGATTGGCTTGTGTTTGCTTTGCTGTGCCCGGCGTTCTGGGGCTTGAATAACGTTTTCTACAAGTTTCTTATGACCAAAAAGTTTCGGAGCTATTTTTCCATGCTGTCTTTTATGGGTTTCATAGATTTTCTTTTCGCTGTCATCATCTGTTTGGTTACGCCTGTCAGCTTCGTTTTTCCGTATGTTCTTTTTGCTGTGGTGGTTGGTCTTATGCCGCTTTTGGCGTTTTGGTTTTACTCTAAGGCTCTTATGGTGGAGGAGATTTCGAGGATAACGCCTCTGTTCCAGTTTATACCCATATTCGTTGTCTTGCTGTCCGTTGTATTTTTAAACGAAATCTTGAGTGCACAAAGATATTTGGGGGTCGCCATAATCGTAATCGCTTCGATACTGATTTCGTATAGAAACTCGGCAAGCGGAAAGTCGTTGTCTGCTGCGCTTAAATTTATGATTCCCTTCAGTGTGGTTCTTGCTGTACACTCCATTTTAGAAAAATTTCTTCTAAGCCACATAGACTACTGGTCAGTGTTCTTCTGGAACATAATGGGTTCTTTCTTGGGGGTCCTATTTTTGATGATTTTTTCTAAACCCCGCAGAGAATTCGCTGAAGCCGTTACTTCTGTTGGAAAAAGAGCCTTCTTTGTGGTACTTGTGGGAGAGGGAGTATACTTTTTGGGAACAATATGTTGGCTGATCGCCGCATCTACGGGTTACGTCTCTCTGGTCTCCGCACTTGCAGGATTACAGCACTTCTTTGTCTTCATCTTCGTGTTACTGTCAAGCCTATTTGTGCCCCATCACCTCAAAGAAGAGATGAATACAAGAGTAATTGTGTTGAAGATTTCTGCAATAGCCCTAATGTTCGCTGGAACTTGGCTGGTAACAGTGTAACTTGTTGCAGAAACACACCCAAGCCGCAAATTATGAGGCAAATTTCAGAAACAGCAGAGAATACCATAAAAAACTAAAATTTAGCCGTCTAGAGACCGAGCTTCGTGAATAGAAGTGGCCAGATGAAGATAACCGAAATCGTAATTAAAGCATACTGGATTGTGACCATCCAATAGACCTCTTCTGGAAGCACGAGCGATAAGCTCGCTGCAATAGCAAAGACCATGGTTAAACCGAGGATTACTCTTGATGCTGTTCGCCACTTCTCCCCCTGTTTGGGCGCCATCTCAAAGTTTACATACCTTTTTTCAAGAGCCAGCCCTATCCCCAACCCGATTATCAATCCGCCGCTTCGACCGAAGTTAGCCGCTAACCCCTCAGCTGTAAGTGGGGAAAGAGTCTCGGTCAAGATCAGGGCTCCTAGACCAAATATGACGAGACCAAGATACTGCAAATTCGGGTTGAACTTGGATAGAAAAGAACGGGTTGGCTCCTCTAGCTTCCACATGGCTATCAGAAGGAGAATGCCAACTGCCCAGCCAGCAACAACATCGCCGAGCCAGTGTACACCAATATACACCCTTGACAAACCTATCAGCCCTATCAAGGTTACAGAAAGAGCGCCCATCCACCAACTTCTGCTCTTTGGCCCTATCCAACCCCACATAACCATGGAGTTTTGTGCATGTGCGCTGGGTAGACTGTAGTTAGAAGCATGCACCCCAGAAAGCCAGTTCGTTACTGGAGGTCGCGGATTCCTTAAAATTATCTTCAACCAATAATTTGAAACCAAGGAAACAATCAGCACGAAAACCGCCAGCATCGAATCCCGTTTGTCTACTGCCCAAAACCAGATCGCAATAAGCACTACATAGAAGTATTCGGAACCAAGCACTGTGACTCCGCGAAAAAAGAGTTCCGCCCATGGCATCAGAGATCTGAATGCCTCAGTCCAGAAGACATCGAACAGCACACATCCCCCCAAAGTTTCTGTTACACCCAAAGAGGGAAAAGAACACGTTTTCCCTAGCAATGTTTTGTGAACACAATTACTTCTTTTCCAATCTGGTGATTCCGTCTTGCTTGCCTAGGTAAACTAGGTCTGCCATTCCAAGGAAGAGACCTGTCTCGATGACGCCGGGGATAAGCTTGAGCAGCCTATTCAGCTCTTCAGCATCGGTCATAGCCCCAAAATCCACATCAACAACATAGTTGCCGTTATCCGTCACCACTGCACCAACCTTCCCTTTAGACTCCCGCAGAAGCGGCTTCCCACCCAACTCCTTTATGTCCGCCGTAGCTGCCGCCAAGGCAAAGGGCAAAACCTCCACCGGAACCCGGCAGTCTGCTCCCAGTTTTTCCACCAGTTTCGTCTCATCCGCAACTACAACAAACTGTTTAGCTGCTGAGGCAACAATCTTCTCTCTGGTCAATGCGCCGCCCCCGCCCTTAATCAAGTTAAGTTTCTGGTCAATCTGGTCAGCGCCATCTATAGCCAAATCCAGAACAGGATTCTCATCTAAACTCGTCAAGGGAACGCCTGACCGCACAGCCACCATCATAGCTTGACTGGAGCTTGGAACTCCCAGAACCTGTAACCCTTCCTGAAGCATCCGGCGCCCTATCTCTTTGATGACATAAGCAGCTGTGCTTCCACTGCCCAGCCCTACAACAAAACCGTCTTCCACATGCTTAACTGCTTCCAAGGCTACCCTTCGCTTAGCTTCTTCTCTCCACGTCACCTTTTCAGGCCTCAGTTTCTATTTGCCCCAGCCGCTCCAAAACCTTCTCTACCTCAGCTTTGATCTGGTCAATTCTCTCTTCAGCCTCACTTTTCTTCGGCTTCGAGGGCTTCCGCTTCCTTTCGATTTTTTCAGGTTGAGAAGGCGGCAACTCTGGTGAAGGCTTGGGAACCTCAGGTTTCGACTTTATGCCCAAGTTCACCCTCAAGCCCCCTATCTTCTTGTTTATCTCATCGAAACGGTCATTGAACAGTTTGATAAGGTCGTCTTGCATGGATTCCAGCTCGTGGAGGGCTACAACTGACTCTCTTTCGGTGATGGAGTCTTTGATCTCTCGCATCCTCTGCTTGTAATTCTCTGCTAATCGGTCTCTCTCCTTCTCGTCTATCTTGCCTTCAGCTTGGGCTTCGTAGATGCGTCGGATGCCAAAACTGAGAATTTCCCTCTCCACGTCTAATAATCTGAGTTCCTTTCTAGATTTCTGAGCATCGAAAGGCGTAACGGTGCGTTCTCCCTGCAGGGGCAATACCGCGGCAGCTTCAGGAACTTCCCGCGGTTCTGTGCTGATGTCTTGTCTTCCGCGCCTCATAATGTAGATTGTTATCAAAGCTACTACAACTGCCCCGAGTGCAACCGCGTACGCCAAGACCTCAGAAGTCACGAGGGTTTTCTCCAACCACGTTCCTTTTTTTATTGTTGTATATAAGTTTGCGGAATAAGTTTCTGAAGTTTTCGGTCATTTTTCAAGCAAAAATCATCTGTAGACCCTTAGAAAACCCTTAATTGCGGAGTATCTAACAAATCTGGATCAAAAAAGTTGATGGCTAAAGCAGCTATGTTGGGGGGGAGAAAGCAAGTTCCGTGATTGACCTATATTTGCAGGCTTGCCTGTTAGCCTGCCATCTAAGCTATAAAAAACAGTCTATCTTTGAAACAAGCTTAACAGTTTTTGTTTCGCTCTACTATTGAGCCTCTCAGTTATGGGCTGAGTGAGTTTTATTCAGCAAGGAAGCAAAAAGCTTGAACTTCATTTCATAGAGCTCGTCGAGAAACAAAAAGTGGGCTTCCACCTCTTCATATTCTTGTTTGAGCGAGACATAATCGTTTGATGCTAGCCGTCTGGATAATTTGTGCTCCCTCTTTACCCAGCAGCTTCTCTAGGTAGGAGATAATAACCTCAATCTTGTTGCCGACCTCTTTCAATTTCAGTGATGCCTGCCTTTCTGTAAGTGAGTGAATCAAGTTGGAGATTCTATCTCCAAGCATTAGCCTGAGTGTGTCATCCAATGCTTCAAGCATTAAGTTGTCAAAATTGTCCATTTACTGAATTCACCTGTACTCGAGGCCAAACCCATCTTTTTGTCTATTCAGATTCAGACTCCGCCATAAATAATTTTTTGTTATAGCCAGATTCAGAATTGGAATTATATATAAAGGTTATGTAGAAAAACCTATGAAATAGTCTAATTCTAAGTTGAGTTCTGATCAAATGCCCACAAAAATTGTGGAAAACTTGCGAAGGCGAACCATAAAAACTTTCATGGAGATGCTGGTGTTAGGTGAGCTGCAAGAGAAACCCCTAAGCGGCTACGACATTATCATCCTCATTCACAAAAGATTCAATGTCTTGGTAAGTTCAGGAACTGTCTATTCCCTCCTTTATTCGCTGGAAAGGAAAGGTCTCGTGAACGCCGAGATGGACCAACGGAAACGAGTCTACACCTTAACGGACAAAGGAGCAAGAATACTAGAGACTGTGGGGCGAGCAAACGGAGAAATTAACGGTCTTGTACAAAATCTGATATCGGGCACCAAAAGCTAATCGTCTGAATAACAGCCACAGAATCAGCTTTCCTCCGAAAGTGCGGATTGACCAGTCATCTACTATCATAAACGGCACTCTAACACTGACTCAGATACATTTTTGCGTGGACTAAAAGATGGATGGAAGATCTACCGGTAAGTAACGTTTTTATATCACACCTGATATCATGTGTGATATCTCCTGTGATATTATGTTTGGTCGGTTTGCTGAACTAAAAGAAATGGTTCTTAAAGAGGTAGAAAAGTTCCGTCAGAAGGGAGCTGTAACCCCTGAGAAGGCGATGAGTATCGAGGAATTGGGGCTTTCGCCAAAATTCAAAATTTTCTTGAGGAGCTCCCCAAGGCTACTAGGTGTTTTCGTAAAGGTTGACAACAAGTACTACCTCTCAGAGGAACGGTTAAAGGAAATTGAGAAACAGCTTTCAACTCGTCCCTTACGACAATGGTTAAGGCATACGGCGAGCGTTCCCAAAGGGCATCTCAGATTTTACATGTTCAAACTTCTGAAAGATAAGCCCATGTCTGGATCGGAAATAATGGAAGAGATTGAGGAACAAACTGGTGGACGATGGAAACCAAGCCCAGGTTCAGTTTATCCGCTTCTAACCTGGCTTCGGGAGAACGGTTATGCCGAAGAGTTGCCCCGGGAAGTGACTGGAATCAAACGTTACATGCTTACAGAAAAGGGCACAAAATTCTTTGAAGAACACGCACAGTTCGAAGACAAGCTGCAGAAAAAGATAGGGTCTATGTCGCCCATGTTCTTTTTATGGATTGACCCCCATTCCGAGAAACTGATTAAGATTCAAGAACCTGTCAGGCAATTTGTTGCATCCCTTTATAATCTCTGGGTGGCTTTACGGGAAAACTTGACAGAGCAAGCCTTAAATGAAGTTGAACAGTTCTTGGATGAGTCTACTGAAAAAATTGGGAAACTGACTGCAAAAATTGTGAGGAGCTGATGGTTTTGGCGGTGCCCGTTGTTGAAACAGCAGACCTGAAGAAAACCTACATTCTGGGAAAGGTTCCGGTGAATGCGCTGCAGGGAGTGAACCTGAAGGTTGAAAAGGGCGATTTCATCGCAATCTTAGGTCCCTCTGGAAGCGGCAAATCCACGCTACTGAACATGATCGGCGCATTAGACAAGCCAACCGAAGGAAAAGTGCGCATAGAGGGTGCGGATGTTTCCACGCTGAATGATAACCAACTGGCTGACCTGCGGCGAAGCATAGGTTTCGTGTTCCAGTTCTTCAACCTTATTCCTCGCCTGGATGCAAAAGGAAACGTTGAGTTGACGCTGTCCATCGCTGGCTTGGACAAGAATGAACGGCGGAAGCGTGCTGAAGAACTTCTTGAAACCGTGGGTTTGAAGGAGCGAATGAACCACAAGCCTGCTGAGCTCAGTGGCGGTGAGCGCCAGCGTGTGGCTATTGCCCGTGCTTTGGCGAACAATCCCCGGTTTTTACTGATGGATGAGCCTACAGGAAACATTGACTCCAAAACTGCGAAGGAGATTATGGTTTTAGTTAAGCAGCTGAACAAGGATAAGGGTGTGACGATAATTATGATTACCCATGATCAGCAGTTGGCAACGCAGGCAAATAGAATCGTGAAGATGCTTGACGGCACAATAATCAAGGAGATTGATCAGCTATGAAGGTAGGCGACGTTTTCTCTTATGCTTTCGGTGCAATACGGTTAAGGAAACTTCGCGCAGGCTTAACCACCTTGGGCGTAGTCATCGGCATCGCCGCCATCGTTGCCCTACTTGCAATCAGTCAGGGACTCCAAGCGACCATCACTGATCAGCTGCAATCGGGGTTCGCAACGGACACGCTGATTGTCTCGCCTGGAGGAGGTCTATTTTCTGGTGTGGGGGGCGGTTTTGGCGGTTCAGGTTCAGATTTCAGTTTGGTGGTAACTGACGCTCAGATAATAGATGAAATTGAGGGTGTTGTCACTTCGGCAGCGATTATTCAAGAGATAGGCTATGTCAAGTCTGGAGACAGGGTGGTGGCGTCTTTGGCGGTGGGTGTAGATTTCGGTGTTTATTCAGAGATTTACGGCGGCACGTTTGTGGCGGAAACTGGAGAAATACCGTTGAATTCTGGAAATGACACTGTTGTGGTTGGAAAGCGAATAAGTGACCCGTGGAAAAATGGGACAATAGTCTGCAGCGTAGATGATGATGTTGAAATCGTCTGGACTAACACTACTGTCAGACCGCCAAAAAATGAGACACAACTAGTTACTGTTGCGGCTGTTCTCGAAGAGGTTGGCGGTTTAAGTCTAACTGGCCCCTCAGACTCGGCGGTTTACCTTCCAATCTCGCAAGCCCAGCGCTTCTTCGGAACCGATGAGTGTGACCGTATCGTTGTGAAGTTAGCGAGTGAGGACGACGCAACAATTGAGGCTGTTTCGGAGGCGATAGAAGATGCTTTCAGTGGTCAAGTTACAGTGACTTCTGCAACAGCCGTGCTGGACATAATCTCGAGCGTCTTTTCTACAATAGAGCTTTTCTTGGCTGGAATCGCAGCAATATCGCTTCTGGTGGCTGGCGTGGGAATAATGAACATCATGATCGTTTCATTGATGGAGCGCACCCGAGAAATCGGGATACTCAAAGCCTTGGGGATGAAAAGCCGAACAGTGCTTGCCATATTCATCAGCGAAGCAATGATAATTGGTCTGCTGGGAGCAATATTTGGTATAGGCTTAGGCTGGCTTTTAGCTAACATTGCTGCAAGAGTGTTCACTGGAGGAGGATTCGCAGCAACGACGGGACAAAGGGCAACTCAGGGAGGATTTGTCATAAATCCAGTTTTGACTCCCACAGTGCTGCTGGGCGCTTTCGGCTTCGGCATCGCGGTCAGTGTAATCTTCGCCATCTACCCCGCATGGAGAGCCTCAAAACTGAAACCGGTAGACGCACTAAGATACGAATAACACAATCATTATCTCTCTTGGTTTTCCAGAAAAAACACTGATTTCAACAATGAACCTCTATTAGAGTACAAATATGAATGGGTATCAGGTGGCGCCGGGAGTGGGTTCGAATCCATTGTTGATGGAGGTTTCTTTTTGGATTTCACTCTTTTGCGTATGTTTGTTCATTGGGCTGTGGTGCATTCCAGCAGTTTTGGGCAAAGAAGACATTCTTCTGGAATGGGTTTGTCCTTGGGCAATTCAGACAAGTAACCAAAATGGTGGGGGCATTTTGTGTTGTTCTTTTCTATTTGTGATTGATTAGAGATTGCGTCCTTTATCTTTTCGAGTAATCTGTCGGAAGGAACATTAGAGGTCATTATGCTCCCATCATTAATGTTTTCAAAGGTCCTGTTTCGTATATAACGCCTGTGAAATTGGAATATACATTTCAAGTAATGTGAGATTAACGATAAGAGAGCTTTTGTGTATGTCGATTCAAGTCTGCGGCGGGTGAACAGTGTAGGTCGGATGTTTTGTCTTAATGATTTTGCTTCTTTTTAACTTGGGGGGGAATTCTCCACCCATCAGGATTTTGATATTTTACTTTTGGACTGTCTTTATCAAAGAGGGTTTTTAGAAATGTTTCAAACTCTTCTTTTGACCTTCTCTTCTCTGACATTTTGTCTCTGTTAACTTCAGAGTTTGGAGAAGCCATATACTGTTTATTTCAAACAATGAAATATGCCAAAAAAAGAAATTGTGCACTTCTTAACGTAAATGCATGCGTCCGATTAAGTGCAGATGCATTCTGCTAACGAATGGCTTTTTTGATCAAGTTGATTTTGTCTTCGACCTCTTTGTCTTCGACTTCTGGTTCAGCTTTATCTGCGGATTTCTTTTTGGATTTGCAGGATGTGTAAAGATACCAGTTTGTTGTGTTTTTCATTCTTCGTTCACCATTCATTTTGAGTGGCGGTGACCAATGCAGCATATATTGAATATCATGATTTAATATTTATGTTGATATTACGAATTTCGATATATTCGTGCCGGAAGAGGCTTCCTTTTTTTGACCTTTGTTTAGTAAGTCTTTAGAGTTGAGACAATGGCTTTCGGCTTTGCCGTGGGGAAATCAAGCAACGCTGTCAAGTTGATACGGAAGTATGTAAAAGAAAGAGTGAAAGAAAACCAGATTCTTAATGACCAACTCGAAAGATTGGATGCTCAACTTGAAGACAAGATAATCGACGAATATACCTATGAGCGGCTAAGAGATGTGCTTGAAATCAACTCTATCAAGCAACGAGAAGATGCCCTCGAAAAAACCTTCCTAAAGAATAAGTAAGCAACTCCTCAATTAACAAACTCGAGACACAAAACCTCCTTTCCGCTCTCCAGACCTTCTTCACACCAATATTCTCGCATTATTTGCTTGGCTTTTATTTCACGTGTAGTGGGCCTATGCGGTGGCGGTACAGGGGCGGTATTGGGGGCAACGACATCCAGAAGATAAACCTGTACGGCAGAGGTATGACGGCGGATGTCAGAAACCACAGGGCTATAATGAATTGCATGTTTCTGTCCATTTTCACTTCCCGCGTTTTTTGTGCTTCAAGGCGTTCTTTGTTTTGCAGAAGGTATCTGTGATGGAGAACTCCGAGAATGGCAAAGATGCCCATTATGTCCAATGCGTACAGAATCGACATTTTGTCTCCAAAATCTGAGGACAGCGAAAATCCCTGCATCAGAAAGGGAGAAATTGCGACCATGAATAAAATCACGAAGTTGAGGGCGAGGAATATGTTGTCGTAGAGGGGGTATTTCTCGAAGAACCTGAAATTGATGATCCAGACTATTGCAATGTAGAAGAAGGCGATGCCGAAGACGCCGACTGCCTGTGCGACTTCCAATATGCTGGTTCGGGGAATGATTGAGAGGGAGAAGGCGCCGAGGCCAAGCGTCAAAGCGAAAACCTCGGTTGTTATAGACTTGAACTTCTCCAATTGGTCTGCATTCTGACTTGACATGTTCACCGTTTTTTCAGTTATGAAGAACATTAGGCAATAAGATTTGCCCCCCATCTAAATGCGCACAAATCATACCTGAAACCCAGCCAACCATTAAATTTTAATAGTCATCTGCTGAAGGGGGAGCCATGAAGAATTCTGAATGCACAATTTACATCATGTTCAAAAATAGATGCATAAACAAATTCAGAAAAGAAAAAGAAGGCTGGATGTTAACAAGCTCAAACGGTACTGTATATCATTGTACAGCAGAACAAATGATTTCTCACCTTCTTCCAGCATTAGCAGGAATAAAAGGACCACATGTTACCGTCAAGGTTGAACCCGACAGTACAAGTTGACCTTTCCCTCTGCATGTTACCGATTCTGGGAAGTTTGGAACAGCAGTTCTTTCCGTTTCTTGCCCGCAACCGATATCGCACCCATCTTTCTGAGGCAGTAAGTGATTTTCTGAGCTAGCCTAACAGAAATCCCCAGTTTAGACGCCAAAACCTTATTCGTGAACTGTCCGTCCAACTCTTTGGGCAAAAAAATCCAGAAAATCTTGGCTGTCCTCAAAAACAACTCTGTCAAACACGTTCAACAACTTTCTGTCTTGGACGCTAACTCCTCTTCTCCTCCAGCTTCCTCTGCCATCATTGCACCTTACCTCTTCCTCTTCAATCAGCAAAACCTCAAGCGAAAAATTCTTGTTCCTAATCAGTCTGGGCGCATGAATCAACTCATAGAAGAGGTCAGATAATTTCCCTTTCTTCGGAGACTTTCTCCTCCTTACAAACTCGCCTGACCCAGACACGTGAACTATCCATTTCAGTTTGGCAATAGGATAGACCAGTCGGACCTGATTGTTTGTAAGCAGTTTAATCAATTTCTTTTTGACGGCAGAAAAATTTTGGGTCTGAATCTCGATTAAAAGCTCGCCTCTGAGAATGTCAACTATGAAATCCTCTACTTTGACCTCAAGTTCGTCTCCTGAAACCCTATACCAGCGTTTAATTTCGGAATGCAGAGAATACTCAGTCATCAAATACCAAAACATCAAAAACAAATAATAATATTGTTCACGCTTCCGGGTTCAGGATTAAAATTTAGCCCCATACCCAAACTCTTTCTCTCTCTAGCCACTCTGAAAAACATGAATAAAAAGTGGTTAATGACATTGAATCGAAAAGCTGAAGTGTGTTTTCGAATACTTGATTGGTAGAGGTGAAATTATGAAGGCAAGATACAGAGTTCACAGAGTTGACATTAGAATGCGAAGTGACCAAGACAGATTTGAGCGGTTTCTGAACAGTCTTGAGGGTGAAGTTGTTTCGATTATTCCAAATGTTTCTCCGAGCTGGACTTTTGGAGGAATGGGAGCTAGAGTGCATTATTTCTGGGTAATTGAAAAAGTGAAACAAGAGTAGAAGAGTTGAAGTTTGACGTTTGGGTTTGGAGTTTGAATTTGATTTGGTTGGTTGGGCTAAGATTTTAGTTCAAGCTATTATCCAAGCGTCCGCTTACTAAGGAGAACTTTTCCTTTTGAAGAAATGTAGGAAGTGGGTGGAAAGAATTAAGGTTTCTTTTTGATCCCGCGGCTTAACCAGATAAGCCCTATTATGATTGCTGGAATTCCGAAGACGATTGCACCCCAAACCAGTATTGTTATCGTTGAATCTACGACATATTTCAAAGTCCAAGATGCAATGGCTACATTCCAGTTGCCGTCAATGTAAACCTTGATGCAGAAGACAACAAAGAACAGAAACGATATTCCGCTTCCACTGTTTTGTGCACGAGAGCCTTTGCCAAAGAATTCATATCTTTTCCTTTCCTCGTCAGGTATCTTTTTCCACCATAACCAGCCTGCTATTGCTGCTATGGCTACTGGGATTCCGATGAGTACAAGTTCCCAGAATATCAGATGTAACATGAAGGTCACACAATTTCCCATTGACCACTGCCCCAAAGTCGCTGGCACCATATTGGTTGATTGCGCTTCTTCTACGAACCACAAAAAGACCAGAACTGCGCCAATCGCTGCTATAGTAGCTGCTACTATCCAATAAGCAAGCATGTTCCAATGCTTATTCAAGAATTTTTTCCAACCATTAGATCCTTTCTCTATTTCGGTTTGATTTCCCATAAATTTCCCTCTATTAGATTCGAACAACAAAGGTAACTGGTAACCGTTTTACATATAAAAACATTTACTGGTCTTGGGCTCAACTTAACCAACTAAAACTCTACCTCTTCTGGCAGAAATAGCTGTTTTAGATGTCAATTACACGCTTGGAAGCGAGCGCGTGACTAATCTTTCACACTTTATGTATTCTGTTGTTCACGCCCATCTGTTTACACCGTCAGGGGAGATTAAAATCTAATGCCAAACCCACGACGTTTTCTGGTCCGAGTGAGCGTAATCTTTGCTTGGATGTCTTCAAAGCTTAACCCAGTGGACGCACTGAGATACGAGTAACAGTGTTTTGGTGGCTTTTCCAAGAAGAAACCCATTCAGTGTATTCTAATGTGCTTGTGAACTTTGGTCTGTAACCTTTTGCTGTGCGAGAAAATTTCTGAAAAAAGCTATTTTTCAACAATCATCTGTTATTAGGAGCCTAATAGGCGAAGTTCGTGCAAATAATCTAACAGTCAAAGTTCACATTTTCTTGCATGCTTGGAACTTCAAGAAAAGGTCGTTCTTCAACAATCCACTGTTATTAGACCACAAATATGTATTGATGACCAAGCCAGTTACTCTACTGTTACACAAGGAAAAGGGCACAATATACATCCAATTCTTGAGTTAATATTTAAGGAATACAGGGCGCTTAAGAAAATGCTTAGACAAAGGTGACTACGTTTGCGCAACCTGTAGTCACCCCGTTTTCCCCTAAAACAAACTGCCTCAGGACGGTCAAGCTGAGGTGAACACCAGTTGTCGGGTCTTATTCCTCTACATTCATCATTTCTTTGACGCTTTCCATAATTTTGTCGATTTCACTGGAAGGCAAATTGTTTAGAATAACTTCACCTTTCGGAGTTTTAATAGTAACTTGAGGGTGATTGACACTTTTCTCTTCCTTTTTCAGATATTTTCTAAGCACATCTGAGAGCGTGGCAATGTTAGCTACGACAGAAATCAAAGTGACTATTATCACAGGATCAAAGACGAGGGGACCAGCAGCACCCGCCCAGACTCCCCCTCCTTCTTCGCGTCGAGATAGTTCCGCAGTGTTTTCAATTGCAGTCAACTCGTTTATCAGATCATCTCCTTTCCCATTTTCAAATTTGAGCGAAAAAATGTAAGGTTCTGAGTGTTTGGGCAATCTTAGTATGGTCAAAATTTTTTTAAAATTTTTAGGAATTAGTTTAATAAGAACTTCTTTGGGAAACTCCCTTTCGAAACGGGTGCGTCCCCAGTTCAGGTTTATGTGAGTTCGATTCTTTATCATTTCCTCTATCATTGGGCTTATTTGCTGCACATATTTTCTGTGTGTCGCGATTAATTCTGAGACTCTTGGATCAGTTATTCTTTCTGTCAGATCCAGCGACTCGTCAAGGGCTCGGTTTAGCTCTTGTAGATCTTGCAATGCCTCAGTAGGTGACCGCTTATGTAGACGTCCATACTGGTTGAACATAGTGGAGACAATGTGAGAGAGGGCTTGATCATTTCTTTCCAAATCGTTTACTTCTTTCAATTCCTCAGCGCTCACCATTTCATCACCAATGATTTTCTTTCACAAACAAACAAGTGATAATTTGCACAAACGCTGTCAACCAATTCAACTGCCTCAGTCGATATCTACTTTTTGCCGTAGTGCTTTTTGTAGTTTTCGTAGCGCCTTCACTTCTTCCAGAATGGCGTATACCTCCGTCTGTAGCAACATTCCAACAATTCGAATATACCTCACAAGCCGAACACTTGGAGTCATCAAAATGGTATGCTCATGGCGCCGGGAGTGGGATTCGAACCCACGCGGTCCAAGGGACCACAGACTCTCAAGGCCTGCGCGTTATCCACTCTGCCATCCCGGCATTCACAGTCTTTCTAGAAGCCAATCTATAAGCTTTTACACAAAATTGTTAGATATCGAGTATGAACCTGACGGTCACGGACTCTGGCTTCTTCACAATTTCCATCCGATGATAAGTCACCGATTTTACACCAACCTTCGACGGATGCTTCTCCGGATCAAACTTTTCTCCCCACGCCCTCGCACGCAACCTGAAACCCCCAGAAATTCTTTCGATTCCAGAAACCTCGAAGCGGGAGTAAAGCTTGCCCTTCAACTCAAACCCCAGCAGAACCTCCTCAAGCCAACTGTAAAGAAGCGCAGGCTCATCTGAAGCCTCCACCACAAACGTCTCCTCGGTCAGCGCCTCAACCTTCTCCACATCAGTCATAACCTCAGTTGACGCCAGCGCCGCATTCTCGAAAGCCTCCTCTAAGCTGGCGCCGTAAGCCTCAACGTACGCGTCGGCGGTGTGCTCCAGAAACCTGAAACGCTTCTTCATCTCCAAGACCAATCAAAAATATTTTGAAACCTTTCTAATAGCGGCTACAGTAAGCTTGACGGCGTTCTCTGCATCATCAAGGTTCAGGATAGCCGCTGGACTGTGGATGTAACGGGCAGGAGTTGCTATTATTCCACTTGGGACACCTTCTCTGGTTAGGGCGATTCTGGAGGCATCCGTGGCGCCTCTGATTCCCGTTTCCAGTTGATACGGAATCTTGTTTTCTTTCGCCGAATCAATAAGTAACCTTAACACTTTCGGATGGGCAATCAAACCCGCGTCTGCCACAGTTATGACAGGTCCTTCTCCCATCTTCGCCGGCGCCTCTCCCTCTCCGACTCCGGGCGTGTCCCCAGTCACGGTTGCATCCAAAGCGATGCCCACATCCGGTTCTAGCTGGAAAGCTGCTATTGTGGCTCCCCTCAGACCCACCTCCTCCTGTATGGTTCCCACGGCGTAAACGTTGCAGTCAACTTTCTGCAGTCTTTTCATTGTTTCAATCATTATGGCGCATCCAACGCGGTTGTCGAAGGCTTTTCCCAAAACAACTTTGTTGCTTAGGCGAGCAAAACTTGTGTCAAAACTAACAACGTCACCGACCTGAACGCCCATCTTCTCCGCCTCTTCTTTGTCTTTGGCTCCGACGTCGATGAAGAGTTTATCCGCGTCAATGACTTTCTTCCGTTCTTCATCAGTCTGTATGTGAACCGGTTTAGAGCCAATAACTCCTTTTAAGGGACCTTTGTCCGTGTGCACGATCACTTTCTGCGCTAACAGAATTCGGTCGTCGATTCCCCCGACCTTCGTGAATTGAAGGAACCCCTTCTTCTTTATGTTCTTTATCATCAGCCCAATCTCGTCCATGTGGGCTGCAAGCATGACTGTCGGCGCATCCTTGTTTCCCTTCTTGAAAGCAATCAGGTTTCCAAGCTTGTCTTCCCTGATTTCGTCAACGTAGGGCTTCAGGTAATTCTTCATCAAATCTCGGACTTCACCTTCTCTTCCTGTCACGCCGTTAGCGTTCGAAAGCTTCTCCAGAGACTCAACCAACTTCATGGAAATCATCCACAACCATAAACATCTGAAGCCGTATATCAAAATATCTAAGTTTTGTATAGGTTCAACATAAAATCAAAACGGAACTGTTTTGGCAAAACATAGAAGCAGAAGCGTTAGTTTCTGTTTCTCTTGAAATCAAATTTTCCCGTGTCGAAAACAGCTAAAAACCTAACAAATTCACTACTTCATTCTGAGCACTCTTATGTAATCTGCAGTGTCTGCGCATGTGTCAGCTATTTTTTCTAGGCACTCTAGCAGGTCTTTCAGCACCAATAATGTAGCCACATCCACTTCGTCACTGTGTTTCAAGAATAGGGCTTTGACTTTCAAGTACTCTTCATCTACGATGTGTTCTTGCACGTCAACCTTTTTGGAGAATTCGAGTGATTGGGGAGGGTTAACTCCAATCATTTCTATGGCAGTGCTTAAGAAAACTGCGGCCTGAACTAAAGCATCTACAATTCTCACATTAACATCCAAAATTTCTTTCGGAATCTCTGTGTTCAGCAAAATCTTGATGTTTCTTGCTGAATCCTTAACATGATCTGCCAGTACGTCCAAGCATTTTATTATATGTATGACGTTTTGGCGGTATTTTGAGGGCAGCTTCTGTTTAGTTAATTCGTTGAGAATTGTTCTTCGAATATCGTCGATTTCTGCCTCGTTCTCGAATAGTTTTTCAATATGCTCTTCTGCCTCTGAAGTTTTTTCTTCAGAGAAAGCCACCATTATATCTTTTAGTTCAGTTACTGTTGCTATAGCCTTCGTGATTTGTTTTTGAGCCAATATGTTCGTGGTTTCCTGTTCTTTTCGAAACAAATCAAACCAAGACAATTGATTCACCCGTTACAACAAAACAATTATATTTACTTCATATAGAGGTGATGAGGCCAACTTAAGTGCTTTCCGTAATGCGTTACAAAAATCTATTGCTGGTTCTGGTAAGTTTCTATTTTTTTGTCGCCTCAATAGTTTTCATAAAAGAGTCAATAGTGCTGATTGGTTTAGACCAAGTTGAGAGTCTAGTGAATTCAGTAGACGACACATTGACTGGCGTGTTT
>Ga0209427_10003401_pt1 | contig 18693 bp, 18 predicted proteins | sample DeeMarSWOR136_30_FD_187465 | JGI IMG/M metagenome (GOLD analysis project Ga0209427, IMG submission 187465) | Marine sediment microbial communities from White Oak River estuary, North Carolina - WOR-1-36_30 (SPAdes) (version 2) | ecosystem: Environmental > Aquatic > Marine > Intertidal zone >...
TAATCGATATTGGTTTTGTCGAGAGTCATGACGTGGGGCGTAATGTCTTATTGACCGCCACAGGGCCGTACATTATAATCAGTACTGTCTTAACGTAGATTCATGCGATTCATAATGGGCTCGTAGCTCAGCGGCAGAGCGGTCGGCTCATAACCGATTGGTCGTAGGTTCGAATCCTGCCGAGCCCACCAGTTTCAGTTTAACGTAGCTTCTGTTTATTCTTTCCGATAGGCGATACCTTCAATCATTAGAAGACAATCGTCGTCAATAAATTCCGTGGTGGCACCCATCCTTGCCGGGTATTTATCTTGCTCAAAATAGTTGCGGAATAACTCCTCATATATTCGTATGTCTTCGAAGTTTTTCAGCCAGACGTTGACTTTTACAAGATGTGCTAGCGTCAGGTCAAACTCTGCCAGGGTCTTTTTCATACGTCTCAAGGTATCATTAAACTGTGTAGTGAAATCATCGCCCCAGCCGCGGTGCATCGCAAGAAAGACATAATCTCCTGCCGCCACCGCTAAAGAATGGCTAAAGGGAGTGGTAACCCGTTTGAGTTCTGTCATTTCTGCCTCCCAGTCCCGGAGTCTTTGCGGATAAACTTATTAATGAATGGCAATGTTAGCATTCAGGTCTATTTATCCTTTTGGAAATTTTCGAATTCTTGCCAAAGTGAAGGGTTATTCTCTTTCTTACGTCTCTCAATAACATAGGGTTCTACAATGTTCCAGATACGTTTAAATTGAGTTTCGCTCCTTTTCAGGAATGTTTTTCTAATGATCTTCTCTTCAATTAGAGTACAGACAGTATTAATAGTATGGCACGCCTTCTCTACCTCCTCCGTTTCTAGTTGACTCCACGTTTCAAACTTTTTATTTTCTTCTCCTAATCTAAATAAAGTTCGTCTTGCTTGACGTATATCTTCTTTCTGTAATGTATCAGTCACAAATGAATAGGCTTGCATTTTTGCTGTTCTGTTACTTAAAAATGCAATGTATCCCGATACACCAAGTGCTAATATAGCAATCCAAAATCCCCAATCAGTCCAGATGCACATAGCAAACCTCCTTATATGTCAAGTTTTATCTAGTAGTACGTCGACATCAATTTTTCACAAATATTAATATGTTAAAAACAAATTTACAACGGCAGGGGAGTACCAATAAAAATGCACTCAACAAATGTATAATACTACATAACATATATTGTGCGCCCCTAATATAATAATGGCCCACTCTCTTCTTGCTGTGTAACCCCGGCAGCGTATCACAAACAACGTACATACTTTTTTGTACAACACCGCCTCAGTGTTACCGTGCTGGAGTAAATACAATCGGATTAATAGATACAATATAAGGTGTGGACTGATAGGTATGCTTAAGAAAGAGCGGATTATAAATTATACAGGACACATATTTATGTAAAATATATGCGGTGTCAAGATATCGGCAGTGCGGACCGTAACTAATGTGCCTTACCTAAGAACAATATAAGGCAAGTCGTACACCAAAAACGGTGAGATTCAGACTATAGGGGTATCAAAATACTAAAAAATGATTTATGGGGCCTAGATTTGGCTCTCAGAGCGCCATTTTCAAGGTTATTAAAAGATCTACGAAAATAGAGTGAAAAAGGTATTAAATAATGTATGAATACCGGAAGAAAGAAATATGTAAGTAACGGAAAAATATCGGCTAAAACGAAACAGCTGGTAGACCATAGGACCCAGCTGTTTCTTCTTCAGTAACGTCCGTCGGTCATAGATATACGACTAGGCAGACGGTACATGAAGATGGTTCGGAGGCGATGGCTGGCTCAGTATACTGGCCAGCCATCGCCGGCTAATTTTCTGTACCAACATCACCTCCTTTCACCCTGCCAATATTCAGATATTTCTGGAACAGGGCCACTGGTATTATAGCATTATTCTCGCTTGCATGGAAGAGACGGCGATATTTGAAAGTTTGTAAGCGTGCAATGATTATGTCAAACAATATTATACAACCGATGGGTGGGTAAACCTATTATACAAATTATATGCGGAGACTCCGTATAGAATCACCGAACCATAGCCTTGCTATGATTCGTGTGAGTAGACCACCCAGGCCGTGTATTCAATTAGACGCCGAGACGAGTACTCAAAAGAGATATCGTGTACGATAGCGCGGTTGTTCTGTTCCTTTAACCAGTCGTTGACTGCGTCCTCAAGGTCAGCAATCGTTTTGGCGGATAGAGAGAGAACCGTTAGTTCATTAGCACGCTTGGCATTCATGAGGCCACCTCCTTTGATGCGGATTATAGCAAACAATGATAGGATATGCGAGAGAAAAAGTAAATGGTTAACTAATGACAAAATCTAGCCGGACGCCAGGGTTCGTTGGATAAGTTCCAGAAGATTTGATAGCCCCCATTTTCTGGTTGCTGAAATAAGCACCGTGTCTGTTCTAACCGCCTCGTCACGGTCGGACAGGTACTCCAGGGCTGACTCTTCGCTCCATGAGCGGTTGCTGTCCAAGAGCAGGTCAATCTTATTCAATGCCGTTAGCCTCGGTTTGTCCTGCAGGTTGAGGTCGGTAAGGATATCCTCCACTGTCTGGCATTCCTCAGCTGCACTGGCTGATGTCAGGTCGACCACATGCAGGAGCAGACTGGCCTCTGTCAACTCCTCAAGAGTAGCACGGAAGGCAGAGATGATAGTTGGCGGCAGTTTTCTGATGAAACCGACCGTATCGCTGAGCAGGACAATGTGCTTGTCAGGTAAAACAATGCGTCTCGTGGTTGGGTCGAGTGTGGTGAAGAGTCGGTCTTCACTGGCAACACCGGCCTGACTGAGGGTATTAAGCAAGGTGCTCTTACCGGTGTTGGTGTAACCCACAAGTGACACTATTGGGATGCCGCTCTTCCTTCGTCTCTGGCGGTAGAGCATTCTCTGTTTACGGACCTTTTCGGTCTGCTGCTTCAGCTGGTGGATACGTCGCTGGATAAGGCGTCGGTCTGTCTCAAGCTGGGACTCGCCTGGGCCGCGTGTTCCGATACCACCGCCGAGTCTTTCCAGATGGCTCCACTGTCCGGCAAGACGGGGCAACAGGTACTGGTGCTGGGCCAGCTCTACCTGGAGCTGCCCTTCGCGGGTGTTTGCCCTTCGGGCGAAGACGTCGAGGATTAGAGCGGCACGGTCCAGCACCTTGACCTTGAGACTGTCTTCGAGATTACGCTGCTGTAGTGGCGATAGCTCGTCATCAAAGATTACGACGTCGTAGCCGGTACTTTCCCTGAGAGCGAGCAGTTCGGCGAGTTTACCTTTTCCGATGTAGTATGCCTTGGTCGGTACTGGTAGTGACTGAATCAGTCTGCCTACGACTATCGCTCCAGCCGTCTCGGCAAGCTGGGCCAGCTCACTTAGTGAGTTCTCGGGGGTAACCGTGCCAGAACCGGTTTTCGGAGCGACTGCCACCAGCATGGCGTGTTCAGGTGATGCTTTCGTGACAACGGTACCTCTTGTTATGTCGAGTACCTCCCTTTGGTCCAGCCGTCTGCCAGGCTAAACCTTTAGCTTGAAACGGTTTTTCGAGTCACGCCACTCCGCCAGGCGTGAGAGGCCTTTGACGAGACTGGCATCAGCCAGTGTCAGTGATAGACGCACGTAGCCTTCGCCGTTCTTCCCGTAGCCGTTCCCGGGCGTTACCACAACCCCGACCTGCTCCAACAGGTCGTTAGCGAACTCCAGGGATGTATAGCCTTTGGGAACCCTGGCCCAGACATACAGGCTGGCCTGTGGTGGTCTGGCCTCGAGTCCCATCTTGTTAAGCACGTCGACTACGAGGTCGCGCCGCCTCTGATAAACAGCGTTATGCTCGTCTATACAGTCCTGGGGGCCGGTCAGTGCTTCAATGGCGGCGAACTGAATGGCCTGAGGGATGCCGGAGTCCAGGTTTGACTTGAGCCTTTTTAAGGCATCTATCATGGTCGGGTTGCCTACTGCCATCCCGATTCTCCAGCCTGTCATGTTATAACTCTTTGAAAGAGAGTGAAACTCTACGCCGAGCTCCTTGGCTCCTTCCGCCTGGAGGAAACTGACCGGACGGTAGCCGTCATAGGCCACCTCGGAGTAAGGCCCGTCATGGCACACCAGGATGTCATGCTTACGGGCAAAAGCAACTATACTATTAAAGAAGTCGATATCAGCCACGGCACTGGTGGGATTATTCGGGTAATTGAGCCACATTAGGGTAGTTTTTTTAAGCACACTTTCCGGGATACTCTGAAGCTCAGGTAAAAAGTCGTTCCTAGCAAGTAGCGGCATATAGTATGGCTGTCCTCCCGCAAGAAGCGTGCCTACTGAATACACCGGATAGCCGGGGTCAGGTACCAGAACAGTGTCCCCGGCATCGACGAAACAAAATGCCATGTGAGCGATGCCCTCTTTGGAGCCCAACAGTGGCAGCACCTCCGTAGCCGGGTCGAGGGACACGCCGAACCGTTGCTGGTACCAATCGGCAATCGTTTGTCTGAGTTCAGGCAACCCTTCCGACTCCGGATAGCGGTGGTTCTCAGGCTGCTGAGCTGCCTGGCACAGGCGGTCGATTACATGAGGTGGGGTCGGAATATCCGGGTCACCGATGGCAAAACTGACGACATCCTCCCCTTTTGCTTTCTTGGCAGCAATCTTCCTGCTTATTTCCACGAAAAGATATGGCGGTAGTTTTTCCACCCTTTTCGACATTTTCATACTACTAGAATCATCCTGTCCATTTGTACCGTATCAAGCCCAGTCCCCGGTAAAGACCGTTTCTGCAGGGCCACTGAGGAATACTTCTCCCGTGCTATTCCACTCTACGTTCAGCGTCCCGCCAGGCAGTCTCACGTCAACCTGGCTGCCAACATACCCCAGTAGCTTGGCTGCTACGCTGATAGCACAAGCCCCGCTACCGCAGGCAAGGGTCTCGCCAACGCCATGCTCCCAGACACGTGCCTCGACCAAATCTCTAGTCTTGAGATTAACGATTTCGACGTTTATTCCCTCGGGGAATGCCTCGTGACGGTCCACCAGAGGGCCAATGTTCGACAGTGCGAAACCGGCTACCGGTTCGTCAAGAAAACAGACGGCATGAGGATTGCCCATTGACACCAGATACAGTTCAAGGCTTGTTCCGGCTACATTGATTGGATATCTCATTACTGACGTTATGTCAACTGTTGCCCCTGCTCTATTCTCCGGGTCCACCTGTATATTGTCCAGTCCGATTCCTGGTTGGCCCATGCCTGTCTGTATCTGGGCTACCTTGCCATTGGTATGATGTATCCTGGCATGCCTGATTCCGGCCTGAGTCTCTACGGTTATATTGTCGAGCCTGGCACCATCCGGCATCCCGTCTATGTAATGTTTTACCATACACCTTAGGCCATTGCCACAAGCATTGGCTTCCGAGCCATCGGCATTAAAGATGCGCATCCGGAAATCAGCTTTCTTTGAAGGCAATAGCACCAGCAGACCGTCCGCCCCGACTCCATAGTGGCGGTCGCAGATAGCCATCGCCAGTTTAGACCAGTCAGCTGGACTATTACCGGCTTCTATCAATACGAAGTCATTACCGGCACCCTGCATTTTGGTGAATCTCATGGTTGCCTCACACCCGCGATATACCACGCTTAATAATTAAAAGCGTCTAACTAAAAAGAACGGCACATCTCCTGCCGCTGCCCGGTACCTCTATTGGGCACACGATAGAAGTCGGCGTTCTTGCTGATGCCATTATAGCAGAGGAATGTCAGCAATGCTAGCACTACTTTAGTTGTGCCAGACTTGGAGACAGGGTATAGTAGATAGATGCTGAATATACCCTTCTGTACTGGAGTTGCTCTATCATTATTTGCTGCCACAACCTCTTTGAAGCACCGTATCATCATGGATGACCGGTCATGAAAATCAGGTTTCCCGATATCTTCTACGGCTGGTGGGTGGTCGGTGGGTCGGTCCTGATAGCCATGTACGCTGCCGGGGCGGTATTCTACGGATTTACGGCCATTTTTGAACCGATTGCCGATGAACTCGGCTGGAGCTATACACAGATATCGCTAGCGGCATCACTCCGTGGCCTTGAGATGGGCCTGCTGGCCCCGTTTGTTGGTGTACTAGTGGACCGCTGGGGCCCGCGAAGGCTCATTTTCGGCGGGTCAATAATTACCTTCCTAGGCCTGTTAATGCTGGGCCAGACCACCTCCGTGGGCATGTTTTACGGTGCCTTCGTACTGGTGGCCATCGGTATGAGTACCTGCACGATGACGGTGCTGCTAACGGCGGTGGCTAACTGGTTTCAGAGAAGGGTGGGTATTGCCACCGGGATAGCGGTCAGTGGCTTCGGTATGGGTGGCCTGATGGTGCCGGCTATCGTAAGCCTGGTTGATGCCTATGATTGGCGGGCCACCGTCGGCCTGCTAGCCGTGGGCATGCTGGTACTGCCGCTGCCACTATCTTTGCTATTCAGGCACAAACCGGAACAGTACGGCAGGTTGCCGGATGGCGACACGGCAGCAGTCGAAGTATCTGAGGGTGACCACATTGATTCTAGCTTGTTAACGGCGGGTAGAACGGATGTTGGCACCCGTCAGGCGTTAAGAAGCGGAGCTTTCTGGAGCATCGCACTGGCTTTTGCCTGCCACGTTATGCTGGTAACCGCTGTTATAACCCACCTCATGCCCTATCTGAGCAGCGTTGATGTTGACCGGTCGGATTCCAGTATAATAGCGATTCTCGTCCCTCTGGCCAGTATCATCGGTCGCCTTGGTTTTGGCTGGCTGGCCGACAGGTCAAGCCGTAAGCTGGTATCGGCAGTGGGCTTTTGCATGATGGGACTCGGACTGGTCTGTTTCGCCTCTGTTGGAATTATCGGTTTCTGGGTGCTGGTACCGTTTCTTATGCTGTTTGGCATCGGTTATGGCGGGCTCAACGTGATGCGTCCCGCACTGGTGCAGGAATACTTCGGCAGGAGTAGCTTCGGGACTATTTTCGGGATAATCATCGGGGTCAGTATGGCCGGCAGTATCGGCGGTCCGGCTGTGGCAGGCTGGGCTTACGATAACTGGGGAAGCTACCAGGGTATGTGGTTCATGATGGCGCTGGTACCAATGGCTGCCATGGTCGCTATGCTATTTATGTCTCCCAGCCGTCCGCGTAAAAGGTGAGGCCGGGGACAAATCCCCGACCTCTTTAAAAAGCATCAAATAAGGGTGTTTACTTACTTGATTATCACAGTCACCTCGAATGTCTCAACAGCCTTCTCCCCACCTTCCCAGGGTCGACTATACTCCATAGCGATTGTGGCATTACCGGCCGTAAGTGCTTTAAAGGTCCAGACTTCGGTACCACCGGCTCCTGCTATACCTGTCGTGCTTTCTGTAACGGGCTCGTAGTTACTTTCGACTAGGGTAATTAAATCTTCATCAACAGGTTCGGATAGCTCCCATCTGAAACCCGTGGTGGGATTTGATGGCAGTTCGATTACCAGCAATTTACCAGCATCGATTACAACCTCCTGTCCATCGTATGAAGTGTCAATGTTGACCTGCCCCACCTCTTCGTCTGATGCAGCCTGACTGATATTATCAGAGGAAAGGGCCAGTAATGTTACCACCATGGAAGCCACCGCCAGGACGCTAAGCAGGGCCAGCTTTATTTTCATCTTTGCTTATTCCTCCTGTACTTATGACTTCAGCCAGCAAGCCCGCCCTGCGTCTTTCCACAATGCAAGCAGTACTGCTGGTACTGGCGGGTATCGATGCCCTGTTTGATAATGCCGATGAAGCTGTGACCATGAATCAGGCATCCAAGGTATTTTAGAATCCACATATGCCTTTCCTCCCCGGTTTCGTCTCTAATGATATATACGCAAAGAGGAATAGAGTATCACGGAGAATCCTGCGGGTATTTACAGCCGATAGCGACTAGTGTGATATGGAGATGGCAGTAACTATATATAAATAAGATATGAATAGTACCGGAATGGCGTATAGCGCGATGAGAATCCCCCGAATTATTGCTCCAGTATCACTACCTCGGCTGGTGGTGTTATGATTACGCCACTGTTTGCACCACAGGTTATGATGATAGAGCCGATGTTAAATCGATAAGTGCCAGCAGGTACCTGAGCACCGCTGTTATCCTGCTGGTTCCAGATATATATCATCTGGAAAGACTCGGAAGGTAGTAACTCTTCAGGGCCATCGACAGCAGGTAGCGTATATACCAGTTCATTATCAAGACCCCTGACGAAAATCTCTGGTTGGATTGGGTCTATCGTGACCGCTGTGGAACTGCTGTTTCTGAAGGTCAATGTCAGGGTAACCTCGGTGCCGTATTGAGTGGTGAGTGGCTCAATAGTAATGGTAATCTCATCGTGTGATGATATCTCCATCAAGACTTCTAATTCACTGTCAAGAGTACTCAGGCCATCCTCTGAAGGCGAGCTAACGAAGGCTTCTTCCTCCTCTTCCTCTTCTTCCCCGAAAGCTGCCATGCCGTTTTGACTCCAGTCTTTCTGCGTGTCGTCGGATGTCATTTCCACTAGACCACGGTCGTTGTCGCCAGCTGTTTCAGCACCCTCCCCTGGTGCAGACGTCATGGTGAACAGGCCTGTCTGCCACATTATGCCGGCGGCAACCACCATGATGGCCACAGTAACGACGGCGGTACGCCATACTGGACTCTGCGGGACAACCCTGTCCAGGAACCCGCTGAACCAGCCAGCCCCGGCGCGCTCGCGGGCTGCCATCTCCTGCTCGGTCAACTTCCTGAGCAGCCTTGACTTCAGGCTTTCCTGGAACTCGCGTGATGGTTCGGCGCGGAGCTCGGTCAGTTTATGTGCGAACTCTACCGCCGACCGGACATCTTCGCCGGTTTCCTCATCGGGAGTAACCTCTTCCCCGTTAAGAAAACGGTCGATGTCTCTCAGGAATTCCTGCTCTCCGTTCTTTTCCTTACCCATTTTCCGCCTCATGGAAGCTATCCCGCAGTTTCCTGACTGCTCGATAGAGCCTGGTACCGACGTTAGATTCAGACAGTCCCATTGTCCTGGCAATCTGTCGATTGTTTAGACCGGACCCGAATTTCAGTGCGATAATCTCCTGCTCCTCGGCCGGGAGCCGCGAAATGCATGCTCTCAGTTTATCCCTTTCTTCCATTTTCTCCAGTGTATCGGCTGGCAACGGTTCATTAGATTGAACATCTATCTCTGATTTTTCCAGCGACAAAGTCGGACGTCTTGCCTGTGTTCGGTAGTGGTCAATGACCACGTTGCGCGCTATCGAGAATATCCAGGTGGAAAATGTTGCCTTCTCTTTCGAGTACTTATCGAAATTAGTTAGTGCCTTTTCAAATACTGCTGACGTCAAGTCCTCTGTTACCTCTTCACTATTGACCCTGTAACGTATATAACGATAAATCCTGGGGAGAAACTCCTCATAAAGCTCAGCAAAAATCTCCCTTTTGCCTCTCGTTTCTTTGCTAGAATTCACTCCGGTCATCCCCACTCCCGGAGCATCCCAAATTCCTCCTGCACTAGTTAAATACGATGCAACCGGGAAAGTATCACACGAATTATGCCTAATGTAGCCTGCAGTTGCAAGTAGGCAGAGCACTGCCCTGCTTTTCCTCTGGAGACCTGCCATTCTATGCTATAATATCGCCATCACGAGATGACCGGAGCTTACCGGAACCCCCGGGAAGGAGCCATCACTTGCTACGGGTAAAACTGATAGTTAATCCGGCAGCCGGGGCGGGTCGCACGCGAAAGAAATGGCCACAGATAGTAGAGCGACTCAAAAGCATCGGTCTGCGCTTCGAGCACGATTTTACTGAAGCCCCCAGGCACGCAGTTGAGCTGGCTAAAGAGGCTGTCAGGCAGGGTTATGAGACGGTGGTTTCCGTCGGCGGCGACGGCACCATCAACGAGGTCGTTAACGGGCTCTATGAGAGCGGTACTCTGGAAGATGTTTCCCTGGGCATCATCAGCACCGGTACCGGTAGCGATTACATCCGTACCGTTGGCATACCGAGGCATCACCAGGAGGCCTGTCAACGGCTGCTGAATCCGGGTAAAGTGCTGGTCGATATCGGGGAAGTCGAATATCGGAGCAACGGGCAGACGGAGAAACGACTCTTCGTTAATTTCGCCGGTCTCGGCTTCGATGCCGAGGTGGTCCAGGCTACGACACAGAGATTCAAGATACTCGGCGGTCTACCTGCCTACCTGCTGGGACTGCTGACTACCTTTCTTTGCTACCGGAACCGTGAAATAACCCTGAAGGTAGACGGCGAAGTGGTCAGCAAGAAGGTATGTACCGCTGTGATGAGTAATGGCAAGTACGGCGGTGGCAGTATGTTCGTTGCCCCTGATGCCGACCTTACCGACGGCTACTTCGACGTTCTTACCATCGATGACATCAGTAAGCCGGACCTGTTGTGGTCGTTACCTCGAATCTATAAAGGGACTCACCTGACACATCACAAGGTTACCATGCAGCGGGGCCAGGAGATAGAGATAGAGTCCGCTAAACGTTTGCTAGTGCAGGCCGATGGTGAGCTCCTCGGGGAGACCCCTGCCCGCTTCCGAGTCATACCTTCTGCCCTGAACGTTCTTGTTTAGCTGACCTCATCACCTGTGATATATCATTGTCGATTTGACCAACCTGCCAGACTACTTGTACAATTGCACCAGATTTATTCATACTGACTAAGCAGGAGGTTTGTTATGCCATACAGAAGGTTCGTTGTTCCACGTACTATAGCCTATGGACCAGGGGCCCTGGAGCATTTATCGACCGTATCGGCACAGCGGGCGATGATAGTAACCGACCCCGGAGTCCGGGCTCTGGGACTGGCTGAGCGGGTGGAAAAGACCCTACAGTCCAGTAATGCTGAAACCACCGTTTTTGACAATGTTGAACCTGACCCGTCGAAGGAGACGGCCTGGGCAGCCTTTGCTCTGGCACAGGAGTTCAAGCCTGATACTATTATCGGACTCGGCGGAGGTTCGCCGATAGATACCGGTAAGACGGCCTGGCTCCTTTATGAGAACCCCGACCTTGCCGAAAAATCGTTCCTTGAATTTCTCATGGAAGCCCGAAGGCGTGAGCTTCGCAAGAAGGCGAGGTATGTGGCCATCGCCACCACAAGCGGTACCGGTTCTGAGGTGACCAGCGCTGCCGTAATCACCGACCGCAGTGTTGACCCGCCGAACAAGGCCGGGTATGGCTCCGTCCAGCTAGTACCGGATATCGCTATCGCCGACCCTGAACTGGCGTCGTCCATGCCACCGGCAGTGACGGCTAATACCGGCTATGACGCCCTCGTTCATGCCGTTGAATGCTATGTCCTGACACCGCCATCTGATATGGTTGACCCCCTGGCCCTATGGGCGGCCCGAACGATAATGGAGTGGCTACCGAAGGCCGTGGAGAACGGTGCCGATATGGAAGCCCGCGATAAGATGCACCTGGCGGCACTCCAGGCAGGAATTGCCTTCAGCAATGGCAGGCTGGGGATGGTACATGGCATGGCACACCTTATTGGCGCCACTCATCACATCCCTCACGGCAGGGCCAATGCCTTCATGCTCTGCCCCGTTTTTGCCTTTCTTTACACCGGCTACAAGGCACGTCTCAGTGCCCTGGCGTCACATCTCGGTATTGGCGGGAAGGATGACCGGACGAAAGTAACGAACTTGCTCAAGGCCTTCGATGATTTAAAAAAGAAGATTGACATTCCTCTGGCAATCGAGGCTTCCGGTCTCGAAGAAAGTGAATGGCAGGCACACCTCGGGCCGATTGCCGCGAGCTATGCAATGACTTTTAGTCGCATACCCAACCTGAGCGAGCTGTCACCCGAAGCGCGGCGTGCTCAGGGAATACCGGGTTCTGACAAAGAGGTCGAGGCAATCTTCACCCATGCCTGGAATGGCACCAGAGGAGAATTGGCCTAAGCAGCGATATTTCAAAGGTTCCAGAATAGCACTGCCGGGGTGTGTGCCATTGTTCAAGAAGGTGCATGTCTTCAGGGTAAAGCCTGACCATGAGTTGCCTGATGCGATTGTCGATTACTGTCGGCAGAATAACATCACTTCCGGTGTTGTCCTCGGTATTATCGGCTCGCTGAAAAACGCCCGGCTCAACTACTTGGTGAAACTCCCCGGTAAATACGTGCCGGTAGATTACTCCGGCCCTCTGGAGATTGTCTCTGCCCAGGGTTCGGTTGCCCTCAAGGACGATGAGATTGTCCTTCATATACACATCCAGCTATCATCGCAGGAAGGGTGCTACGGAGGACATCTTGCCGCGGCAACCGTATTCTCCACGGCTGAGGTAGTTATCGGTGAGCTTGATTACCAGCTACAGCGTTATACGGATGACTACACCGGCCTCAACGAGCTTATGACGTAAGATGCATCGTTTTTACTTTCTGCGGAACACAGTGCTACACTGGTAATACTGCTCATGGACTGTATCATCACGGAAGAAAACTTCGACTGGTTCTCTACCTGCTGGCAGGACAACGACGACGGTCTGAACTGGGACAACTTCTTCGTATTACCACCGTGGTTGCGTGTCTGGCAGCAGGTGTTTGCCCCCGAAGCCCGGCTTTGCTTCCTTGTTGGCCGGCAGGAAGGCCGGGTAATCGGGATTGCCCCGCTCATACTCACCGGGCAGACTGCCTCTACAATCGGCAGTCCTGATGTCTGTGACTACGCAGATTTCATCGTGGCTCCGGGTAAAGGTATCGATTTCTGTATGGCCCTGCTTGATGAACTGAAGCAGAGGAAGGTTGAAGTACTCAACCTCGAATCAGTCAGGCCGGATTCAGTAGTAATGACTTCGATGCAGCAGGCAGCCGGACAACGGGGTTATATGGTCTCAGTCACCAAAGATGAGGTTACCCTGGAGCGGGACCTGCCTGCTACCTGGGAGGAATATCTGCAGATACTAAACAGTAAGCAGCGTCATGAGGTCAGGAGAAAACTGAGAAGGCTCGAAGAGGCCGGAACGGTCAACTACCGCTTCATTGAAGATGTGGCGTCCGTGCCTGGCTTTATGGATGTCTTTCTGAAGCAGTTTACCGAGAGCCGGATGGACAAGGCCACTTTTATGACTGTCGAGATGGAGAAGTTCTTCCGTTCCATGGGCGATGCTATTTTCGAGGTCGGGCTATTGAGATTGAGTGTTCTTGAACTGGACAATACCCCGGTAGCAACACTTATCGCCTTTGATTACAACGATGTCATTTACCTTTATAACAGTGGCTATGACCCGGCGTATAGTTCGTTAAGCGTGGGCGTACTTTCCAAGGCACTCTGCATCAAGGACAGTATCGGGTGGGGTAAGAAGAGATTTGACTTTCTCAAAGGTGACGAACAGTACAAGTACCACCTCGGTGGCCAGGAAGTCCAGCTATATAAGTGTCAGATAGCCCTTAAACCGCTGTGACCGCCTACTGCAGCGCTTTTTCGTACCACAGGCTGGTATCACTTTTTTTGAAGCCAATGGAGTGGTAAAGGTTGTTGGCTGCCAGGTTCTCGCTATCTACAGTCAACCGGGCAATCCGCAGCCCCCTGCCCTTGAGGCAGGCCATTCCGAGCAGCATGAGTTCCCGGCCGATATCCTTTCCCCGGTAGTCCGGGTCTACGCCGAGCATAGAGGCCCTGCCTTGGCTTTCTCCCTGCTCATTATGTTCTATATTCATCCAGTGATAACCGACCAACCTGTCCATATCTATGGCAAGAAATATCAGGTCCCTGGCGTTTTCAGTGGTATTGCAGGCATACTCAATTTCCGCAGCCGTGTTGGGATTGTATCCCCAGGAATCGGTAAAACAGCGGTTCTGAAGTCCGGCGAGGTTAGCCTCCTCTCCGGCCTGCAGACAACGCATCGTAAAAGCGGTAGATGTACTTGGCTCCGGGACTACTGACAGGTCCATCTTCATCTCATAGAAACGACGGACAGGATTAAAACCAGCCTTCTCCAGTACCAGTCGCCCAGTGGTATTTTCTTCACGCACATTCACGTGGGCCACCTTTGCCCCTGTGGCTTTTGCTCTCGGTGCGGCCTGACGGTAGAGCTCACGGGCTATGCCCCTCTGTCGATACTCAGGAAGCACCAAAACTTCAAGCACCGCTCGCCCAATCCTCGTCTCGGCATTGATGTCCAGGTACCCGACCACAGTGCCTGCAATCTCGGCGACAAACAGGTCTCGTTCTGACATGTAACCTGGTCGTCCCATAACACCACGTAACGCCTGGGCGGACATGTAATGACCGTCAGGCGCCAGGGCTGCCGACATGTTTTTCAATCGCAGTAGTGCATCAAAGTCAGCGGGACGATAGTTGCGGATAGTAAGGTCAGGATTCACCCGGTTCGCATTCTCCTTGTATCGAAATTGTACGAAGTCTACCTTATATTATATTATTATAAACGATATATATCGGCCAAATATCTGAGGAGAGAGATGAGTATTGTTGAGCCTGTTCACGCGTTAGTGTGCACGCCACACCCAGACGATGCCGAGTTCGGTGTTGCCGGTACGGTGGCTAACTGGGTAAAAGAAGGGAAAGATGTTGTCTATGTTGTCTGCACCAATGGTAATAAGGGTAGCAGTGACCCTGATATGGACCCGGCGGAGTTAGCCAGGATAAGAGAGAAAGAGCAACTGGCGGCAGCTGACCTACTGGGAGTAAAAGAAGTTGTGTTTTTACGCTACCCTGACCAGGAAATAGAAGACGAACCGGGATTCAGAAAAGATATCGTGCGCCAGATAAGGAAATATCGTCCCCATACGGTGGTAACCGCCGACCCATACCGGCGTTACCTGTGGCACCGTGACCACCGTATCGTTGGACGGGTTGTTATGGATGCAGTCTTCCCCTATGCCAGGGATGTTCATGCTTACCCTGACCTGTATAAAAAGGAAGGACTGGAACCGCACAGGGTACGGGAGGTCCTGCTGTGGGGCTCACCAGAGGCAAATCACAGTCTCGATATCACGGATACCTGGGAAATCAAGATGGCTGCTCTCGCCTGCCATAAGAGCCAGATACCCCCCGAACGTTTTGCCGAGATGAGGGAGCGGATGAAAGAACGTTACCGGCAAATGGCGGCCGATACGAAGTTCGAGATGGCCGAGAGTTTTCACCGCGAAGAGTTTCTGCGGTAGTCGCCGCCCGCGTTTCAGTAATCAGGAAGTAAGCCAGACGATATCGCCACACAGATTCGGGTCATGACTGCGTGACTTGTAGATGGCTATCTCTTCCTTCTCCTTTTTCAAAACGGTGGGGTCGCCGTGCCCCGAAAACACCTGGGTCTCATCCGGCAAGCCCAGTATCTTGGTCGTTATCGACTCAATTATTTGCTGCAGTGCCTCAGGCGAACGTGTCTTACCCGGACCACCCGGAAAGAGTGTATCCCCAGATATCAGGTATTTATCGGTATAGAAGCAGATGCTGCCTGGGGTGTGCCCCGGCGTATGCAGTACTTTGAGTTCAATATTGCCGAAGCTGACAGTATCGCCGTCATTGAGCAGAATATCGGGCGGTGAGGGTAAGGCGTCCAGCGGATGAGCCGCTACCGGGACATTCAGCTTTGACCGTACTTCGTCAAAAGCCATGAGGTGGTCGAAGTGGTTGTGGGTTATCAGCACGTACCGTGGGTTGGTGTCTTTCATTTGCTCCAGGAGTTTGCTGGCTTCTCCCGGGGTATCCACCAGGGCACTGTCTCCCGTTTTCTGGCATATCAGCAGGTAGGCGTTGGAGACTATGGTGCCGGCTACATCCAGCTGGATAATCTTGATGTTACTATCTTCCGCCACTATTGCCATCAACTATACCCTCCCCTGTTAAACTACCTTTATGCCAGACAGCATACCTCCGTATCCAGAATGCAGTCAAGCTGACAGCGGACTCCATTAATATAAAAGCCCGTGTATAAGCTTCTCATGTAATCGATGTTTGTCAACATTGTGTCGTTATTGTGACACCCTAGTACATGTTTGTGATACTGATGTGACCCAACAACAGCAGAATGGTTACTAACACCACACTCTAATAATCTGGAGCAGAGGAGGAGGCACGTGTTGAAATCACAGAAAATCATACGGTTAGTCATGGCTATCGCCATGGCCCTGGCACTTGGTGGGAGCATCCCATTAGGTGGTTCTCACATTGCCAGGGCAGCACTAGGAAGTGTTACCGGTACGGTAACCGATGGGTCCACCGGCGACCCGCTCTATCCGGCGACAATCACGATAGAGCAATTTGACACCGGTGACCCAGTAGGAACGTTTTCCAACTTCTCAGACGGTTCGTTCCTTATTGGCATACCTGCTGGAACGTACCGCATTGGTGCGTCTGCCGCAGGTTATATTACTGGCTGGCACCCTACTAACTCAACCAAGGAAAACGCCACAGCGGTAGTTGTGCCCGATGGAGGCTCAGTTACTGATATCAACTTCAGTCTCGAACAGGGTGGTTCCATCTCAGGTACGGTTCGCAATCAGTGGGACGGTACCGAGCAGAACCAGATAGTGATAGTCTGGACAGCCTCTACCCTGGAAATGGTGTCCTGGACATTCAGTAAATCTATAGATGGCCACGGTCAATACGCCATTGGGGACCTGCCATATGGTGACTATAAGGTCTCGGCGGGTGGCCCTCTGCCCGAAGGTGTGGCAGACCCTGGCAACAGGAACCAGAATCTGATGAGGGGTTGGTGGAGCCAGGCAGGTACAGTTAGCTCTGCTGCCGAGGCAGGTACTATCTCGATAAGCAACCCTACTCCCATTCAAGGAATTGACTTCAGGCTGCAGGAAGGCGGTCAGATTGAGGGGAGAATTGTCGATGAGAACTGGAATGGCCTGAACAATGCCACGGTCACTATCGAGGACTATGATACCGGCGAGGTAGTGGCTACTATGCTGTCATATAACCGTGACGGCACAAACCCCGGTTACTACCGGTTCAGTGGACTCAGTACGAACATCGGCTATCGTGTCTGGGCCACAGCTACAAATCGGGTAATAAGATACGCGACGGACCATAATTCAGGAACATACAACAGAGATGATGCCACGGAATGGCAGGTTGGCCCGAATGAAAATCGCTGGATAAATGATATCAGCCTGCCGTATGGCGGTAGTATCTCGGGTACTGTCTTTGAATCGGACGGCACCACGGCCATTTCTGGGGCTGTAGTGGTTGTCGAATCAACGACGGCCAGCGGTGATAACTGGGTCAGAGTGGTAAAGACCACGGATGCAAGTGGTAATTATACTGTACCGGGTATACCTCTCGGTGACTACCAGGTATCTGCCCTGGCTACAGGTTTTGCCATTGAGTACTACGCTGCTACCGGCAGCGTTACCGACCCGGAGCTGGCCGACGCAGTCACTATATCCCCTGGTCAGGTAAATGTCACCGGTATTAACTTTGCATTAGACCCGGGGGGCACCGTGTCCGGCACGGTTACGAAGACCAGCGGGTCGGCTCTGGCAGGTGCCGATGTGTTTGCCATACCGGCTGGTGTCGGGAGTGACGTGGACGGCTACATGAGCCCCTTCGTGGCAACGACCAGCGAAACTGGCGGCTATACCATTATCGGTCTGCCATACGGTGACTACAATATATTCGCTGGCGGTGGGGCGAACCCGCAATATGTTAGTGAGTGGTACAACAACCAGTCCACACGTGAAACGGCCGACACCGTATCGGTAACGGCCGAAGCTGCCGATGTCACTGGCATAGATTTTGTTCTGGCAATTGGTGGTAGTATCACGGGTGTTGTCACTCCGAATGGCGGCGACTCGTGGCTCAATGACGTCAGAGTTCTCGTCTTTAACGCTACCACCAAGGGAAAGGTTGCTGAAGCCGGTACGCTTCAGGACGGCATGACCTACCTTGTCCAGGGTATCCCGGCAGGTAGCTACATCGTTATGGCCAAGGCGCAGGAGCGTGCCCGTGTCTACTGGAACAATACCATAGATATAAACGCTGCTACGTCGGTACAGGTAACCGCTCCCGGCGTTACGGCCAACATCAACTTCAGTCTTCCGGAAGGTGGTCGTTTCAACGGTCGGGTGATGATGCCCGGCAGTCCCGAACCTGTGCAGCTCTCTGGGGCCAAGGTTACCGCCTACATGCTGAATGACCTTACCACTTCAGACGAGGAATTTGATGACCTCATTTTCAGTATATACACGAACGATATGGGTGAATACGAACTGGATGGCCTCCCCTTCGGTGATTACAAGATAAAAGCCCAGGGGGGCGAAGGCCAGACAGTCATCCCAAGATACTGGAGCGAGTACGGCGGTGCCAGTACCTGGGAAGAGGCCGGAGTCAAGCACCTCGATAACCGCTGGGGTGAGTGGATAGAATTCTGGCTCGACCCGGCCGCACTGGCAACTGGCTCCGTTTTCCAGGGTGACGGCGTCACCCCGATTGAGGGTGCTAACGTCTTCGCCATGGAGGAAATGTTCTACGGTGAAGGTAGCGACTGGCAGCACTTGTCAGCGACGCAGACAGAAGCCGACGGCAGTTTTGAGCTGTTCGTGCCGGCTGACCGTAACTTCGTGGTCGGCGCTGAGGCCGAAGGCAGAGTACGCATGTTCTTCCAGGGCACCTTTGATCCCTCTGAAGCTGTTCGGTTCCACCTCATGGT
>Ga0209427_10003404_pt1 | contig 18675 bp, 15 predicted proteins | sample DeeMarSWOR136_30_FD_187465 | JGI IMG/M metagenome (GOLD analysis project Ga0209427, IMG submission 187465) | Marine sediment microbial communities from White Oak River estuary, North Carolina - WOR-1-36_30 (SPAdes) (version 2) | ecosystem: Environmental > Aquatic > Marine > Intertidal zone >...
CCCGCCCTTTTTAGCGCCCTTGAGCATTCCTTTAAGCAGGGTAGTGCCGTATCCTTTACCTCTTTCGCTCTTGTCCACCCACAAATCCCATATCCACGCCATCTTGTTCCAGGCCCAGAAATTGATGATCCCAAGGCCAACCACTACTCCGTTGTCATCCTCAATGACCAACCACTGAGTGTCCTCCCGCCTGAGCAGTTTTTTCAGTTCCTCTGCGGTGCGCACGCAACTGAACTCTGCACAGCGTGCAGCATCACTTGCTTTTGCCCGGCGAATCTTCACATTCCTACTCCCGGTCTCAGAAAATATCCTTTCGCAAAGCTTGCCATGCTTTGGGCCGCCGCTTTGGCATAGTCAGCCCTGGACAGTGTGGCTCGCCTGACACGCCGAATCGGTTTGCTGTGATAGGCCTTCTGAAAAGCTTTGACGCGCTCGATGTCGCGGCTGCGCCAAACTCGCCAGCCACGCCAATCACGTTCAACATCGGGCATGAGCCCCTCCTGAATCCATCGGAGCAGTGTGCTCTTGCAAACACTTAGTCTTTTAGCAACTTCAACTGTAGTATACATTTGGTTATTCCTTATTAATTTAAATATATTAACTATATTAGTCTTACTATGCTATCTCTTAATGTCAACCACTTTTTTCCTTTTTTTGAGATTATTTCAAGGTTGCATTAATAGGATATACAATCCGTTTGTCTTTAAAGTGGCAATCGACTCAGAACCTTGGTTACTCTAGCCCTGGATACGCCGAGGTATCTTGCTAAATCAGCCTTAGATTTGATGCCGTTCGTGCCGATTAGGGCCTGCCATTGCTCTGCTAACTGAAATGCTTGGACTTTAATCTCATCTCGCGACGTTTTGGCCTTTCTCAGTCTGTTAGAGGCCGGATTTAGGGAGAATATGACCGATTGATACCGTCTATAAGCATAAAAAGTGAATTTCATAGTGGCTGAATGATTTATGCGTTCAGTTTCTAAAGTGTTGACCGGCCAATACTCAGGAACGCATATGCGTTGAGTGTATGGACCGGGGAGTTGTGGTGTTCTGGGTGTACATATTGGAAAGCGAGGCCACTGGAAAGCGTTACGTTGGGCACAGCAACGATCTGAATCGTCGCATGGCTGAGCACAACGACCCCCATCACAAGATTTCAAAATACACATCGAAGATGCTTGGGCCGTGGCGACTTGTCCATTCGGAGCAGTTTGACAGCCGGTCGCTGGCCATGAAAAGGGAAAGATGGCTCAAGTCAGGAGTGGGCCGAGATTGGGCCAAGAGGCAATCCGGTAGAGCGAGTCCGCCTGTGGCGGATTAACCGCCAGGTTGTAGGTTCGAGGCCTACTCGGGGAGTTACGTAAGACGTTGTGGATTAAGTCCTTACGACCCCTTCCAAATTAATTCCTGAATTAACGGCATTTATTTGTACGCAGTTTGTACGCAGAATAATCCCATTCGCGTGTAGTTCATGTCGAGTTTCGAGGGATGAAAAGGAATGACTCTCCTGCTGGGATTTGGTGGTATTCTAAGCTGTATGAAACGTTCATAGGACCGTTTCTAAAAAGTAGTACCTATCTGCCTAAACCAGGGTGTGAGGTCTTCGTCAGCAGCCAGACTCATGAGATGGATGAACTGCCGGGTATCCACTCGATTTCCTTTAGGCACTGCTTTCCTCACCTCACTCATGAACCGCTTGACTATCCCTGGATACTTCTGCTCAAGACTATGGATCACCCATACTCCTTTGGAAGCAACAACCCTGGTATGTTGTGAGGTGATATCCACCGAAGTTCCACCTGCCTCGGCCTGCTTCACCTGCTGGATAGTCTCCCCAAACCTTTCGTCAGCTTCCCTGTTGAATCCAGCCATCCTCCGGGCCTTAATGCCGAAATATGCCCCAAAAGATGAACTGATCAGACCGTGATACAGGCGATGTGTGAGTTCCTGGGTAATCACGCCGAGCATACTTGCTCTCTTTGCACGACCCGCATCAAGAGTCTCATCTTCTGCTAGGACTTGGATATTGATAGTTCCCGAAGCCGTCCCACCATAAAAACCGGGCAACATCCTGACTCGAGTGTTTCGCTCAAACGCTACTCCAGTGTTTTCCTCAATACATTTAGCCGCTGTTGCCAACAGTTCTCGAAAGACGGGTAGTCGCGGCTCAAGGTCTGGGTGGTATCCTATTATGAATGGCCCTTCCTTGACAATATGGCTACTTTCAAACACTGCCTTCTGTGTTCTGAAAGATCCAGTCTTAACGGATGATTGGTTCTCGCCAAGCCATTCGAGGATCTCTTTGAAGACTGAACCCATATTCTCAGGAAGGCCCCTGGGCGCAGTCTCTCCCCCTATTGCGACAACTTTACCAGCACCGTGTTCGAGTACCAACGCCAACACATTCGCCCGATTATCTGATACCAACACTTTCGACCTTGGGTTAATGCTCTTAAGGAAACCGAGCCGCAAGCCATCGCATGCTTTAATCACGTCCATGGATGTATAGGGACCGAAGCATGGATGCTCTGTTGCATGCAGTCTGACCGTACGTCTCCGGCCCTCTTGTCCTACATGTGTGAATGTTATGCCGAATCTTGCTCCCAGCACATTCAAGGGCATCCTGTTAAGAGGTAGACTTGGAATACGCAAGCTGTGCGATGTGCTGGTGTTTGTCTCATTCCAAATAGAAGCATTTCCCATTAACAGCAGTCCACATCCCTCTCTGACGAATTCTTCAAGTACGCGAGCTTCTTCCTGGGTGTATGTTGGATTAATCCGCTTGTAAGTGGGTCGGTCCAAACTCCCTGTATTTATGACGCATACGCGGGCTTTAGTCGGAACCGCAAAAACGTCTGTTTGCTTGAGATGTTCGGTCTTAATCGTATCACAGAAGGACGGAAGAGAAAACGTTTGGTCTTTCGTATTTGGGGCATTCACAAACTTCAAAGTGCCTGCATGGTTTCTGTCTATGAGTACGTTGATTGGTCTTGTCGCACCTATAATCTTCTCAACCAGAGAATTGGCCTGTTCAGCCCATTTGTCGTCCATGACAGACTTCTCAGTATACCGCTCCCATTCTTTAATTCGCTGTTGAAGGAGTTCTGGGTTTGGATAGACCTTCCTCCTTCTCGTTATCAGCACAACAATGCTGTCAAATTGACGCCGAGCGTCTTCGATTCGACCCACTGCCGAATATGCTCTGCCCAGATGAAAACGTGTATAGATGTCTTTCTTCAGTTGTTTTCTGAAGGCATGCTCTAACATAGTCACAGCATCTTCATTCAAGCCGTTTTTCAAGCACCATAAACCGAGATCGTAGTGACCATCCACATCGTCATCGGTCAGACCCTTCCTCTTCGTTTCGAATTGCCTGCGGACTGGACTTGGGTCTCGTTTGACTGACGTGGAAAATCTCTCCGCCTGAGATCCATTGCTTGATAGAGCAGATGTCATCAGCAGTGCAGCGACTCCAACAGCCCCCAACAGATAACGTGTTCGTCTCATTTCGTAACCTTCGGAAATCTCCATATCCCAACAACGGAGAATTGCCATTTCTCCTGTTCTCAGCAGGCCCAATTTTACCACAACTCAATCCCGTAGTCGGGCAGATTGGGGGCCTTTGCAGAAAAGGCTTGGTGGAATTCTATAACTCCCGTAGGAATTCTATCGCAAAATGATAAGGCCAGAAGATTCTCTTGTGGGACACCTTCGTGTTTTAGACCATCAGGGCTTTTAAAGCCAAAGCGTTTATAAAAGTTGGGCTCGCCAACAAGAACACAGCCCTCAGCCTCTAAAGCTCTTAACAAGGATAGGCCCTCATTAACAAGTTTTGTTCCAATACCTTGTTTCTGGTAATCAGGCAAGACAGAGACCGGGCCAAGACCATACCAATTCTCACTTCCATCTGAAAAAGTTACAGGCGAAAAGGCGATGTGCCCAACCACTTTTTCCTCAAGCTCGGCAACAAGCGAAATTGCCAGGGCATTTGCTGCTCGCAGCGCATTGATGATAAATTGTTCCGTATTATTACTGTATGGATGATTTTCAAAAGCGGCTTTTGTGACGTCTGATATTGCTTCGATATCGGATGCGACTTCATTACGTATAATCAACATTGAATCTGCCTTTACAATCAAGTGCCTGCTCTTTGCTTTACGCTCAGTTGTTTTTTGTGGGAAAGATTATATCATCAAATCTTTGATTGTTAAACTCCAAGGTTCCTCTTAACTAAGGGTGGTTCTATTTACCGGTCTTGCTCTCCCCCTCTTGTGGTCCCCATTGGCAGGCACCTTATCGAGTTCATCCCTGTATGTCGTCCGACGCCAGATTCGAAACACCTGGAAGTAATCTGTTTCCGAGTGCGCGGCTTGTGTGGGGTAGTCTCATCCCGTGAGAGTCAAGGGCGGCGGTAAGAACCTCTGCGAATTCCCATTCTGTAAACAGAGAAAAGGCAGGTGTTTTGGTTGTCTGTAAGATGCGTATAAAGACGCACTGACAGGTAAGTTGAGTTGGTGACATCGTTAGTAGAATGGCAAAATACGACTTCTTAATAGCTCAGGAATGAGGTTTCTATAGGTTCGAGCCCTACTTGGAAAGTCGTGGTGTTTTGGGCGTACATATCAGAAAGCGAGACGGCCGGAACGCGTTACATTGGGCACAACAACGGTCTGAGTCGTAGGATGGCTGAGCATAACGACCCCCGTCACAAGATGTCGAAATACACGTTGAAGATGCTTGCGCCGTGGCGACTTGTCTATTCGGAACGGTTTGGCGCCGGTCAGCGGCTATGGGGCGTGAGCGCTGGCTCGAGAGTGGCACGGGGCGGCGATGGTTGGATGACAGGCTTGGTAGAGCTGTCAGTGCCCAGTATAAGCTCGGAGCTCAGCCTTCCTGCACAACCTTCAGCCCCATCAGGTGGGCTAAGTGGCGGATACTCTGTGTGTGGTCACCGTAGTAGGCGACGCGGTGCAGAGAGGCATAGTAATCCTTGGCGCTATCGCCGAGCGCGCCGCCGCCCCAATTGGCGAGCAGCCTGTCGGCGTCGTCCACTTCGGCCACGAGTTCGGTTCGGCAGCCTCGTTCTTGGCCTTTGGGGACCTTGGGAACCTCGATGATCTTGCCTGTGAACATCAGCAGGGTGTCGAGGTGGACCAATTTGGTGAAGGTGATTTCTTGCCCGATGCGATAATGGACCTCGGTAACCGCGCCACCGCGGGCCTCGGCGTGCCGGCGGAGCAAGTAGGGCGCCTTCGGGCCGGTGGGGCCCTCCATTTTCAGCGGTGCGGAGCAGTGGGAGAGATGAAAGGCATTCTTGGCGGTGTCAACACCGCCGGCATTGCCCAGGAAACCGGCCCGGTTGAGCGCGTGCTGGAAGATCAGCATTGTCAGCAGGCAGTCCATATCCCCGTCGCAGGCAGCGGGGATTCCTCGGTCGTTCAGGCGTGAAAACCCCAGGCAGGGAAAGCCTCGCGACAGCCAGCCCATGCACGTTCCGACACATAGACCATCAACGCGGTTCTCGGCGATGAGTTGGTTCAAGGTCAGACTGGCCCGCGCGGCCTTGAGGACGTCCTCTTGGTTTGGCTCGACAGTACCCTCTGCCTCGTCAAGCCACCGCTTGGCCTCCGCTTTGGCGGCGCGGTCGTCCACGCTGGCCATGACTTCGTCGTAACGTCCGTCGGCGATGGCGACCATTTGCACCCCCAACCTCTGTTTTACTTTTTCGGGCGTGTAGGACTCGGGCGTGCCCTTGAATGGCGGAGAGACGAGTACCCGGCTGCGTCGCAACAGCGGGACTACCCTGAGTAATGACGCGGCTCGTTCCAATTCGTCGTAGTCGCTGCTGTTAAACAGGGTGATTGGGTGTCCCTCCTGGCGCCACGGGTTCACCAGGCACCAATCGTGCCCGCCGATTACCGGCATATGGAAGACGGCCACCGGTCGTCCCTGTTTGAAGATGGTGGGCATCACCGCGTCGTTACTGTTGAAGTTGCTCAAGCCAAAGATGTCTGCGCTGATTGCCAGCACGGGGGCATCCGGACCTGCCTTGTCCAGCAACTGGGCGGTCTGCTCGGTGGTGCTCGCCCGGCCGATGACGAAGTGCACGTTGCCCAGATTTTTCTCGGCCTGGGCCAGACGCTTCATCACGGGCGCTAGATCCGCTTCGGACAGGCCCCAGCTTCTGCCTGCGGGCTCGCCGGCAATGACCACGCAGATCCGAACCTTTGAGTGGGGCGCGGGTGGGGGGCTCGACGCGTCGCTCGCGGCCGCCCAGTGACCCGCCGCCAGCGCCATCCCGCCCACTGCACCTGCCCCGATAAACTGTCGCCGAGTACAATGCGTACACATGAGTCGTCTCCCTATACATCAATATCTGACTATTGTCCGTTTACCAGACCACTACTGATGACAGACCGAATCTTCAACGACACACACAACTATATAGGTATAGTCTTGGTGATTCCAGTGAAGAATTATTAGAAAACTATTCCCGGTGGCGCCATCGTAGCCCGCGGTTCTGGCGGCAGATTGCGGCTACTTCTGTTTAGGTGGTGCAGAAACGGATACAGTCACGTCGCGAGTTTTGACGTCCTTGACATTTTTGAGAACGATGGGTCCGGCTGTGTGGGGAACCTGCGGACAGCGAACGGCGTCAAGGGAAAGACGGTCAACGTCTTCGCAGACGATGGTCGGGCGAAGGTCCTTCTTCACACAGTAAAGACGGACATTTTCGAGAGCGATGTCTCTGGTATTTTTGGCGTAGAAGCCCCAAACGGGCAGGGGGCGGGCATCGACACCGGGCTTTCGAGCGGAGGCTTTGGCCTGTTCGGCTGTGCCACCACCCTCGTATTCGATGCTGGAGTCTCGGAATACTACCCGTCCGCACGCGGTTTCGCACCAGCTTTCGACGGAGACGGCTGCACGGTAGACCCCTACGGCCATCAGGTGGGCGACGGTGATGTCGTCGGCGGTGTTGCCGGGCCTCTTGAGCAGGACCGTTACAGGCGAGGCGACATTCTTCATAGTGACATCCGAAATCAGAACGTCTTCGAGAGCCCCATCGCATTTGTCCCAGCCGCCAGGCTGTAGGATGATGCCGGAGAGCATGTTGTTGCGGTTGGAGGTGCGGTGAGGATGCAGGCCCGGGCCGTAGAAAAGGCAGTCCTCGACGACCATGTTCGTAACCGGGCCGATGATCCGAATGCCGTTACAGGAGCTGTTGACGACGCAGTTCTTGATGAGCAGGTGGTCGACGTAGCGTCCTGCAATAGAATCGTCCCCGGTGAAGAATTGGCAGTCGGTGATCGTTAGGTCGCGACACGGCTTGTCGATCCAGCCGCGAAAGTGGACACCGTCCCAGCCACCGGTGACCTTGACTCCGCGGACATCAATCCGTTCGGAGAATTCAATCATGATGGCGTAGTTTGCCGAGTCCTTGATCGCGATGTCGCGGATAGTGACGTCGCGGCAGTTGCCGAGGATTATGGTATGTGGTCCACGCATCTTCTCCTCACCGCGCGGGTTGAAGACCTTGTTGCCGTCGATGACGCCGGGCCCGGCAATGGTCACGTTGTTGACATCGACAGCAAGAATCAGCGCGCTGTGCCATTTGCCGAATCTTGCCTCGGGGGTGTTGGCCGGGGGCGTGAAGTACTGGTAGTCATCCAGCTCGGTCGTGCCCACCAGAGTGGCGCCGGTCTCGAAGAAGAGGGTCACATTGTCTTTGAGGTGTACGGTTCCGGAGATATATCTGCCTGGGCTGAATCGGACCTGCCCGCCGCCGGCCTCGGCACAGGCCTCGATAGCCTTGTTAATTACGACAGTCTCGATCTTCTTGCCGTCACCTATGGAACCATAGTTGCGTACATCGAAAACACCGTTGGCTGCACTACTAAGGCCGGCAAGGGTTGTATGCAGGATATAGACGGTGAGTGCGATAAGAACTATCCGAGATAAACGAGATTCTCTCATGAACCTTATCCTTTCATCATAATGACTTGTCCGATCCGGATACGTATTGCCATAGTCTGGCGTACGTGCAGGTCTTCAGTCCCAGCTTTTGAACGTGAGTAAACGTCAACTCCAGCATTTTCATATCCGGATCGAATTTCGCCAGCGACCACGGATGCCAGATCAGAGAGACGAAAGGTTTTTCTGTGTCTGTCGCCTTATCCAGAAAGACCTTGTTCACATCAAATTCATCGTCTGCGGTCTTGCAGAATCCGCGTGGTATGGCCTCAGGAAAAGGCGGAGGCCACAGCGTCAGTCTTCTCGGCCCCCAGCGGTTATGATTCTTTAGCAGATTCTCGTGCCAGCCGTGGCCGGGCAGCTCGCATATATCAGGAAAACCTTCGTCATCATAGTTGAAGGGCTCGCGTAACAGGGCGGGGAGCGAATAGTCGGGTCCCCAGAGCAGACTGCTTACATATTGAAAGCCCGCCTCTTTGATTAGCTGCAACACTTTCGGCTCGCCTCTGAAGGCGTTGTCGAAGCCGCAGCCGGGGCGCAAGCCGATGCAGGGCCGTTCGAAGACTCGCTCGACAGCCTCTTTTCCTTTGAAGATTTCCTGTCGTCTGACGTCCATCGAGACAGCCGGGCCGCAAAAGTCATTGTCGCGCAGCATCTTATGTGTGTAGGTGTGCGAGGCGATTTCAAAAAGCGGGTCGTCCAAGAGCTTGCGATACTCGGCCGGATTGGCATCGAGCGTCCTGCCAAGAATGAAGAATGTCGCCGGCATTTCAAATCGCTTGTGGACCGCGACGATCTTGCGGCATGCCGCAAGACACGCCGGCGACTCAGTATCATAGGCTGCGACATAACGCGTTCCTGTTTGTCTGATGGCCTGACCTTTGGTCGGGTTGAGCAGGATAGCTGCCCCGATGCCGCCTGCAATCGTGGTCGTAACAAACTCTCTTCTGGATATTCTGTGCATGTGACTCACCTGCCTTTCATACGCTATGATGATAGATCGTAGCTCTCACATCCTGAATAATCAAGCCCTTGGAGGGGAATTGGACAGTTTTAGAGCGTCAACTTACCTGGGTGTGGATTTTTATTATGGTACAGCACGGCTTCGCTTGGAGTATGTTGGGACCAGCGTTCAATAATTTCTGTGCGGAAGATCCGAGATTCCTCCGGGCAATACTATTTGGTATTGCTCTGAGCATAACGGGGGTTTTTCTGCGAAAGACTCTCAAAATTTCCGATGGCAACCTGAGCGTCGAGATTCGCAGACTGGAAGAAGCAGGTTGCATAAACGTGGAGAGGATTCTTGTCGACCACAAGCCCAAGACATTTTGTAAAATTACCGGCAGGGGTAGAAGGCTGTACAAAATCTAATAAGAAAAGTCGAGAACTTAGCAAATCTGATGGGGGGACATGAAGGAGGCTCGGGAGATTAAAGATGGTTGCTGTAATTGTAATAGGCTTGAAGAAGCCTCTACAATTTCGTCTTAACATCTTTGCTACTGGTGCTCTGGTTCAGGAAAATGTTGGCATTAGGTTCAGGTTGCACGATAGCCAGAGAAAAACTACAAAGGCGCTGGTGAGCAGGGCATAGTGAAGCCGCTCGGCAACGGTCCAGTATTTCCTTATCCAGGCGGAGATGTTTAGAATTGCTGTTATTGCCGTTAGTGCGATGCTGAGCACCGGGATGTAAATCAAGATGCTCTGAGGAAACGGCAGGGATTGTGGCAGGCCGTTGACCGCAATGAATTCCAGAGCTTCGGGTGTCAGCAGCAGAACAAACAGATATATCACACAGAAGAGGCTGTTCACACCAGCGACAACCTTTGCTACTGCCGGTAATCTGCGGCGTTTGACGGGCTTTTGGGCAGTTGGAGTCTTCACCGGTCTTAGTCGCCTCACAAGAGACATAGATATCCAGGTAAGGACACTCAAGAGGAAAACAGTGGCGCAGAGCCAGAGCGCGATCCTAAATTTAGTGTAGCTCACCGGCTGTGTGGGCGGGATGGCTGCGTAGTCTATTAGCAGGTGTTTAACCGGAGCTATTGTCTTTGCGACGACCGGCAGGGCCTGTTTCCTTTGGCCGGTATATGCCTGCATGATCTTGGGCATGAGCCGAAAAGGGGCGCCGGAAGTTGTTCGAACGTCGATGCCGGGGAGATATATATTTACCCTGTGCACGATGACTGTATTTATGCGAGGCAGGACGAAGAGTTTTTGTCCGCCGTAGCCGCTTGCATAATAGTCTCCTTCCTTCATTCCACAGAAATCGTCCGTGACTGTCCACCACATGTAGCCATAGCCAGTGGCGGGCTTGCCCGTGTCGGAATAGGAGCGGGTGCTTTGTTGAATCCAATCAGCGGGGATAATCTGCCTGTCATCCCATTTGCCTTGCTGGAGAAACAGTTGGCCCAAGCGGGCCATGTCGCGGGCTGAGATCAGGAAAGGATAAGCGGGGTGAATAGAGAAATTTTCTTCGTAGCTGTACCTTTGTTTTTCACAGATGTAATCCTGCGTACGGATTGGTTCGGCAATACGCCTTTTGAAGGCTTCATAGATGTCTTCGCTTGTCTGCTGCCGGAAGATTGTTCCCAGAACGTTGAAATCCCAGTTGTTGTAGTACCAATTTGTTCCCGGCTTGTGTTTTCCTCGCTTCGGGCGTGCATCCCGCATCGATTTGACCTCGGCGGCGGCTGGGATGTACACGCCCGAGCGAGCCTTCAGAAGGTCTATTACCTTGGCTTGTTTTTCATCTTCGGTGAGCTGGATTCTCTCTTTGATGCCGAGTTGCTCCAGCCTCAAGGATGTGTCGATTTTGCCCTCGGCGACGTATATGCCGTAGAGGGCGCTGAGCAGGCTCTTGCGCGTCGAATGGGAATAGATGTTGTTCGCGGTCTTGCCCCATTCAAAGACTACCTTTCCATCTGTCACGACCATCAAAGCCGACGTTTTGAGTTTCTCAAAGTCCGGCTTCAGGGCTTCGAGTTTTTCCGAGGACCAACCCAATTCCTCAGGAGCAGCCTTTTCCCAGAAGCCGGACGCTGCCTGGTCGGCCGAGTCAGTGACGTCGAAAAGTCTTATTCCCCACCAGTAATGATCCGGCGGAAGGCTATTCCAATTATCGAATGAATGTGAGTCATCGGACCGGTAGTGCAGCCTGTATGTACCGGCGGGAAGTGGTACGATGCGGTCAACCTTGCGGTTCTTCCCGGCCCCGCCGGCATGCTCAGTGAATATTCCGTACATCTCCCAGACGAGCTCGCCGGTGTGGGCGTTTTCAATCCCGCCGTAATCGAACATGACATTCCGGACGCCTTCTCCGATGGCATAAACGCGGACGGGCTTGTCTTGGTCGAGGTTGAACTCGACAGTTTTGTACTCGTTGTCTGTGACGTTGTCGATGCTTGCAATGACCGGCAGGTCACCGAGGTCCTCGAACTCGTCACGCGTGAACACCTTTATGTAAGCGTCGATCAGCCTCCTGGCGTTCTCGGCTCTGCCCATGTGGTAGTTAAGCGAAAGGTTGCAGATCATTTCCCTCTTGAGCAGTTGCCTTAGGTCTACATCCGTAACCTGTGCGAACTGTGAGGCGATATCGTTGGCGTCTGTTTGCCAGTCGATTTGTGGAGCCGGCTCGGTGAATTTGTCGTTGAAAGCAACGGTCTTGAGAAATTCCACGGCAAGCGGGGAATTGAGAACGTCACCATCCCCGAGAGAGAAAGGCCGACTGAGATAATCTGTGTTGGCAAATACGACAAACGTAACGTTCTGCTCGGGGACCTTGAGAATCAGGGCCGAATAGCTCACTTCCCAGCCATAATGCCAGAGGAGCTTAGTCCCTGCGAAGTTCTGAACGAACCAGCCAAGACCGTAGGGCAAAGTCTTGCGAGAATTGGAGACGGCGGCTGCAAACGCCAGTTCTTGCATTTCCTTGCTGATGAAGGCGTTGTTGTCGATTGCCCTATCATATTTTGCCATGTCGATAACAGTTGATATCAGGCCAGTCGATACGCTGAGATGGTCCGGGTTAGGATAGTTGTTGGGGATTACCTCGAACGAATCATTAAGGGCATAGGGTTTTGCCAAATCTTTGTTGATGCGTTTGAAGTTCTCTTCAATGTTTTCCGGTATCTTATTTGCTTTGAAATTCTTGACGGCGGATCGGGGCAGCTCCGGCGCCGTATTGTTCATTTCCGTGGGCTTGAGTATTTGAGCAATAACAAGGTCTCGGAATGTCTTACCGGAGGCCTTCTCAACGACCTTGCCGAGAAAGCCAAACCGGTATCCGTTGTACTTATAGTTATTACCCGGCCTACCCTCGGAAGTATGGGTAAGCAGGTGTTTGACAGTGATGCCGGGGTCGTCTGGAATCTTCACGCCGTATTTTTTCACTGGGTCTTCAAGGTTGACTTTGGCCTCTTGGATCAACTTCATGATTATCTGGGATGCAAAGGTCTTTGTCAGCGAGGCAAGGTGATAGGGAGTCCAGGGAGTGGCTCTAATTTTATTCTCCACGTCGGCATATCCAAAGCCCTCAGCCCAAATCAACTGCTGGTCCTTGATCACAGCGGCCGACATTCCCGGAATATGCAGTTGTACTCGGTACGTTTCTAAGCTGGCAGCGAAGCGCTTCAAAATCTCTGTGTCCGACTCTGTCAGATTGTCCGCGAGAATCCTTGTTACAATTTCCTTTGTGTCGCCAAGCTCTTTATCACTGGAAGAGGGTATTGCCGCCGCCTTAATGGGATGCGAAAAGAATGCCGACACCATCAGCAGCCATATCATGTTCTGTTTGACGTGACGATTTCTGATTTCCATTGTAGCTCCAAGCATTTCATCACATCGTGATCATCATCTCTGCCAGGCAAATATACGGTAACGTCATGTGCTTTTCTGACATTGGCAGTCTCTACATTCTTTGTTAAGCAGAGCGACGGAAAGGTTACTGGTTGTCGGACATTTTTTCCAAGGTTTTTCACCATGGATTGCCAAATTTTGTTTCTTAGGCCCAACGTCGCCGCGTAAACTCTTGATTGTACTTGGGCCGATTAAAAGCTGCTCCTGCTTTTGGGTGAACCGTCTCTGCGTTGAGCCGGCGTGCTGTCTCTCGGCTTTAGAAACGGACATAGGGACAATTTGATGGATTCAAAGAGTTGGATTGACCAATTATGGTTTTGCTGGGTGTTGTTTAGCCGTTGAAGTCGCGCCTTGCAAAGATGGCCAGACCAAGTGTGAATGCTACGAAGCAGTAAACCAGCGATACGGCGACCATCCTCCAGGTGCCGGGCAGCCACTGATAGTCTACTCCCTGTGCGACCTGGTGAAATATCCCCCAGGAAAACCCAAGGTACCTTGTAAACACATAGGAGTCGATGCCGATGAAATGTTTGGTGAAATCGATCAGATAGATTGTCCCTATCGCTACGGCGACGGCCTGGCCAGTTTTTCTTACGATTGTCGAGATGAAGATGCCGTATAATACGGTCGAAGCCAACGGCAGCCAGCTCAGGAAGAAGGCTATGAGGAAGTTTGCAAGCACTTCTCTCTTAGCATATACGAGTCCGGCGGAATCAGCGATGTCGCCAAATTGGTAGTGGAGCGAGCCCAGAAAGACGGACATGATCAAAGAGGCGATTGACACAAGCATTGCGTAGATCAAGCCCGTCAGGACCTTCGCCAGGTAGAATTCCCATCGTGAGACCGGAGCGGACAAGACGGTGCGAGCAGTGCCAGAGCTTGTTTCCTCGGCGATAAGCATTGCCGAAAATACTGCGACGAAGATCAGGCCAATATCTGAGAATACCCACTGCATCGACAGGCTGGCGTACCCCCAGCCGTTGAGAGTTTCCTGGCTTGCTATGGCTTTGGTCACGACGAAAGTGAGAACGCAGATTATAGCGGCAGCAATAATGCCAAAATAGGGCAGCTTCGTTCGTGAGGCTTTGGTGATTTCATTGTACAAGAGAGGCGCTACCATGTTACGCATCGTTCTGTTCTCCTGTTATCGAGAGGAAAAACTCCTTCAATGTTCTTTGCCTCGGGATGAGGGCTGAGACTTCATAGCCTTTGCTCAGGAGAAAGCTGTTTAGCCAGGCGGCGTCTCGATTTGCCAGGGTGATTTCAAGCGACCCTGTCGATAATGTTTCGGCATGTTCGATACCATCTTGACTCGTAAGCTGGCTGCAGTCTGGTGTGGCGCCATTGAAAGTAACTCGTACTACATTATCGTGCCGAGCCAAGATTTCTTTTACGTTTCCCGAGGCAATGAGACCGCCGTGATTGATTATGAAGACATTGTCGCAATATTCCTGGACTTCATGGAGAAGATGGCTTGAGATAAAGACCGCCAGTCCGTCCTGTGTGACCCTTTCTCGGAGAAAAGTCAGGATTTCTCGCGTTGCCTCGGGATCCATTCCATTTGTCGGCTCATCAAGAAGTAGCAGCTTTGGCCGGCCAAGTAGCGTCATGCCAAGGCCGAGGCGCTGTTTCATGCCGTGCGAATAGGTAGCTACTTTGTCATTTTGCCGTTCGCAGAGGCCGATTCTGTCGAGTATGTTGTCGATTTGACCGTCGGTGACCCCCTCATGTAATCGGGCGACCAGTTTGAGGTTTTTTCGTGCGGAAAGATACTCGTAAAACGAGGGTGTCTCTACCATCGTACCGACGTGTCGTATAGCCTTTTTGAAGTGATCCCAGACATTATGGCCAAAGATTTCGATCCTGCCGGCTGAGGGACGTACGAGCCTTGGAATCATATAAAGTGTCGTACTCTTTCCTGCTCCGTTTGGGCCGAGGAAGCCTACCATTTGGCCACAATGGACGTCAAGTGAAAGATGGTCTACCGCCCGGATTCTGCCAAATGACTTGCAGAGGTTATCGAGACGAAGAGCTACGTTTGTGGAACTCACTATGAAGGTCCTTTGCTATTCGAAGTTTTAGACAGGAATACGGTAATCCTGCCTTTCTCATAATCTAATAGATAAATGTCGGACACGCCATCATCGTTCAGGTCTTCAACAGATGTCCGGGCGTCAGCCGGTACTTCAAGCTGGAGCTTGGGCTGTGATTCAAAAAAGCCGGTTCTCACAGAACTGAGGTAAATGTCGCTTTCAGTGGGCGAGCGCCTCACTATCAGGTCATTTCGGCCATCAGCATTAAAATCTCCTTCAAGATTAATTACGTCTTCGAAGCTCTCAGAGACGGGCAGCATGGTCCTAAAATCCATTCTAAAATCCGCTCGGTTTGAAAACCCTTCCGGCTGTTTGAAAACTCTTACGGTCAGCGTCCAGGTCATTCCTTTGGAGGCTAAGATTTCCATAAGGTCGCCAGCCGATGTCGGTATGGTTTTCAGCTCCATAAGCACAATGTCCAAGAAGCCGTCATTATTGATGTCGAAGAATGCAGAACAATAACTGGGCCTTGGATAATCCCCCATAATTGGCATTCCGCAACACCTGAGAATCTGATCGGGTTTCTCAGGCAACGTGTGGTCTTTTCGTCTGTAGAATATGATAACGTTTGTTCTAACGCCGATGTCCTGCTGCAGATGCAACAAGATGGTGTCTTTGTTGCCATCTTTATTTACATCCTGCTCCTGGACAAAACACCCCTGCAACTCTTTGTCTTTTGTTTTTTCGAGTACTTCTCTAATGTATTCATTCTCTTTCGTGGGCTCTTTTTGCTCGCGGTCTTCTGATTTGGCCTGAGCTATTGTTCTTATGCGAATCTGCTCTGATTTTCTCGAACCAAGGCTCCAGCTATTGAAGACATCTTTTTCAATTGTCTTTTTGAATTCTAACTCGATTCTCTTAGCGGGTCTGAATTGGTAATTTTCGCCGAGTTCGTAAAGAACGGTATGATCGGCAAAGATCAGCGGGATAGCACTTTTCAAATCTTCTTCTTGTGTGATTAAGTCAAAAACCGTTGGAGTGGTCTGGCTTACGAATACTTGCTTGGCTTCAAGGAGAGTTTGGGGTTGCTTTTCGAAAACGCCGTCAGATTGACGATAGTATGCCAGGCCATTCGCAGTGGAAATGAGTATCTCATCTCCGGGGTGTTTATTGACGTCGCATACTGTGCACCAAGCTGTACCTTCGGGCAAGTCTAAACTCTGGCCGGCGACTGGTGGAAAGCCTGAGGCGTTCTGAACGTAAAAAAACACTTTGCCTTGCCTGTGGACAACCGCCAGAAGATCGGTGAGACCATCTTTGTTAATGTCGTGCCAATACGGCCATAGCCAATCTAACGAAGTCGATGGAACCTGGATGACGTGCCGTTTGAAGGCAGGGACATCGTCCGCATGAACGATGGCAGCGAGTAAAAATATAAGAGAAACCTTGGTAATGCGCTGTTTCATTATCTACTTTCTATTGCTCAGAAAGACTTTCAAGGAGTCTATCTTCCAACCGCGGACCATGAGGTCGCTGATGCCGTCTTTGTTAAGGTCGTCGACGATAAATTGCTCGACATGCTCCACATTTGGAAAGTACATATCGGCTTTCTTGCTGAAGCCCGTTTCTCTTGATCTAAAGAAATACACCGAGACTGCATCCTCTGCATCTTTGACGAGCAAATCACGACGTCCATCGCCGTTGAAATCGCCGTCAAGGCTTATTCGTGTGCTCAAGTAATACCTTTGGGACCAGCTCAAATGTATTCCTCGGTGGCCGAGATGAATAACCAGGTCTTTTTGGCAATCAGGCTTGTCAGGGAACCGTCCATTGTCAAAAAAATGCATCCTGAGGTAATGGTCAATTCTTCGGGCAGTCAGAGACTTTCTTATATCTTCACGTCCCCTCATCAGGCTGTATCCCAATACGATATCCGGAAAACCGTCCCCATCTAAATCGACAATCGGCATGGAAGAAATCCAATCGTTTTTTCGAAAGACGGATGTGGGCTTATCCGGGACACTCCCATTTTTCTGGGCGAAGAAGATACGCACCAGGACTTTGCCTGAATATGTTCCGGGGAGAAACCATGGTTCATGAAGCCAGATGTTTTTAACAAAGTCCACGATTCCATCCTTGTTAATATCTGTCAGGCTGACCCAGGATCGCCAATCCCATTCATCTTTGAAAGATTGTGAGGGCTTTGGTGGAAAAGAGCCATTTTCTGTTTGAGGGTAGATTTCGAATGAGATTTCTCCTTTATTGTTTCTGCATAGTACCAGGTCGTCTAAGCCGTCGCCGTTTACGTCGCCGATATTCATGTTCAGCCGGTATTGTTGTTCATAGCCGGTCCTCTTATATGGCCCCCAAATCTGAGCCTCAAGTGCGTTGTCTAAAGAGTCTGCACGATACCATTGTTTGTCATACTGCCAAATCTCCAGCCTATTTTCCACGGGGACAAATATCGCGGGAAATTCCTTTGGCGTATTAGCTGACAGCGTGAAGAAGACGACCATGGATTCTTCGCACTTTTCGGGGATGAGTGTCTTTCGGCTGATAATTTGCTGCTTTTGCGGCGGTGTCGCTTTGTCGGTATAGGCAAGTGTTGACACGCCGTCACTGGTCATAACAAGGACCTTTTGACCCGAGTCTTTCCCCAACTTTGCCTGCCATAAGACGGCCGGCTGATCACCAAGCGGATAGACCAGATGTGGATCCTTGGGGAATCCGTTCTTACGGTCTTGGAAGAAGAGGATAAGGTTTGGCTCGTCAATCATAATAATATCGTCGAGACCGTCACCGTCGAAATCGGAGAACAGGAGTTCTTCATGTGCCGACCTGAGCTCGTATGAACTGAACGTGGGCTCGGCTCCCACAGCCTGCGGTGACAGTTTGCCTGTCAGCAGGAAACATGAAATAAGAGTCAGGATGTGTATCTTCGTTTTTGTCTTTGCTACTGTCTTTGTCAAGCTGGTCTCTTTTATATCTTGCGATTTATTGGCAACATTGATTTTACATGTTTTGTTGTTTATGTCAAATTGTGTCCACCAGCGAGGTTAACTGAATCGCTGCGACTGCGAAGTGTCGACCGCTTGGTATTGAGAGCGGAACCGACAAGGTTGAGCTCCATAGCATCTTGCTCATAAGATTGACTGAAGCCGAGCAGATGTTGGAGAAACAAGATGGTACACGTCATCCGGTGTAGGTTGGGATTGGGCCGGGGGCACATGTGACCGAGGCCGGCGTTTCGGATGATCGAGAGAGGCGGCCCTTCTGGTTGCCAGGCAAACATCTTTTTGCAATAATGCTATTGTATAGGAAAGGGCGAATTTGACATTGGATACCGGGCTGTACATAGCAGCGTTTCATCTGGCCAGATCGCGGAATGTGCGGGTAGGCAAACTTGGACGAGTAAGGTTTCGGCAAGGCGTGTATTTGTACGTTGGAAGTGCTCAGCGGAATCTTTCGGCACGGCTTCAGCGTCACAGCCGGAAGAAAAAACCTTTGCGGTGGCATGTTGACTATCTGTCCTCAAAGGCAAGGATGCTTGGGGCCATGATGCTTGGTGGTCCACGTGAACATGAGTGCGAGCTGGCAAAGGAACTTGGCAGGATGTTTGAATTATGTGTGCCTGGTTTTGGTGCTTCCGACTGCGGATGCGGCGGGCATCTATTCTATGCGGAAGAGCTACCATGAAATGTGGAATTTGGGCCTGGCCGTCATGGACAAACGACGACACGTACGTATCAGCAAGTTTCTGAGTTACGTTCTGCGGCACCATCCGGGCAGTATTGGCATCGAGCTGGATAGTGGCGGGT
>Ga0209427_10003405_pt1 | contig 18667 bp, 16 predicted proteins | sample DeeMarSWOR136_30_FD_187465 | JGI IMG/M metagenome (GOLD analysis project Ga0209427, IMG submission 187465) | Marine sediment microbial communities from White Oak River estuary, North Carolina - WOR-1-36_30 (SPAdes) (version 2) | ecosystem: Environmental > Aquatic > Marine > Intertidal zone >...
CTCCAACACTCGGTTAGGTGAAGCCCGGTGGTGTAGCGGTCAAGCATAGCGGGCTTTGGACCCGCCGACGAGAGTTCGAATCTCTCCCGGGCTACCAACAGCTCTCGTAGTCTTTCTGAGGGAATCGTTAAAGCTTTATGGCAACTGAGAAATCTTAGTCAGGCAAGTCAAAGAAGCTATGCAAAGAAAATCAAGTTCTTAAGTAAACACACAGACTTAGATGACAAGCTTGAGACTGAAAACTATATTCTATCACTTAACAAAGCGAACAAGTACAAGGTAACTCTCTTGTCAGCGTACCTGCATTACTGTAAAGCCAACGGAATCAACTGGGTTGCACCAAAGTTGAAGTGTCAATCAAGCCCGATTGTAGTTCCCACTGAAGAGAGAATAGACAAAATCATAGGTCGATGCACACTTAAGTACATAACAACGTTTCAAATTAGCAAGCATGGGTTGAGACCTGATGAAGTTTCTAAAGTCACGCTTAGAGATGTAGATTTACAAAGAGGACTGCTAACTGTCAGAACATCGAAACTCGGAGCTGGAAGAACTATAAAGCTGAAAGAGTACGCGCTTGAGAATCTGAGAACTTATATTCAAAAGAAAAACTTCACTCGGGTGGATACTCGATTGTTCTCAAAACCGAGCATACTTCGAGACCAATGGAACAATTATAGAAAAAGAGCTTACCTTAACTTCAGAGACGCAGAGTTGCTGAAGATAAGACTGTACGACTTGCGACACTGGTTTGCAACTACAGAGTACATGAAGACAAGAGACTTGTTGCATGTGAAATACCTTCTTGGTCATAGAAACATCGAGACAACATTGATTTATGTGCATCTGGCTCAAGGTCTTTTAAACACAAGTGAAGACTACAACTGCAAGACAGCGAGAAGTGTAGATGAAGCTGTGAAGCTTGTAGAGTTTGGGTTTGAGTATGTTTGCGAAATCGACGAACTCAAACTTTTCAGAAAACGCAAGTAGATTTCAATTTCTCTCTTTTTCTCTATTAACATTCAAGCAAGCTTGGTATCTTACATATAATCTATACTAAAAGTGGAGATGTGCCAACGCCTTTAGAAACTCAAAACAGAGATTTTCCCATATGATTATCTATATGGGTTTTTTCGTGTTTTAGAAGTTGCTTTCTAATACTAATATTTTTAAGTAGTTTAATCCAGAGACACGGAGTTTGAGTTTCTCCATGTCAAATCACAAAGAAAAAATGAGGCATAGGTCCCTTAAAAACTGGTGTAGAAGAAAGTTCTATTTCTATATAGCTTAGTCCAGAGGCACGGATTTTAGATTCTTCCATGCCAATCACCAAGAATAATAACTCCAACTCATTTTTAAAGGGCTTGTAGAACTTAGTTCTATTGACATCATTCATGAACACAAATACTTGGGTGGTCTAATACAGAAACAAAGCGTTTGCTTTTTTCCGTGTCCAATCACCGCTTTAGAAATAAGGTAGAAGATTCTTGAAGCTATATAGGAGAAGATTCTTTTTATTCTACGTTTAAGTTCATTTTTCCTCAAGATCTTTCTTCCCTACCCTTTTCGGTTGATGGAGCGTATTTATTCGGAATTATTAAAAATCAGGTATGACGTGTACGATTGAAGAAATTTCGACACAAGCTTTTTCACATACATTAAGCTAATTCAATCATCTTACTAGCTTCCCTGAAAAAAGCATTAAAGCAGAAGCTTTTCCATTTGGTTTTTCTAATGCTTCTAGGTAAACACCATCGAGCTTTCCAATATTCACTCAAATCATCGAATGGTCTATTATACCATATGGGGCTCTTGTTGTTATTAATGACTTGAACCAGATTATTAACATTGGAAAATAAATAATATCCTCGATTTATGTTGTGAAATGAAAATTTAGGCAAGTTCAACAAAGAGAGAGCTTTGGTAATTAGCTTAAGTTTTCTGGATGAACCAGTTCCATAACCTCTTTTGGCGTTTATTCCTTTATGCTCCAAGAAGGTGAGTAATTCCAAGTATAATGGTTCTGAAATGTGAAACGTGCCCGCTCCAGATGTAAATCCAATGAATTTTTCAATTCTTTCATTCTTATATGTAATTCGTTCATACATGCTACTTTTTCCGTAGGCGCTAGATGTGGTGATGAAAAGAAGATTACTGGGCAATTCACGTTCTTTAAGCAGAGTTTTTCTATTTTTATATTTCAATGAATAAGCATCTCGTATTTCATTGCAGACTAAAGAAAGCGCAACCATCTTACCCCCGATTAAATCATTGTAAGGTGGTAAAGCCCCCACTCGTTGGGCGTACATCGATTGATTGATCCAATACGTAGTATCTGACCCGGACAAATTAAGGTAATTATCTCTTACTGCAGATTTTAATGGAGGACTCTGTAAACAAATCAATCCGAAAGGCGCATTATGTCCCTTATCCCATATTAAAAATCTCATTTGCCTACCTATGGGTTTGTCAAAAGGAAGACTCCACCATATTAGATTCCACCAGAAAAAGAGACGTGATTCAACACTGTTAGGTTTCACTTCCATTAGTTCTAACTCTATGTTTTCTGGCACAAATTGACCGCTGATCGCATATTTTTCGGCTAGTTTCAGATGTCGCTCTAAGAATTTTTTATGGAAAAAAATTTGTTCATTCCTTTTCTGTTCGTGTATTTTTCTGATGGTTGATTTTGCATTATTTATAGGCTCTAAATGGGGATTGACTTTGAATCCCTGTAATTTTATAGACTCTACAACTTTCGCTCTCAGCTTATCCTCGTCAAGAGTATTTTCGCCTTTAGCTGTTAAGGATAACGCTTTAAGAGCTGCTTGCATGCTTTCTACAATCGTTAAAAAGCGCAAATAAATCTTTTCATGATCAAAAAAATGTCCATAATGATTACTATTCCTAACTGTAAAATCCAATTTGCATTTAAAACATATTACTCATTATTAAAATCTGGTTTTAGCTGGATTGTTTTACTCAAGTTTAAATATAGTTTCAAGCAATGATTTTTACCGTGGTTGAAATGGCTGCAGATAAAGATGAGAGAATCAGCATGAGTGAAGTAACAAAACAAGAATTAATGGCAGACGATCTTATCAATACCACCGTTAAAGTAAAAGGAAAAGAATATGTTTTGGAAAAGGCTGCAGCTCCAGGTTTTAAAGGAGTTGTGTGGAAAGCTAAAGACGAATATGAAACACCGGTTGCGCTCAAATTTTCTGAGGCAAGAGATTATAAAGAACGGTCTTATCTTCAAGAAGTGACATTAGCTAAGAGTCTATTGGGCTACAGACGATTTGCACAATGCATCGATGCTGATGTCATCGAATTATCTCTGCCAAGTGGTTCAAAGAAATTTGTATGCTTTCTAGAAGAATGGGTTGATGGGGATAATTTAGACGTTTTCTTGAAAAAAGGAAAATATTCATCCAAATTTCTGCTCGAGTTTGTTAAAATGATGAGCGAAGCGCTCAATAATCTATATTATAAGGAACTGTGCCACGATGATTTGCATGCAGGGAATATTAAAATTGCTCCACCTAAACCTGGCTCATTAGAGCTATATGAAGCACAAGTTAAAATAGTTGATACTGGCTCTTTAAAACGAGCACCTTCAAAGAAAACAATTGATGATCACCAATGGTTTGTAAAGCACATCATTGAAATAAGAAACGCACTTTATGGAAAGAAAATCCTTTCTAAAACTGAGAAGAGTTTTCTAATCGAAATCATTCCTCTTTTAGATAAAATGCTAGACGAAGACAAAGGAGTAGCATTAACTGATCCATCAAGAATTATACAACAGTTTGAGACTACTTGGAATGAATGCAGTCGATCGATTCAGGAACGCGAACAGAAACTGGATGAACCGTTTCATTACATTTCTGCAGAAACGATTAGCAGTGATAAGCTTCTAGTTAACTTATTTGCAGAGTCGTGTCCTTGGAAAGATGACGTTAGTAGTCCAGATCCAATAGTACTAACTGGACCGAGAGGCTGTGGTAAATCAACAATCTTCCGTCGCATGAGTCTGAAAGGGATGTTATTCAAGGGTGAGAAAGAACTCGTTAACTCAAATATTGCTGGCTTTTATATATCATGTACAACCGATCTTAGAAGTCATATAAGTTGGATCAAAAGCTCTGCCTTGGTTAGACGATTCCGTGCAGATCTCTTGCATTACTTTAATCTTCTTCTATCAAAAGAAATTGTGAACACTCTTATTATGCTAGCAGAGCGTGAAGATAGGGAATCTTTATTTAGATTTGGCACTAACCAGGAAGAGCTATTCTATAATTTCTTGGTAGAAAAACTTGAAATCAATGAAACAGATAGGCTACGCCTTCAAGGCGTTACGCCTATGGAACATGCTTTGGATTTGATAGAAAATGAAATGGAAAAATGCCATGAAGCAATGGTAAAGAGTCTATCAATATCTACTAGAACCTCTGCATCTTACCTTTCGGAACTAACGAATTTCATGAGCAAACATATTACTTATTTTGGTGAAAGGAAAATTGCCTTCTTCATTGATGATCTTTCCACTCGTCAGATACCTGAGGAAGTCCAACAAGTCTTTAACGATGTTTTACTTGAGAGAGCCAGAAATCATATTTTCAAGATATCTTCGGACAAATATGGTTGGACAGGCTTAGATTCATTGTCTGAGGTTGGGGAAAAAACACGTGAGTATAAAGAAGTGGATTGCAGCAAATTCTATCTAGTTGATGCTACCAAAAAGGAAAAAGAACAATTCGCCGAAGAATTATTGGCAAAACGCTTGGAATTATCAGGTTATAAAGGTACACCAAGAGAGATTATTGGTAAATCTGTATATCCAGAAGGCTCCTTGGGCAAAGCTATAAGAGAACGTTCACTTAGAAAGAAAAAATTGAATGACGTATACTTTGGTTTAGAAACAATTACCTCTCTCTGTTGTGGAGATATCTCTGTTCTTTTGGAAATTTATCGACGAATATTCAAGAGAGGAGAGGTAAATGAGGAAAGCCATGAGCTGGTACCCCCTCACGTACAGCAAGCTGCAATAAAATCAACATCCAGAGAAATATACAATTATATCCGTAATTATCGCCCGTTCGGTGAAGAAATGTTTACGATTGTAACATATTTTGGACAGCTATCCAATCGTATATTAAGAAAGGCGCGCTTGATTCATCAGAAAGATAAGCTTGTCGTTCCCCAGACCGCACGAATAGAGGTTGATGTAGACCCTAGACAACCTCGATTAGGTTATTCACAATCACAAAGAAACCTTATGGTTGAACTCGTAAAAAGAGCAATATTTATTGAGCTAGACCCTGGAAGTGCTAGACGTGGTTCTACTCCTTCGCTAAGATTGCATATGCGCCCAATTCTCTGTCCGACATTTGTGACGACGCCCTTCAAAACTTTTCCAATAAAATGGACTCCAGAAGAGTTTAGGTATTTTCTAAATTCCCCCGAAGATAAATGTCGTCAAGAGCTTAGAAAAATTAAGAAATCAGACAAGGAAGAAGGCTGGGCTAAACTTGAAGATTTCAGTTAAATAATGGAGTTGGTTAGATTGAAATACATACATGAGATTGATCTGACAGAAATCATGTCAAGACTCCCTGACATATCTTTAATTCAATGGGAGAAAGATTTTTCGTCTGAAGTAAAAGATGATCTTTTTCTTTGTGCTTTAGGTTTTGAAGACAGAACCACTTGGATCCCAAGCATAATTGCAGAAAAAAATGAATACAGATGTGATACTGTTATTTATTTTGAGTATTCAACGAATCCTGAAGACAACGAGATTAACAGAATCGAACTAATAGATTCACTGCACAAATTTTCTGAATTAGTACTGCCTATGCAGTGTGATGTCGAAGAGTTTGCCACTAATTTCAGACAAACGCTATTAGCTTTGTGCCAAAAATGCCAATGCCCGAAAATAACTTTCGATATTAGTGTATGTTCCTCCAAGTTATTATTGACTATACTTAAGATATTGTTAGAATTTGATATCGAACTACGCATTGTCTATTCCGAAGCAGCTATTTATCATCCAACACCTGAAGAGATAAAAAAACAAACTACAAATCAAGATACAAATCTGACAATGGGTGTTAGCAATATTTTTCCGAGTCGTGAATATCCTGGCAAGAATTTAAATCACCTACCCGAAGCGATCGTTGCCTTTGCCACTTTTAACCCTCAGAGAACTGATGCAGTTATCACAGACATAGACCAAAGCCTTCTCGGCAATTCAAGTCCCAGATTGATATGGGTTATTGGCATTCCCCATCTACCTGAAAATCAATGGAGAATTGATTACCTAGAATCTATTAATAATATTCCCCCATCTTCTCATATTCTTAAGATATCAACATTTGATTACAAAGATACCTTGAAAAAGTTATTCAAGCTGTACAAGAAGTGGTTTTTGGACTACCATATGAATATTTCGCCCCTTGGATCAAAGATGCAATCATTAGGAATCGCCTTATTTCATTACATGAAACCTGAGGTTAGCATAACATTCGCGCCACCCCTCCGATATAACGCAAATTATTACTCTGATGGCTGCAAAGATACATGGATTATAGACGTCGGTCAGTTACGTGAAATCCGAAACATCCTGGATCAAGTTGGTAAAATAAGAATACAAACCAAATGAGGCAAACTATGATTACTTTGTGATCAGAAAAACGTTATATCTTGCTAGGGTGAGCATATAAATTGTAGGTTCGTGGTCAATATCGAAAATAATCAGGTGATTCTCCTTTCTTCAACTGAGGATCCCTACTTCAGGGATATTTTGGATCTAATGTTTTACCCTTCCTCAATTAATTATAGATTTAGATACCAACGAAGATGGGTTTCAAACGATCTAAAGTTAGCTAATGGCGAATTATCAAAAGCCAAAGTTGACTTGCTTTGCGATAAGGTAGCAATATTAACTCACATACTCACAGAGAAAAAAAATGGAAATTATATCATAAAGGAGTTTCTGCCTATAAGAAAAGCTTCCATAAAGGAGGCAAAAATTATCGGCGACTTTCTTTGGATTAATTTCACACTAGGTGATTGGATTTATTATAATCAGAATTCTTCTGAAAATGAACCTAACGAGTATCATGAAGTTTTAAAGTCTCATGTAAATTCGAAAACAATGAACATTGAAGGCCATCTTATTTCTATAACTCAAAAACTCAACATTGCCACCATTCCTGATACTTCAGAAATTGAGAATACAAATATGTTGCATAATTGGAGCAGAATTGCTAATCATGTATCTAGATTTTCAAAGCTACGCCGAGATTCAAACCATGAAGTAGTGTTTATGAAATTTGTTAGAATAAAAAATACAACGGATGACAAGATTTTGAAGGTGAAGGCCATCAATAGTGATAAACAAGGCTTTGCGCTTGAGGCAGAGCATTCTTATGCTGTTGAAATTGTGGAGTACACTGATCAGAAAATTGAACCTTTTGGACTTGAGATGCTAACACAAGAAGAAGCAGTTTCCCCAAAGACAGAAACTACTGAGATACGAGGAAAATATGATGTATTGAATTTTGCATTCTCCTGTAAACGCACTAAGCTGGATAGCATTTCGACAATAAAATTTAATCCACTCAGTGAATCTTATGTTATCAGCAAACCTTTCTTTTGGATAAATATTAAAACTCGAAAATGGAGATACGTTGGCTTCCCGTTGATTGGCTTCGCAATTTCCACACTTTTTGCTAGTGAACAGTTCGTCAAATTAGTAACTGGACAGCCTGCTGACCTAGGACTTCTCGTATCTAGCGCCATTGGTACATTTTTATCGACTTATAGCCTCTTTAATTTAAGAAAATAAGGAGAAACTCGAATGAAGAAATTGAACTTTCACCCGTATTACGAAAAACTCCTCAGGGATAGAAAGAAATGGGTAACTATCCGTTTGGGAGACCAGCGGAATAAATATTCTCAGGGCGAAACTTTAACGCTAACAATAGGATGGAGTGAAAATGAAATTATCGACAAACTAGGAGAGATAAAAATAGTGGAAACTAAGCACAAGAGAATAAAAGAGATAAATGAAGTAGATCTTCTCGGTGAAAGCCCGGATTGTACCCAAAAAGAAGCAATAAAGTACGTTCTCTCAGCCATATACAGAAAGGTCGTTTCCAATGAAGATTACGTGACAATTATTAAATGGAGTTATGAGTAAAGAATTTGATGCTTATCTATGTTATAATTGTTTCTTGCAACCGATTTTGTTTTAGAGATTTGATGTTATGGTAAACTCTAATCAGTTAATTGAACTCAACGAACAAAATGTAAATGAACTTCCATACAAAGGACCACCGAGTAGGCGTATACATGTGTTAGTTGAGAAAGATGGCAGAATAGAAAGTGAGGAATTATTTATTCAGAGAACTGATGCTTTCACAACAAACCTCGTTTCATTAATAACTCGTTTGAAAAAACAAGAAATCTCAGAAATCAGATACTTTTCTGGGTATAGTGATCTAATTCGCATTTTTCTAAATGAAAAAGGAGAACTAGCAGGTGAATACTTTTCTAGTTCTGTGCAGGCACTCAGTGACTTTAAACGTAGATTAGGAATGACTGTTTAGTGTTTTAGTTACACTTAAGCTCCAAAAACCTCTCTAATTTAATATTTTAACAATTAAATTCCCAAGGCAAATATAGACAAAGGAAAATCTTATTTTTGTTAAATTGCAATAAATCAAGAATATTGCCCACCTCAATGAGATCAGAAAAAACTTGGGTAGGTCTTAATCCATAATTTGTTCCTTTCAGGAGATGTAAAATGACTGAAGACGCAAGAACTGACTTAGATTTCTTGCCTGAGGCTTTAGTCGAAGCAATGCTTCTCAAACAAAAAGAGATGATTGAAAAAATCGAGTGCACAATGAAGAATTTGTCCTTTTCGAAAAAGAAATTGCGGAACAGACTGATTGAACTTGGGTACCTGAAAAGGTATTCCGACTTTGTAGAAGTAAAAAGGTATCCAACAACTTGTGGAGTTGACGGTACTTATTCGATAATTAAACAACTTTCGATTGATTCCATATCAATAGCCGCAGTAGCTGTTGAGGGGTTGATACCACCGAGAGAAACACGCTATTGGGAAAAGCCGCATCATTTGATGGAAGCGTTTCCAGTAACACATTCGCCTAAAACGATTGACCTTTGTAGGCATCTCATGTTTTCATTTGAATTAGAGCTTGCTGTCCATGCACCTCACAGAGTCATATTTCTTGATGGCTCTCTTACATCCCAATTAATAGCCCTTGGGCAAGGATTGGCCGCAATTGATGAAGGTCGAATTGAAGCCCCCAAAGTATTAGCAGACTTGGTGGAAGATCGACTTGCTACAACTTTGAAAAACTATCTGACTGTGCTTACTTCTCCAAGGGTGGATAGACTATTCGTGGGCGTTCCAAAATATACCAGCCGAACTGAAATAATTGAGGAACTGAAGAAGAAAAATAACTTGCCAATTCTCAGCAATTGCGACGACAAAGGATTATTGTCAATAGTGCTTGAGCCAGGAGATATTGTGGGGCCAGTTGAATTGCAAAAGCCTAAAAGTCCATGGCATATCAGTGGACTAAATAGTACAAGAAGAAATCAGTTCTTAAACCTAAAGGAAAATGTTGTGAATGCTCTCAACGACTTGCACGTAGTCTACTTTAAACCAACAGAAACACATCCAGCTCTGAGAGTAGAGATTAATGGGTCCGTAATTGCGAACAAAAGAAAATTATCTATTCTTCTTGAGGCGCTTTTTGATCAGACAACTATTCCTGGTGTGTTTGAGCCATACCCACTTTATATTGCAGATTTATTCGTTAAACATATTCATGGTGGATTGTTTGAACTCCGGGAAGCAGCTCTAAGTGAGCTGGGAAGAACAAGAGAAATCGATGTAGCGGACTTTTATTTGTCTTTACATGATTATAGAACAGAGAGTGGGTTTGAATGAATGAATTGAGCAAGAAAGTTCAGGAAAGCGAATGGATTGGAACAATAGGTTCGCCATCCACTAATACTCGATTGAACGTTGACATCTTGGAAGAAGCCTATGAAAAAGGATTGGTTGGTAAATTCTGTACTGTGGAATTTCTTCAGAATGAAAAAGCCGCATTTGCTATTGGTCAAATTGCATCCGTGGCAAGAGTAAATCCGTATTTGGAGCGACATTCAGTTAGGAAAATTACTAGCATTCGAGGAGAAGCAAATCCACTTACAGCCAAGCATGACGTTCAAACTGTTGAATTAATTATAGGCTCAGTTTATGAAAACGATAAAGGTGACATTAAACCCACTGTAATTGGAACAGTTCCTCCGACAGGAACTCGCGTGTATTCTCTTAATCAAGAAGTTGTTGACGAACTGACGGAAAAGTATTCCAACGAAATTACTTACGTAGGAAAAATGTATAACACTAACATCTTGCTTCCTACCTTGTTCAGACATTTTGGAAAAGGTCCGCGGGGTCTGGGTGAAGCCTATCATATTGGCATTTTTGGTAAAACTGGATCAGGAAAATCGTATCTTGCCCGTATGATTATGTTGGCTTACGCTCAGCATCCCGAAATGTCTCTGTTAATAATAGACCCAATGGGCGAATACGCCCGCGAAGCGCAGAAGGCGGGCCCAATGATAAAAGTCTTGAAAGAACTTGATAAACCTTTGAAAATCTTTGGCATTTCCAATATTAGCCTAGCTGAATCTGAGTCGCTTAGGCGAATTTTAATGCGTACGAGATTCTTCAATGAACTTGGCATACCTTCTGAGGAATATCAGCTTAATGCTGCTTTTCTCGTTAAACAGTTCTTTGAGGCGCACAGAACTGGAGTCACGACTCTACATGGAGTTGTTCCATTAAACAATCCTGCCGCATTAGATCAGCTGTTAAATTACATACGCTTAAACGTGCAACGAATTTACGTTTCTCCTGAACCTCGGAATCGTGTGCTTGATAGAATAGCAAATAATCGAAACGTACTTGAAAGAATATGGAACTCTGTAATTCCCTTATTTGTACTTGAGCAAGGTAAAATTAGGTTAGAGGATTTAATCAACGAAATTTGCACTTCACCAAGCTTTTGTATTATAGATCTTTCAGAGCCATCTTCAGGGAATTATTTCTGGAACGATGAAGTAATGGCTATTGTTCTCTGTGAAATTCTCGCTGGACTTAAAGAAACAGGGAATCAGTTTTACCGCTCTGATCGACTCCTTAATTTGCTTATAATGACAGATGAGGCTCATCGCTTTGTTCCACGAGAAAAACCAGCAATTGAAGAATTCTTCCTCTTAAAAAAGGCGTTCATAGATGGAATCAGAGAAACTCGGAAATATGGACTTGGCTGGTTTTTCGTTAGTCAATCTATTGCTAGTTTAGACTTTGAGATTTTAAGGCAATTGAGACTTTATTTTTTTGGCTACGGTCTCGCTTGGGGCGGTGAACTTCGGGCTTTGGTGGATCTTGTTGGAAGAGGAGGTCATCTTGATCTCTACCAAAGTTTCACCGATCCTCAAACATCACTAAGCGGAGAAAAGACGTATTCTTTCATGGCTTATGGTCCAGTTTCTCCTCTTTCTGCTTCTGGCGCCCCATTATTCCTGGATGCCCTGAATTATTTCAAAGAATTTGGCAATACCTTGCTGAAATATTAGGTTAATTCTATACGAAATTGAAGACAACCTCATGCCGAAAGTAAGTTGCATCGGTATTGGTTAAAAAAATTATTTAAATAGTTTAACAAATCTTGTTTGAAACAAAAGAGTTAGTATGCCGAGTATTGTGAGGTCTAATGGAAGACTATAATAGCGCGCGCGCTTTATTATGCAAAAGCTGGTATTTTATTGATTTTCTATGAGAGGGGATTTCACGTTTTTCAATTTCTGTTAAGGCTTTGAGTACATGGTCTTTATTGATATTTTTCGGAATTATTGGCTATTCCTCTCTTGCATAGGTTAGTGGTCAACACTATTTATGATCTACGCCCTTTGGGGATCAAGCAATATAATTTGAGCAACGACATTTCTGTGAATGCATGCTCAAATATTATAAAAAAAGCAATCTCCAAGAAAGCTTGTACTGAGCAGCATATTGTATTGCAACTCATTTATATATCCATCATTTATTCTCTTCAGTTTTTTGCTTTTCTCAATTCTCGAGATCAATAAGAAATTTGTGTATACATTAGTCAGACTTCTTCCAAACTCTGTTCCATGATGAGAAGCCTTTACAAAGTCGTATGTGTGAGAGGTTGGGATATGGATCTTGTTGAGGACGGCCTCCGGAACATCCCCTAAAAATAGGAGGGTGGGGGATTTCCAGTATTTGGTTCTAAACGCTATAGAAAAAGTATTTGCTATTGGACCAAGGTCTTTTTCGATTCTTTCAAGCGTTTTGTAAACATCACGCTTTTCAGATTCAGGTTCTCGCTGATATCTACCCTCTTCTCTTTCAAGATCTCTTACAAATTCTCGCATAGCGTATTTTTTGCCCGGATCAATTTGGAATTCAATACCGAACTCCTTCATTATCGGTTTAAGAGCTTCTCTGACACCAGCAGCGATTTTGGCAATTTTTCTACTCCGCAACGCTTGATTGGAAAAGTCTGGCCAGATCACTCGCTGATGCGGAGTTATCTCCTTTATTTTTGTACCTTTTCTGCAGAACTCCAAAGGTACCCGAGTGTTGGTTATTATTTCTGGAAGTATTCGATAATGGCCAAAATTGAAATGAATAGCGGTTCTTAAAAATTCCATCATTGCATAGCCAGGACTATCAACTTCTCCTGTAGTTTCAATGTCTGGTAAATAGATTTTTGCAAATAGGGATCGTGGGTTTCTGAAACAGTGAAACAGGCTGTAATGATCCCAGTGGTAGTGTGAAATGACCAATCCACCTCTGTTTGGAGATATGGTGTTCTTGATAAAGCTGGATAAATAAAAGCACATGGCAGGTGTAGGTGTCTGTGATCCAACATCAACAAGAAGACTGTGTTTATCTTCATCGCAAATCAAAATACTGTCTCCATGACCCACATCAAACATAAATAAGCGATGTTTTTTAGTCGAAATAATTTTAACTGGCACGCCACTCCCTCGTTTTTTCCATTATAAAGAACTAATATTTAGTTTTAAGCGCAACTTGAGAATTAAGCACGAAACTTAAGGATGATTTTAAAGAAAACACGTCTTCGAATTAAAATGATCAGCGAACAAGAGATATTTTTAACATCCATTGGCCTTTCTTAATTTGAATAATTAGAGCATTCCCCCTTTTTCTTGGATTGTCCCCTCAAATCGTGGGGGAGTTCTTTGGCGCTGATATGTTTAGATATTCGTGTATGTCGGGCCATCGCTTATCACAGGCCGAAAAAGTTCTGTCTGTAAATATATTCCACAGGTAAAATTCTATTGGTTTGTAACGCCTAAACCTAACTTTTCATTCGCACCAGCAAAGCGTTCTGTTCTTCAACAGAAGGCGCATAGAGCCCCTCAGACCCTCGTAGACTGCGCCAGAATTCTGCTTTCGCTCTATTCGCATGGTGATTGAAATGGTTTGACAAGTTGTATGGATTCAGATTGTCAATATAATCTTCATAGACATCAATAATCGTTGAATAGCTCCATTCAAGATAAAATCGGCAAAACTCAATTAAATCGGCTTTGCGTGAACGGCATATTTTACATTTGTTTTGAAAAGTCGTTTGTGTCACCTCCTTCTTTAAAGAAAACCTGAGCCTATTAACGCCATTATTTGTTTTTCTTGGTCAAATCTTCTGAATCTATGCACTGTCTAAAAGAAACTTTTTTTCTTCTTCGCTCTACATAGCCCAAAAGCTTTCTCTATCTCTATAGCCTTCGAGACTGATTATCGCAAATTCCAGATTTTCGATTTCGACTGTTGCATTTGGCTCAAACAACTTAATGTAGTCAATTTCTTCCTTGATTACTGCAATGGCTTTGTTGATTTCATCTTTTGAAAACAAAAATTTCACCTCCCAAACTGTTTTTTCTGTTCTATGAAAAAGATGGGAAACAGCTTCTTTCGTTAAAATAAGAAAGGAAAGCTCTATTTTGTGGTTTATATACACTTATATTTTATTAGGTGTGTGCGACTGTACCGCAAATCAGCTTGTTTTTGCTTGCTTTGAGTGAGAAATCTCTGATTCTGCTTGCATTTCCAGCTGAGCTAAACTGAACCCAAGCTTTTCATAATCACTCACAAACATTGTTTTGTTCTTCAAGATGTAATCGTAAAGTTCCCAGTTGTGTTCGTAGCTGCTGAATACATATGCTCGCACGCAGTCGTTGATAGTTCTAAAGAAGTAGTTCGGCGGAACGCTATTTTCACGTAAGTGTTTTTCAACGTAATCCCTGATTTCCAGATAACTGGGGTTGTCTATAGTCTCAAGTTTTGGAAGCTTTAGATTCAAAGGTTTGAATAGCAAATCAGGGTCATCGTCTATAGCTTTAAGTTCGTCCCATGAAGGAGTAAATTTGATTGGGACAGTTCTGCTTAGAAGCATCGCCATCGGTAAGCTGCGGTTCATTTCGAGATGTTTTGCGGTTAAGAAAATCCAGTTGCAACGCAACCCCCAGAAATGAAGGCGCCCGTCTTTCACTTCATATTGAATCTGGGCTTGAGCCAAGCTCTTTAGAGACTTCTTTGGTGTGCGTGCTATTGCTCTGCTTGATTCTTCATTCTCTAAAACATCTAACGCTGCGCCAATCGCTTCTGATTTTTCAGTTGAATTTGTTTTGAACTCGTCAACTATTACGGTTCCGTTTTGGAAGTTGGTGCAAACTGGAGGTATGACTTTAAACTTTTCATCTATACTGCCAGCTATTGCGGGCGCGGTTACTGAACTCACTTTATAATAAGGATGATATGCTCTGTTTTCTTTGATGTGCTTTTCAATACGGTTTGCAGTAGTTGTTTTTAGTTCACCAAAAGGGGTTATTTGGGTAATATGTAGAGTCGGACGAATCAGCAATGGTTCTTCACTGCTTTTTCTCTTGACGGTTATGAAGTCTTTTGCTTCTGCGCTTACAATGCTTATGTTTAGAAGTTTATTGCGGCAAGAATGTTCTAGAACTTCTTTGGTTAAAGAAATAGCTTTTTCAACAGGTACTTGCTGCTGTGCCATTTTCTAATTCTCCTACGGCTTCTTGCTTTATCAAAAGTCTAACTCTTTTTGGAACTTTTTCAAGATACAAGATTTTAGCGCCAAAGAGGTTGTTTATGAACTCTTCGAGCCTACCAACATCCTGTGTTTTAATTCTTAAAACTATCCCACAATTTACATATGGGTTCAATTTTTCTTCAAAATTTTCTTGCATTTTAGTCCTCTAATATTTTACTCTTATTCAAGAAATAGAGTTTCTACGTGCATTTTCAGCACACAGTTCTCTATAAAGTCAGTACCAAACTATTTCAGCGCACACCGCATTCTTGCGTATACGTCTCTATAAGCACAAGACAAAATCATTACGTGCAGATTTCAGAAAAGATAGTTGCATGTTTATGGATTAGACTATAGTCTTGGCACTTGGACGCTAATCTTTGCAGGTAAACCAACCCAATTTGAGTCTACAGATAGCTGAATTCTTCCATAAATATACTGCTTGCCTTTGCTCTGTATTTTATGCGGTTGTATTTCGACTTCTATCGAGTGTATCTCCCAATTATCGGTCTGTTCTACTTGCCAGCCCTCATCTTCTTGAAGCTCGACTTCGTCTCCAGAGGTGTCGATTTCTTCTTCCTCAGTTTCATACACATAATTTTGTATCTCTTTCCAAGTTTCTTCTTGCGAAGATGCCCAATCATCCCAACCAAATGCCTTTGCATCGTCATCATCTGAATAGCCAGCTTCATGACGTGCCTTCAAAATCTCGTAGCTATGGTTATTCTTTAAGTTCCACAGATTCTCTGGCAGAGTTAATTCTTCATCAACATAATCCTCAAGAGTAAAGCTGTCAAGGTCTCCAAAACGTTTTTTCAAAATGTATATTTGTAGGGCTTTAGGCATTGGTTTATGCTGGGATACTGATTTATGTCTTCTCGGCATAAGACCTGATATCTAATTGCGACAATTAAAAGTTTTAGTAAAACTTCAGTTTTTTTCGCTGCCATGCGTTACAAAACATTTTAGGGGACGCTTGTTTTGAAGCGAATTTTATGTAGAAACTGATGTTTACTATTTAGGACCAACGACATCGGTTTAAACTAAAAATAATCGCTTTTATTGCCTTAAATCTAAAATTAAGGCTGATTTTAGGATATTTACGAAAGTCTTATTAGCTCAGTAATCTATTAAAATTGAGGCTGTACTCTGTTGAAAAAGTCAGTCTTCGGACTGTTCTTGATAATACTTGTTTGTAGTTTAGTATCGTCGGGGGTTAATGTGAACGCTGCTACTTTTCAAGGGTGGGAGATAGAAGACGGTGGCGGTCAATACTCAGAAATCAATGGAATAACTAATCTTTCTGCGAATGTTGGCAGTGGAGATTGGCTTATTCTTTATAGTGAAATAAATCCAGAAGCAGATTTCGAGTTCTCGCTTCAAGTTAACGCATCAATCTTATCGGGATTCGCTCTGATGCTCAGAGGGAGTTTGCCTTTTGCTGGTTCGACAGATGGAGTGAATTTTGAGTTTGGGGCAAGAGATGGCGGCTCATTTACACTATCGAGGTATGTTAATGGCTGGACATGGAATGTTTTCAAGACAGGAGTTGGAGAGAACGTCTGGTACACCATGAAACTGAAGGTTAAGGCAAATCCATTTAGCATTACAGCTCAAGCATTAGACAAAGACGGCACTTCACTGGGCTCTTATTCGACTTCTGACATGACAAATCTCTCGTTTGAAGATATCAAATATCTGGGCTTTGGTGTTTTAGAATCTGGCGGAACCTATTCAGTCAGAAACACAAACTTGAGCACAACTTCGGACTTGCAGACTGGATTAATCAGTTATTGGAAGCTTGATGAAGGTTCAGGATTAACAGCATATGACAGCAGTGGTAATGGAAACACTGGGACCTTGATTAATGGACCATTATGGGTTAATGGAAAATATGGAAAGGCATTGGATTTTGACGGAGGAAATGACTATGTCTCAATTCCAGATTCTCCAAGCCTCAGGGTTCAATCGTTTACATTGGCAGCATGGATATACATGACTGAGAGACCTTATCAACATGGCAGTAGGCATAGTGCCATCATAAACAAACTGTACTTCCAAATAAGTGGAATTAATAACAGAGGATACAAACTTCAATTTGAATCCCCTACCTCAACTGATGATAATCTCGTCGTCAGCATAGGAGACGGAACAGACCAGAAATTTCTTGTAAAACACAATAGTATAAACGACCTTTCGTTAAACCAGTGGCACCTTGTTGTCGGCACTTGGGATGGCACCGTAGCTTCAATATACATAGATGGACAGCTTAAAAACAGCGAAACCACTGGGACATACACGATTGCACATGATTCTACAGCTCTGGCTTTGGGCACTGAGGTAACTTCAGGTGTCAAAGATGTGTGGTTTAACGGCATAATTGATGAAGCCATGATTTACAATAAAGCTCTAAATGCTCAAGAAATAAGCGCTCTATATAATGCTTGCCCAACAATTGTTACACCAACTCTTGAAGTTTCATGTAAAAGCTCAACCTCATATGATGGCTTCAATGTAGAAATTAAGGGTAGCTTAACCTCCAATGAGTCTGCTATATCAAATGCACCAATCTTTCTTTCATACAGCGTTACTGCAGGAAAAACTTGGGAAGACCTCACTCTTGTAAACACAGGCAATGATGGAATCTACTCTGCTACTTGGATGCCCTCAGTTACTGGCAACTACCTAATTAAAGCTACATATGAAGGAGATGATAGCTACCTTGGAGCATCTGTTATAGTTAATTTGGCAGTTACGCAGTTTGCTGAAGAGAACGTTTTTTCAGTATCTTCAAACTCGACAGTGTCTAATCTTGAATTTAGCTCTGACAAGCGAGAGTTAAGCTTCACTGTCGATGGACCATCAGGAACAATGGGATATGCTGAAGTCTACATAGCAAAAACTTTGATTAATGACATAACAAAACTGAAAATACTCGTAGACGACAGCAAAGTAGATTACTCCGCTGATTTAAATGGAGACTCTTGGATTCTACACTTCACTTATGAGCACAGCACTCATTCGGTATTGGTTAGTCTTGGTTCTATTGATGAAACGCCCTTCTTTAATACTAATTTGGGAATGGCTGTTATAGCGGGTATTATAGCAATGGTTTCAGTGGCGCTTGTTATAGTTATCATAAAAAGGAAAAGAAGCAGAAAATAGTGATTCTAAACTGTTCAAAGAGCTAATCTCTTTCTTTGCGTTTCCATTGTTTTGAAAAATGCGAAGAAGGAAATAAAGTCTGTTTCAGCAAGTTACAAAAGCCTTTTAAGCCTAATTAACGCTTATTATTACCATAGAGGAGTAAAAAATGGCTAAAATTGAAAAACCTCTTGAAATACAACCCGACGAGAGTTCGAATCTCTCCCGGGCTACCAACCAAAAAAAGCATCAGTCGGGTGCGTATACATGTTGAAGCTTTATAAAACGGAAAGCTATCTGAA
>Ga0209427_10003406_pt1 | contig 18658 bp, 13 predicted proteins | sample DeeMarSWOR136_30_FD_187465 | JGI IMG/M metagenome (GOLD analysis project Ga0209427, IMG submission 187465) | Marine sediment microbial communities from White Oak River estuary, North Carolina - WOR-1-36_30 (SPAdes) (version 2) | ecosystem: Environmental > Aquatic > Marine > Intertidal zone >...
TTGCTATGGGGACGTTGGGGTTTCTGGGCCTGGGATTGCCGCCGCCGTCTCCTGACTGGGGCAGCATGGTGGCCAAAGGACGGGAGTTCATCCTGGCTGGTAGCCCCTGGGCAGCCCTGTGGCCCTCTGTGGCCATTGCTTCACTGGTGGTGGGCTTGAACCTGCTGGCCGATGGCCTGCGCGAGGAGTCGATGCGGTATCAGTAATCAGGGTCGATTGTTGTCCCTTGAAAGGGACGGACAGCGAGTATGTCAATGAACAGAAGCGATAATGCAAAATCGGTCTCGGTCCTCGAAGTAGAGGATCTCACCATTGCCTATGAAACGCGCAAGGGAGATGTGGAGGCCGTCAGAGGAGCTTCCTTCCAGGTCAGAGAGGGCCAGACCGTTGGCCTGGTGGGCGAGTCAGGGTGCGGCAAGACGACGATTGCCTTTGGCATTGTCAATTTCCTCGGGCCCAATGGCAAGATTGTGGATGGAAGTGTCCGTTTTCAGGGAAAAGAGCTGGTCGGCCAGTCAGAGGCGGAACTCAAGACCCTTCGAGGTGACAGGATTGCCATGGTGTACCAGGATCCCATGCAGGCCCTTAACCCCTCGGTGCGACTTGGGGAGCAGCTTGCCGAGGTCCTGACCTGCCACAGGGATATCTCACATGAAGAGGCCTGGCAACGATCCATCCAAATGCTCAAGCGGGTCAATATGCCCGATGTCGAGGATGTGATGATCCGCTATCCGCACCAGATTTCGGGCGGCCAGCAACAGCGGGTCGTGATTGCCATGGCGATGCTCAATAACCCGGCCCTCCTGATTATGGATGAGCCCACAACGGCTCTGGACGTTACCGTTGAAGCAGCAGTACTGGATCTGATCGAGGAGTTGCAAAAGGATTTCAATGCGGCCACCATTTTCATTACCCACAACCTCGGTGTGGTTGCGCGGGTGAGTGACTATCTCTGTGTGATGTACGCCGGCCAAATGGTGGAGAGAGGCCCCCTGGCGGAGATATTCCGAAACCCGCGGCATCCCTATACCATGGGACTTTTGGCCTGCGTACCTCGTCTTGGAGAGAGCAAGCTGGAGTCTCTGCTTGAGCCGATCCGGGGCCGTGTCCCACCTCCAGCTGAACGGTCAAAAAATGAGTGTGTTTTTGCGCCTCGATGCGACTATGTCACGGATGAGTGTCGAAAGGAACGCCCGGATTTTACGGAAGTTACGCCTGAGCATGTGGCGCGGTGTATTTACGCTCTGGAAATCGAGAGTCGACCGCGAACCTCGAGAAAACGACAAAAGGATAAGGAAGCACGAGCGCAGCCAGAATCCCCTAAAGAGGATCTGCTCAGCTTTAAGGGAGTCAAGGTCTACTACCCACAGGAATCGAACTCGGTAGTCAGCCTGCTTGGACTGGGCGAAAAGAAATACGTCAAAGCCGTGGATGATGTGAGCGTAAGGGTTGCAAAGGGCCGGATCCTCGGTATCGTTGGTGAGTCAGGCTGCGGTAAATCCACCCTGGTCAAGGGACTTATCGGACTGGAGCCAGTGACCGATGGTACTGTGGAGTTTCTTGGCTTTGACGCCACTCAGCCTGTGTCGGCGCGTGATACAAACCTGATTAAAGAAATGCAGATGGTGTTCCAAAATCCCGACTCCACCCTCAACCCTTCCTACTCCATTGGCACACAGATCGCCCGGCCGATTAAGAGATTTAAGACCGTGCCCAGGAATCAGGTCAAGGGCGAGGTCATTCGGCTCCTTAAGGCGGTCCGCCTCCCTCCCACTTACTGCGACCGTCTCCCTCGACAACTCAGCGGCGGAGAAAAACAGCGAATAGGGATTGCCCGTGCCGTGGCCAGCCGACCCGACCTGATCATCTGTGATGAGCCGGTCTCCTTCCTTGATGTCTCGGTCCAGGCAGCGGTCATCAATCTCCTCTTGGAGATTCAGCAGGTGTTCGGCTCATCGATGATTTTTATCGCACACGACCTGAGCGTGGTCCGCTTTTTCTCCGACGACATTGCGGTCATGTACCTCGGGCAGATCGTGGAAATCGGCCCAGCCGAGGCAATCTACGCCCCGCCTTACCACCCTTACACCGAAGCGTTGCTGTCGGCGGTTCCCATCCCGGACCCGGATGCAGAACAGAAAGAGATTCGCCTCAGTGGCAACGTGCCAAGTGCCCTCGACCCGCCCAGCGGATGCCGCTTTCACACCCGTTGCCCTCGACGAACCATGCTACCCGATGCCGGAAAGACCTGCGAGGTTGAGGTGCCCCCTTGGCGCGAGGCGGAAAGGGGACATCGTATCCTCTGTCACATACCCCTGGAACAACTGAACGCCATGGAGCCCGTTGTTCACCCCGTCAAGTAAGCTCCTGACTTTAGGTGCACTGTTCCCGAACAGGGAGTCTCCCAGAACTCGGCATGAGATCTAACCGCTGATAAAATGTCTTTGGAACTCCCCGGGCAAAAATGGTCCGTGTGCATTCCAACCGCCCTATGGCCCCCGCCATGGGAGAAAGACAGGTATGTCAAAACTCTCAATACCTGATCTCTTCTGGTACCTGAGAAGCGGCACGTATATCTATGGCTATCTCATGAGTTCGCCCAGATTTGCCTTGACATTCCCTCTTGATTTGATTTACTGCAAAGAGTAAATTATCACAATTCAAATCTGTTCCGAGAAAGGAGGATGAAAGATTATGTCGATCTTGCGATTAAACATGACTGACCTCACCTACCGTCTGGACCAAGTCCCGGAAGCTTACAAGAATTTGGGGGGCCGCGGAATGACATCAACCATTGTTCACGATGAGGTTCCCCCGTTGTGTCATCCCTTCGGCCCGAATAACAAACTTATCTTTGCGCCCGGTATTGTGACGGGGACCAAGGCCTCCACATCAGCGCGCATCTCCGTGGGCGCCAAGTCACCCCTCACCGGTGGCATTAAAGAATCCAATGCTGGCTCATCCTGGGCACAGGACCTGGCATCCATGCGGGTCAGAGCGTTAATTGTAGAAGGCCAACCCAAGGAGAAGGGCAAGTACTGGATTGCCCATCTGACCTGGGACGCCAAGGCTGGTAAGCCCGCGGTAAAATTCCTCGCCGCTGACGAATACATGGGCAAAGACTTATACGAAATCTTTCCGAAGGTGTATGCGCGGTTCGGGGAAAAAGTCTCCATCGCCGGCTGCGGTGTGGCCGGAGAATACGGCTACGGCAACTCTGGGGTCGTCTTCAATGACCTCGCCAAGCGCCCCAGTCGATATTCCGGTCGAGGTGGCCTGGGCGCGGTGATGGCCAGCAAGGGGGTCAAGTTCATTGTAACGGAAAAGGAAGGTGCCCCCGGAGTAACCATCGCCGACAAGGCGCTCTTTGACCAGGGGGTCAAGAAACTGACCGATGCCTTACGGACACACGATATCACCAAACCCAAAGGTGCCCTGAACACTTACGGCACGGCCGTCCTGGTCAACATCATGAATGAGGCTGGCGGCTATCCCACCCGTAACTTCTCCAGCGGTCGCTTTGAGGGCGCGGCCAAGACCGCTGGCGAGGAAATCTTTGAGGGGAACAAGAAGCGCCTGGGCAAGGAGCTTTACAACCATGCCTGCAGCCCGGGCTGCATCATCCAGTGCTCCAACACCTGGCACAAGCCCGATGGCACCGAGCATGCCTCCTGTGTTGAGTATGAGTCAGACTGGGCCTTTGGCGCCAACTGTGGTATTGACAGCTTAGACGATATAGCCGAAATGGTCCGCCTGTGCAATGCGTATGGCCTGGATACCATTGAGACCGGCACTACCCTAGCCGTGGCCATGGAGGCTGGCGTGGTCCCCTTCGGCGACGGGAAAAAGGCCATCGGACTCATCCAAGAGATGGGCAAAGGGACGCCCTTGGGCCGCATCCTTGGTGGTGGGACGGAGTTTACCGGCAAAGCCTATGGCCTTACTCGCGTGCCCACGGTCAAGGGGCAGAGCATGCCCGCCTACGAACCACGTGCCGTCAAAGGAATCGGCATCACCTATGCTACGAGCACCATGGGGGCTGACCACACCGCCGGCTATACCATCGCTCCCGAAATCCTGAGCGTCGGCGGCAAGGCAGACCCTCTCACCCCCGAGGGCAAGGCTGCTCTCAGCCGTGCCTTCCAGGCAACTACCGCCTTCATTGATTCCACCGGCCATTGCTTATTCATCGCCTTCGCCATTCTGGACATTTCTAGCGGCTTTGATGGGATGGTAGAGGAGTGCAACGGCGTCCTGGGAACCAATTGGAAATCGGAAGACGCGGCCAAGCTCGGTGGAGAGATCCTGCGCAAAGAGCGGGCCTTCAACGAGGCGGCGGGTATTACCAAGGAGTGGGATCGGGTTCCCGAATTCATGCGTTACGAGCCGCTCCCACCCCACAACCAGGTGTACGACGTGCCGGATAGCGCACTGGACTCCGTTTACGAAGAGCTGTAAAGCGTGCTTTATGCGGGCAGGGCGATATCGCCCTGCCCGTCTTTTTATGGGGAGCCATGCCTAGGGTGAAAACTGACGAGCTGGGCCGGTTGATCATACCCGATTCATTTTCCCAGCGCCGGCACATCTCCCCCAACACCGAATACTGGTTGGATGAGCGGGAAGGCGATCTGATCCTCCATCCGCGCCTGCCTGACATACGGAAACTGTATATACAACCGACCAGCTGCTGTAACCTCCACTGTCGCACCTGCATCCGCAACGTCTGGGAAGACCCCGAAGCCCAAATGCCCATGGACACGTTTCACCGGCTAGTGCAAAGCCTGGATAACTTGCCCAATCTGGCCCGTGTTGTCTTTACCGGCTTCGGTGAACCCCTGACCCATCCCAACATCCTGGAGATGATTCAGGCGATACGCGACCGCGACCTGGCCGTGACCCTCGGCTCAAACGGCCTCCTGCTGGATGCCGAAAAGGCCCGGGAGTTGGTCAAGCTCGGCGTGGACCGATTGGTGGTATCGGTGGACGGCGTGAAGCCGGAGACCTATGCTGTCGTGCGTGGCGCTGGGCTCTCGCACGTTTTGAGCAACATCCGTGTCCTGAACGAGGTGAAAAGCCAACTGGGCTCGCTGAACCCCTCTCTGGGTATTGAATTTGTCGTCCTGCGGAGCAACGTTACCGAACTGCCTCAACTGACGGGATTAGCGTCGCGGCTGAATTCGGCTCGCGTCCTGGTCAGTAACGTCCTTCCCTACACCGAGGAAATACGCACCGAAATCCTCTACGGCTACGAACCGCGCCCCCCGTTCAGCGCTGGCGGCTGGCCCGTTAAGGCCGACGCTTGGGTAATGTGGGGCACTTTGGAACTGCCGCGCATGCACTGGGGTGCGGAGAGGCGTTGCCGATTTGTAGGGGATCGGGCGATTGTGGTAGGATGGGATGGAGGTGTATCGCCCTGTTACGCCCTTTCCCAAAATTACAGCTACTTTGCCGTGGACGGGAGAAAAAAGCAGGTGAGCCGATACCTTCTGGGGAACGTGAACGATCAACCCTTAGCGCAGATCTGGATGTCCGAGGAATACGTGCGTTTTCGCAGCGAGGTGCGGGAGTTTCGCTTCCCCTCGTGCCCCAACTGCGATCTGCGGGAAGGTTGCGACCTCCGCGGACGCAACGAGGGGTGCTGGGGATGGAATCCATCCTGCGCGGATTGTCTTTGGGCGCAGGACATCGTACGGTGTCCGTGAGGTGACGATGCGAATCCGTGTAAAACTCTTCGCCACTTTGGGTCGCTATGTCGCTAATGTGACATCAGGGGTTCCCTTTGAAATTGATCTACCAGAAGGCGCCACCCTGGATCACTTGGTGAATAGGCTGAAATTGCCGCGTGAAGAGGTAAAGGTATTTTTTGTCAAAGGGCGCGCCCGGTCCATAGACTGGCCTCTGGAGCCCGGTGATGATGTGGGCATTTTCCCGCTCGTTGGAGGAGGCTGAGATGCCTAATATGGTTGTGGACCTGTGGCTCTACGGCAGCCTGGCGTACTACGGAGGCAAGGGTAAGCAGGGAAGTTTCGCCAACATTCAGGTGAGCCTTCCTGATGGAAGCACCATAGCCGACCTGCTGGCACGGATAAGGATGAGCACCGAGGAGCGCGGCATCACCTTCATCAACGGGCAGTTGAGCGCCATGCCCGGTCTCCAACCCGACCTGGGTCACATCCTGCACGACGGTGACCGGGTGGCCTTTTTTGACCTTAAGAGCATGTGGCCTTTCCAGTATCGTCATGGCGCGGCGATGACCGAGGAAATGGCACGCGCCACGGGTTCCAAGAAAGACCGCGGCCTGCATCACACGTATAAGAAGGATGAATGAGCAAATGCGATACCTTCGTTGTGAAGGATGAAACTGAAACCGAGCACAATCCTTTTTATCACATCCTTTATCCCCGTCATCGCGTTCAAGGTACTGGCCCGGGTTGGTGAGGGTACCGTGGCCCAAGCGAGAGTTGCTACGGTTCTGGGCCTTGTCCTTGCGGCAATGCAATGTGCCCTCTCGAAGCGATTCCTTAAGAGTACGACCTACCTGGAGAAGGCATTCCTCGGATTTCTCGGAGTTGGGACGGCATGGGTTCATCTGGCCCCTGTTGGTGCCTCCTCCCTTTTCGTCGATCATTCGACCGCGCTCCTCTACTTCGTCCTCTTCTTGACGGCCCTGGTTCCGCAGCTTTTCGGCTACGATCCCTTCACCTACGCCATTGCAAAGCGATGGTATCCGGAAACGGTGTGGAATACCCCTCAGTTTCGGACCATCAACCTCCATCTCACCTACGTGTGGAGTTGCATCTTTTTCATCTCCTTCCTTTCGAGCCTTTTCGGTCATGGAAGGCCCTTCTTTTCCATCATCATGCCGCTCATCTTCATTCTGGGAATTGGCCTCCCCCTTGCCAGGATGTATCCCTCATATTATCTCAAGCGAGAGTTATCCCCTCATCCCGTGGACCCATTCGGGTTTCCGGAGACGGCCAAGGAGCTCATCTCCCGGATGCCCCTGGGTTTCGATCCCGTGACGGGTCGGGATCTTGAGGTGGAGATCCAGTTCGACCTTTCGGGCGAGGGGGGGGAAAGATGGTATTATCCATCTCGGAGGGACGGTGTACATTTCGGGAGGGCGAGGCCCTCTCCCCAACCCTGACCATCCGCTCCCCTGCGGACATCTGGATGAAGATCGCCCGTGGGGAGATCGATCGGCCCAAGGCCCTGATGGATGGACTGTATCAGGTTGAGGGGGATATGAATCTGCTCATCAAGATGGGGGAGCTCTTCCGTGCTCCTACCAAAGTAAGGAAGGAAGATTTAGCCGAGAAGAAAGAGGGAAAGGCAATGAAGACCCTCGCCATACAGGGAACCCCAAGGCCAAAGGCGAGCAATACCGATATCCTTCTCCAGGAATTCCTGAAAGGCGCCCGGAGCCAGGGTGCTGAAACCGAGACCATCTACCTCAAGGAAAAGGAGATTCATTCGTGCACAGGATGCTACACCTGCTGGGCGAAAACCCCGGGAGCCTGCATCTTCAAGGACGATATGCCGGAGCTCTTGGAGAAGGTTCGGGCGTGCGACATCCTCGTCCTCGCAACACCCCTCTACAATTGGAACATGACCTCCCTTTTGAAGGGGTTTCTGGAAAGGCTCCTCCCCCTTTACGACCCCCATTTGGTCAAGATGGGGGAGACGTATCATAAACCTCAGAGGTACGAGATGAATCTAAAGATGGTTCTCGTCTCCACCTGTGGGCTTCCCGAGATTTCCCATTTTGACGACCTCCGAGGGATCTTCCGCCAGATTGAACGTTTTGGGCACGTTCCCCTCATTGGGGAACTCTTGATGCCTGCTGGGGAACTGTTCAAACAGGAGGGCTTGAGGGAGAAGGTTCAAGGGGTTCTCCAGGCAGCCTATCGAGCGGGAGTTGAGGTTATACGGGATGGAAGGGTTTCAGAGGAAACGGAGGCGCAAATCCAGAAGCCCGTCATTTCAGCCGATGAAATTGCCGAAATGGCCAATTTGTGGTGGGACAGCCACCTCGAGGGGATCGCCCAGAGAGAGATCCAAGAAGCAGGTGGTGTGGAGGATATCAGGCTCCTCCTCAGGGGAATGGCAGTAACCTTCAATGCCCGGGCCGCCGGGGATCTTAAGGCAACCATCCAGTTCGAGGTGGCCGGAAAGCAGCCGGGAAATTGGTTTCTCTCCATCGAAGGTGGAACGTGCACCTTTCACGAGGGAAAGGTCGACTCCCCTGCCCTCGCCATCAAGACCCCTTCGGAGATCTGGCTGGCCATCGCCAACGGGGAATTGGATGGACGACAGGCCTTCATGGAGGGCAAGTATGCGGCCCAGGGGGACATGGGGTTGTTGATGCGCATGAACGATCTGTTTGGCAGGGGCGAGTAAATCGGGATGGCGTGTTTTTTCAGCGTGAAGAGTTCCATGAACCGCGTTATAGCTGAGAAGTGGATATTTTCCCAATCCGGTACCGAGGGCTATTGAAAGGAAAGGAGAGAACGATGAGCTCGATGGTCTTGAAGGATCTCTACTACTTTCACATTCCTACGAAGTTAGTGATCGGATGCGGAGCAGCGTCACAGGTAGCAACGGAGGCGAAAGAGCTCTCCATCCTCCACCCGCTCATTGTGACAGACCCTGGGGTAAGAAATGCTGGCATCGTGGATAAGGTGCTTGGACCATTGTCAGAGGTCGGATTATCCTACTCCATATTCGATGGGGTGGAGCCTAACCCCAAGGTCTCTACGGTTGTGAATGGGGTAGAAGTTTACCAAAAGGAACAATGCGATGGCCTCATCTCCGTCGGAGGAGGAAGCCCAATTGATTCGGCTAAGGCCATCGGCATATTGGCCACACATACCGGATCAATCATGGATTATGCGGGGTTTGGAAAAGTCAAATCTCCCATCCCTCCACATATTGCCGTTCCCACCACCTACGGCACAGGTACCGAAGTCACCAATGCATCCATGATCACCGACTCGGACCGAAGCCTTAAGACCGGCATCAGCTCTCGGTTTCTCTTTCCAAACGTGGCAGTGATCGATCCAGAAATGGCACTCAGCCTCCCCCAGAGCATTGGAGCCTCTACTGGTATGGATGCGCTTACGCATGGGATTGAGTCCTATGTCTCGATCAAGGCGCAGCCCATCACCGAGGGGATTTCGCTGCACGCCATCCGGTTGGTCTCAGAGAATTTGACGAAAGCCGTGGCTGGAGATCTGGAAGCCATAAGCTATATGATCATCGCCTCAGCGATGACCGGTTTTTGTTTCAGCTATACCCGTACCGCAGCGGTGCATGGTATTGCCCATACCTTGGGGGGACATTTCGATGTCCCGCATGGCATTGCCAATGCTATCCTCCTTCCTCATGTAATGGAGTTCAGCCTGGAGGCCTGCCCTGAGAAATACATGGAGGTGGCCAAAGCAATGGGGGAGAAAATAGAGGGGTTATCTCCGAAAGAAGCCGCTCAGAGATCGGTTGAATTTGTGAACCGATTGCTCAGGGACTTGGGCCTCCCCACTCGGCTGCGAGACATAGGGTGTGATAAGAAGAAGTTTCCCCAAGTCGTTGAGGATACGATGAAGACCGGGAACATCCTGGTCAATCCCCGGCGGGTAACAGGGGACGATGTTCTCGAGCTTCTTACCAGAGCCTACTGATATCGGGGAAAATGACGCCCTCGTGTTTGCGTGCGGAGCTGGGGGTATGTCTACCCAATCGCGTATCTTGTTAGCGTATTTGTCGTGGGCTGCGCATTGCTCGATATAGATGGATAAAGCACAGTGACATGACCTTCATATATCGAGATTACACCCATTGTGTTATGGCATCTAGGGTTTCTTTCTTACCGTGACCTTTTGCTTACCGTATTCCCTGATATTTTTCCCCACTTCCAGAAGCTCGTCCAGGTTATCCGTTATCCTTCCGATCCTGTTCAGGGGCTTTTCGCCGGCAAAGGGGGTACGAGGATAGTAGTTGGGACCGTACACGACGACCAACTCAGTTCTATTGAGATTTGTCTCAGGCGGGTAGACCTCTATTCCGATGGTACCCGGTAGGTTCCCCAATACTTTTTGATTCTCCTCATGAACCTCATTTGGACCTATGTAATCTTTTACTACCATCCATACGCTCTGACCAGAATACGCAGCATGAATGGCTTCGGCTTCTATGGGAAGGGACTCCCAAAGGGTCTTGCAATTCCTTGGAGCTTCCTTTTCAAACAGTTCCGCCACAAAACGCCCGCCCTTTTCGAATTCAATTTCAATTTCCTTAACCACAGCGGTCCCCTCCTTTCAATGTTGTATGTGTCTCCTCCCTTTAGGAAAATGTCGATGCAGGCTAATACTTCTCGTAATCCAAGAACTCCATGTTCACCAATGCGTGGGCCGCAGTCAGATTTACCAGGTCTTCGATCTCAATGAATTCATCCGCACCGTGAGCTCGGTTCTTTGCCGTCCCCACACCCCAATGCACGGTTGGAATCCCTTTCTCCCTAAAGTACTTGGCGTCTGATGTAGCGTGAAGCCCCACTGGGTTGGGTTCAAAACCCAGCACTTCATTGGATACCTTTCTTATGATCCCTATGATCGGCACGTCATGAGGGGTCACGCTCGGTTCCGCCTTCAAGAGTATTTCGGTTTCTGCTCTAAAGGTGGGGTCTTGGTTTCTCAGGCCTTCCATAATCCCTTCAATCCTACCAATGACCCCATCCAGATCGACTTCCGGAATCACGCGTGCGTCAACATCTATTGAGCACCTATCCGCTAACATATTCGATTTGTTGCCACCCTTTATCGTTCCCACGGTTATGGTCGAATAGCTTAGGCCTGGAATGTCTGATTTCTTCCCCTTCAATTCCTCCTGGAGATTACGTAGCCCTATGAGGACATCTGTCATCTTTTCTATAGCATTCACGCCCAACCAGGGATACATAGCGTGAGCGGCTTCTCCCAAAACGTCAACTCTTAACGTGAGATGACCACTCTCGGCAAACCAGATCTCGTCCTGACGGCCCTCCGAAATGGCAGTATCGCCTTTCACATGACCCTCACTAACACAATAACCTGCCCCGTAATTACCTCCCGTTTCCTCGTCCACAGTGTAACATCCAATTAAGTCTCCTCTCAAACGAAAGCCTGCTTCCTTAATGACCTTAGCAGCCATGACGTAGACTACTATGCGTGCCTTGGCATCATATGCTCCTCTGCCGAAGATCTTTCCCTCTCTCACAACAGCTTCGTAGGGATCAACCGTCCATCCACCACCTACAGGAACGGTATCCAGGTGGGCATTGTTGATGAGAACTGGCTTTCCCGCCGTGCCCTTTAACGTACCAATCACATTAGGCTTATCTGGTCTAGAGCTAACGATACTGACCTCAAAGCCAATATCTCTGAGCTTATCGGCAACACATCTCGATATTTGTTGATACTCACCTGGTGGATTCGGACTGGGGATTCTGATCAATTCCCTTTCAAAATCAATGATTTCCTGCCTCAGCTCCTTCGCCTTCTTAAGAATGACTTCTCGCTGATCCATTTTCATATGCCATCTTCTTTCTTCGTTATTCCTTCTCCAAATTCTTTAGAACCCTCGCAGCCGTAGATAATGGGGGCATCCCTACACCTGGAAGAGCCAAGAGCATCACCTCAATGATTTCCTCCTTTGTGGCTCCAAATTCCATAGCCGCTTTCATATGTGCTTCGCCGCCAGGAAAGAGCCGCGTGAAGCACATGGCCATGACAATGAGCTCCTTGTATTTTCGGGGTATGACACCCTCCTCAAAGATTTTTTTCCGCATCGCGTAGTAGTCTCTCAGAACCTCCGGTTTTGACTCGGCAAGCATCTCAACATATGCCGGCACCACACCACGCTGTTTCTTATACAGTTCCAGAATCTCTTCCACCGAACTATCCATTTCGCCCTCCCTTTACCCAAAGACTGGGTCCAAAGTTAACGGATTCTGAGACTTCAGACTTAAGAAGTGGTTTGGGGTGCAAGTAACATAATGTGCAATCCACGTAAGGCCGAAGGAATGTCTTCAAAGGAGTAAGACCCTCGTTTTCGTCCTGGGTAAGTATAATGATGTAACCAGACGCGTGTCAACAGAAAAGACACGAGGTATATCGGCCACCGTTGGCCCAGTTGTGGGTTCATATCTTTCCAAATCTCCCAGCAGTACTTTATCGATGCTACGAGTTGAGGTTTCCTGAACATCTCAGAAGATTTCAATCATATAGTGAGATCCCCGCGTTTGACAAAGGGTTTGCCAATTCTTCGATAAGACGTTATCATACGCCGAACGATGTCAAACCGGGATAATTTTTTGATGCCTTTTCGCCAAAGGCGGAATCGGGACGATAGTATTCGTTCAACAAAAACCCTTCTATGCACAACCTCAGCCTCTGCAGAATGAGGCATTCGCCATTTTATCTAAGCGAAACAGGCAAAATTGGGCTCGGCCGTAAACCTCGTCAAGGAATGGGGCAAAGGGACTTCCCGGGAATGCATTCTGGCCAATGTGCCTGCGGCAACCCCCAAGGGGGCTGCTTGTGTTCGGGGTCATGCTGCACCCTGGTTGCAGTTGGGAAAAGATGGCTAAACACCAAATCATCTTCCATGGATGGGTTATCGTAGCTGCCAGCGTGGTAGTGCATGCCCTTGGGTACGGGACCCGATATTCCTTCGCGGTTATCTTGCCTTCGCTGCTTACGGAGTTCCAATGGCCCAGGGACGTAACGGCTGCCATGCTGTCCGTTCACTTGGTAGTATACGGTTTAGTTGCTCCTGTAGCTGGCCATTTAGTGGACCGAATAGGCCCTCGCAAAACCATGGCCATTGGGACCACGCTGCTGGCCGTTGGATTGGCCCTATCGGGCCAGGGTAGCAAGCCGTGGCACTTCTACCTCAGTTTTGGAGCCATCACGGGAACTGGCCTCTGTCTCATCGGCTCCGTTCCCTTCACCACCATACTGAGGAATTGGTTTGAGAGAAGGCGGGGCTTGGCTTTATCGCTCATGTTCTCCGGCAGCGGAGGGGCCTTCGCCTGCTATCCTGCCATAGTTTTCCTCATCAACAGCGTAACATGGCGTAACACATTCGTGGTTGAGGCCATGGTCATTGCCAGCCTTATGGTTCCGCTCATAGCCTTTATCATCCGGTATCATCCTGGGGAGAAGGGCCTTGTCGCCGACGGCCTCGGGGACCCCGGGAACGATTCTCCTCCTGAGGTAAATCCCTCACCGGGGATTACGGATCATGCGTGGTCGGCTAGAGACTGGACGTTGCCCAAGGCGGCAAGAACCGGACGTTTTTGGTTGCTCTGCCTGTCAACATTTTCCCTGTGGGGGGTAGCAGAACACACGTTATTGACCCATCACGTCGTTTTCGCCATCGATCTGGGCTATTCCCCGATCTACGCTTCCTCAGTCCTCTCCCTCCTCGGAATCCTGTTTGCCTTTGGGTCGCTGGCCGGGCTCGTTTCCGATCGGATCGGACGGGAGATTACCATGATCGTAGCTACCGTTATCAGTATCTCGGGCATCGTCGTCCTGACCCTCATAAGGGACGCCTCGCAGCCATGGATGCTCTACTACTATGCCATCGCCGTGGGTCTCGGCTTTGGACTGACCGCGCCTACCATAGCTGCCTCGGCTACCGACATATTCCAGGGGCCAAAGGTCGGGGCTACCATCGGCTTCGTCTGGTTCAGTTTTGCCATAGGGGGTGCCATCGGACCATGGATGGGTGGATGGATCTTCGAATTGACGGATAGCTATCTGGTTGCTTTCATTCTCGCAATGGTACTGTGTGCGGTGGCATGTGCTGCTATCTGGCTCGCAGCGCCACGGAAGGTACGGCTCGCATCAGGTCGGTCGAGGCTGGTTGCGTCTTCTCAAGAAGAGATCACACGATTTTAAGGGCTTTCCTCCCCTTCGGGTCGGTCGGGTTGTATCACTCTTACGGGAAGACCAAAAGTCTTCTTCATGATTCCCGTGAGAGACTCCACTGCTGAAGGAGGAGCAAGTCTTGCCGTTGGATTCGACAAATCTCCTCTCACTCTGACCGGTATGGCTACCAGGGTCCCCTTGAGGATGCCCCTCACCAGGGGAATCCTTTTCACGGCGGAATCCACGGTCTTCAAAGGGGCCACGAGAACCCTGAGATCTATCTTTTCGCCGATGAGATCTATTTCCCCTTCACAGATTATCTCTACCGAAGGACCATCCAAGACCCACTCTTCCACCATGAGCTTGCCATGTTGAAGGGTACCCTTGGCTCTTATGGACTCATAGGCAAGACCTTCTCGCCCGGAGTCAGGGAGCCTCATCCTGAAGATCTCCGTGGTATTCAGAAGGCCCAAAACCCTCGAAAATACCCGCCCGCGGTAAATGCGGCCCTCACGGGCGAGGAATTCGAGATCTCCCCGTGTGGCCTGGACAATCTCCTCTGGCTTTCCCCGGCCTGAGAGCTTACCTCGAAAGTCAACATTGCCAGTAACAAACGCCTCCTGGTCCACCAGACAGGTCCACATGGGGTAGAACTCCTGATTCTCGCAAAACGGGTTCACATCCAAAATGAGCTCCTGCGGGGTTACTTTGACAGTCCCTGTAGTCGAAATGCCGCATACATTGGCCTCGGTGATTGCAACCTCTATCCCACCACGATGAAATGAGATGGCGGCATGCACGGGCCTCCAGGTGAATCTTTCATACGTGAACTCCTCCAATTTGACCCTGAGAATTCCCTGCACCGGCTGGTCCCATGAGGCTGCGATCTCCTTTCGATCTTTTTCCCGCTTATCCCTCCCCAGAAAATCGTTTATGTCATCCCAGCTCAAACTCCCTGTCGAAACGTCCATATTTAGGGAAAATCCCTCCGGGGACAGGCTTAGGTGGCCCCCCAGTGTTACGCTGCGATCCCCCCACGTGCACACGGCTGACTCTATCTTGGCCTTGTTTCCGGAGGCCTCCAGGGCAATAGAGTCAATTATCAGTGGTTTCCCGAAGGCCAAAGGGAACACAACATGTTCCGCGAGGAGTTTTCCCTCGACAGAGGATCTGGCAGGCTCTTCCAGCAGAATGTGAGCCTGAAAATTCCCTTTTATCCATCCCCCGGGGAATGGATTGTTTTCAAGAAGCCTATTTATGGTCGCCTCGGCCAAATGACCCATAAACTCCAGGTTGAATGCCTTCCTTTGGAAATTGAGCTCAAAGGCGAAGCGGCTTTCCCGACCGTGATCCTGAATGAGCAAGTTCTTAATCAGCAGCTCACCGGGTCGTAGGGAAATATCCATGGAGATTCGGGGGCCTTCTTGAACAACCATATCTCCTGAAAAGGATGTTTGGCCGCCCCTGTCCCAAACCAAACGCCCCTTTGAAATGGACAAAGGCGCCCTGACAGTGAGCGCTTTCGGCATGCTGATGAGCTCCGATAGCCTTCGGATTGACTCCGCCCCCATATCTCCTTGCAAGTTCACTTCTGCCCTGCTAACCCCTGCTAGGTAATCCTTGAGGGTACCCGACGTCACGATGGATGCATCCAGTATGGTTACTTGAGCATCTTGGAAAGAGGCCTCCTGCCTCGTTGCATCCTCCATGCCCTCAAATTTACCCCTCGTTATCTCTATCGGCCCGAGGAGTTTCGTAGTAATGAGGACGGGCTCCGTCACTTCACCGGCAGCGTTAAATTGCCAGCGGTCGGGGTCCAGCAATGGCCCCTTCACATGTGACTCATGGGTTATGATAACCCCCCTCACGGCCCTAAAATCCTCCAGATGAGGCTTCAATACTTCGTAGGAGACAAGCCAGGGATAAATCTCGTCAACAGTATATGTGGACTGATCGAATTTGACCTCAAAATAGGGGGGCTTCCCCCAATCAATACGGCCGGAAAGTCCCGATATGGAAGACTTTCCTACTGTGGTGTCTACGTTCTCTACGCCGATAGTGGTCTCAGAGAACGCGAAACGCCCTCCCTCCACATGGATACGATATGGAACTCGTCGATACTCGGCCGACAAGCTAAATTCCGAGACGTCCAGATATGGTTTGATGACTGCAGTGCTTCCGCTGAGAATCAAGTTCCCCCTCGCAGTTCCCCGAAGATCATCTACGAGGCTGATCTCTTTCAGAAGGGATTTATCTTCAATAACCCGTTTCAGAACGAAGGGCAGTTGGGCCAGATCAGCCTGTACCTTTACGTTCAGATAAAACGGGCTGTCATCTCCCTCCAGGCCTAATTTCAATATCCCTTCGCTGCCCGAGGTATTCCCGAATCTCCCTTCAAGATTTTTAGCCTCCAGAATACCCTTTGAAATCACTCCCTCCCCCGTTACGTCCTTTAATTCCAGATCGACTTCCGGGACGAAGATGTTGCCCTCACGGATGCGTCCTTTGATGACAATATTTTCCAGATTACCCAGGTCGGCCAGCGAACTTCCCTGAGCACTGAAGGTAATGAGGGGGACTTTCCCACCTTTTACGATTTGAAAAATCTCTTGAACATCGGGGGTCTCTCCTGCCAGGGCCAGGGCGGCTTCCCGCATCGAATTGATGTCTATTCCCCTGCCCTCCAATTCTAGGCTAACCCGGGGAGCAGCCTGATCTATGAGTAACGTGCTGGATATGCTCAGTTGCGGATAATCGAGATCCAGTTGGGAAAGGGAAACCGTTATTCCCTCCTCACCTATACGGAAATCGCCCTTCAGACTCTTGCCTCGTATGACCACTTTCTCACGTGCCCGCTGCAGGGTCAGCAAGGGGAGAGACCCCTGCACTTCTCCCTGGAAAACCTTAAACCCTTCCGTCTCAAGACTGATGTCTAGATTCAGGTGCGAATCCCCCACCCGCAGAGCAGCCAGGGGAAGGAGTTGATCCGTCAACATGTGTGGTTTGAGGTCCTTCACACGAATACGTCCATTGCCCTTGAAATCCTCCGCCTTTAACCACCCCTCCACCGACATGCTTTCCCAGAGGTTGGAGTTACATGCGAGGTCAATCTCAAGTCTATCCGGGGGGAGAGTGATACGCCCGTGAATATCCTGGAACGTAAGAAGGGACACATCTCCCTGGGAGAGATCAAACCTGCCCTCATCCACCACGAGGATCAAGCCCGGTGCCTCCAATGCCATAATCCCCAAGACCGGAGCCACGGTTTCCTGGACGGTTGCAGGGGAGAAGGGCTTCGCCTCCTCCTCCTTCTCCCCTGGCCTCACCGGGAGCTCCATCCTGAATTCGGGAGCCTCAATGCGGAGCATGGAGATTCGGACACTTCCCCTCAGGAGGGGCAAGACTTTTGGATAGACCGTCACGGACTCAAGGGAGCCGGCGACTTTTCCTGGGATGGAGAGGCTTCCCTTATGGAACACCACGCGGGGACGTGGAAAAAAGGAGAGATCAAGCTCCTCAAATTCCACTCGCCCTTCCACCCTCTGGGAAATAGTGGTCAGGATTTTTTCCCTGACCGGTTCCAGGTTAATCAAGGTGGGCAGGAGAAGGACAGAGAGCAAGAGGAGAATCAAAAGTGCTCCTACTGCCCAGAGGGCTATCTTTTTCCGCCTACTCACTGAGAACCTCGACCTCCATCTTCGGCATTTCTATGCTCCTGGTTGTATTATAGCCATACTCGCGGGATAAGTTAAACGCCGGAGGGAAACATGTGAACCGGGAAGGCTTGACCGCGGATTGCTTCGTACATATTTGAATCAAATGGAAAATCTCTCGGTATGGATGAGACGAGCCCTGAAGCCGATCCCTTTGAGGGCCCTACACACGGCATCCATCATGGGCGGTGGGCCGCAGACGAACACGGCTGCTTGCCGGCTGCACCCCGACAAAAGGTCCCCCAGCATGGTTCCATCGAGGCGACCGGTGCGACCCTGGAAATCCTCTTGTCTCGTCAAGACGTGGTGGATGTCGAGGTTCGGGAGCTTGGCTTCAATGGCCGTGAGCTCGTCCCGGCACAAAATGTCGGCCTCGGTTCTGTTGCTCCACACAAGCGTCGTCTTTCGCGCATCACGTGTGTCGACCATGTACCGGAGCATGCTCAGCATGGGGGTCACCCCTACCCCGCCGGCGACCAAGATGAGCTCCCTCTTTGGGTCTCGAACATGCGCCAGATAGCTGAACAACCCGTAGGGGCCATCGACGAGGGCGCTATCACCTGGCTTAAGGCGGCCGATGAGGGCCGTGAAGTCGCCGCTACACTTGATGGTGAAGATGAGGCTTTCCGGCCTGGTGGGGGTTGAGGAGATGGTCCATGGGTGTTGTTCCAGGGGCAACGACTCGGAGCGGAACGTAACGAAGGCGAATTGCCCCGGCGCGTAGGAGAAGACTTCGCCGCGTTGGGGGGTAAGCTCAACCGCATACGTTTCCCTTCCGGCGGGAGTTACCTTTCTGACACCGTACATCCTCCTCTTGAGAAGCCTCGGCTTAACCCCCTTTACCCAGGCGAACAGGGCCGCGTAGAGACCGAAGGCCACCACCAGGGCGTAGAGCGGCCACCCTTCCACCAGGTCGTCGGTCACGTTCAGCCCGTGGAGGGTAACCAGTATTACCGCGCTAAACGTGCCCAAACGATGAAACCGGTACCAGAGCTCATATCGCAGACCCAGGAACTCCCGCCAGATGCCGGTGCA
>Ga0209427_10003407_pt1 | contig 18655 bp, 17 predicted proteins | sample DeeMarSWOR136_30_FD_187465 | JGI IMG/M metagenome (GOLD analysis project Ga0209427, IMG submission 187465) | Marine sediment microbial communities from White Oak River estuary, North Carolina - WOR-1-36_30 (SPAdes) (version 2) | ecosystem: Environmental > Aquatic > Marine > Intertidal zone >...
CGAGTTGCATTTCGGTTTTGGATTTGAGGGGTGAAAGATGAACTACGAACCCAAAATCCTCTCCTTTCTCTGTAACTGGTGTGCCTATGCGGGCGCAGACCTTGCCGGTATCTCCCGATTTCAATATCCGCCCAATACACGGGTCATCCGAGTGATGTGCTCCGGGAGGGTCGACCCGGTCTTCATCCCGGAAGCGTTTCTTGCGGGTTTTGATGGAACCATGGTTCTTGGATGCCATCCTGGGGATTGTCATTACCTCACTGGGAATCTCCAAACCGAAAGGAAGATCCATCTGACTCGGAAGCTATTTGAGATGGCCGGGGTTGGATCCGAGAGGATTCTTCTCGATTGGGTCTCCGCAGGGGAAGGAGAGCGCTTTGCCCAGGTCGTTGATCGGTTTGTCGAGACGATTCGTCAGCTCGGCCCCTTTGACCTTGATGAGGCGAACAAGGGAAAACTTCGTGCCGTAAGGGCCTCCCTTGATGGAGAGAAGATCCGATGGATGGTGGGCAAAGGTCCTGAGCTACTAGAAAAAGAGAACGTTTACGGAGAACGGCTGGCCAAGGAAAAGATCGAGGGAGTCATCGAAGAGACGATCCGAGATGAGTTTATCAAGAACCGAATCATACTCTTGGTCGAGTCCAAACCGCTGCCAGCAATCGAGATCAGTCACACGCTCGATCTGAAATTGAGGGATACGCTGTCCTATCTGGTCTCCCTAGTGAGCGAGGGGAGACTGGGGTTCGACCCATCGGAGGAGGGAAGGGTTCCGAAATATGTTCTTAACCCATAACCCTGACGTTCCGAGTCTATGAGATACTGTTATCTGTCATCATGAGGCTGGCCGTGTCAGCCAAGACGATCTCAAAAGAGATTCTGCGGTTCAGAGACGGGCGAATTCGATGGAAGCGGAAAAGAAGATCGAGGAATTGAGAGAAAATCAACCTGTCGGTTCGGTCATGGTGGTTGGGGGAGGAATTGGTGGAATGCAGGCCTCCCTGGACCTCGCGGAGTCTGGTTTCTTTGTCTACCTTGTGGATAACTCTCCCACGATCGGTGGGGTGATGGCCCAGCTCGACAAGACCTTTCCCACAAATGACTGTGCCATGTGCATAATGTCTCCCAAATTGGTCGAATCTGGCAGGCATCTGAACATCCGCATCCTCGCCCATGCAGAAATTGATAGCCTTGAGGGTGAGCCAGGCCGATTCCAGGTAGGCGTCACGAAAAAACCAAGATATATTCACCCGGATCTCTGTACGGGTTGTGGCGAGTGCGCAAAACACTGTCCGGTCAGCGCCATCGATACATACAACGAGGGCCTGAGCAAAAGGACAGCTATCTACCTCAAATATCCTCAGGCCGTGCCGAAGGTTTTTCTCATCGATCGGGAGCAGTGCATTGGGTGTGGACTCTGCGAAAGGGTCTGTCTGGCCAAGGCGATCAACTACAGCGATACCCAGACGAGGGATAAGATTGATGTTGGCTCGATCATCCTAGCACCTGGCTATGATGTCTTCGATGCCCGCCTTCGTCCGGAGTTCGGATACGGTGTCTATCCCAACGTTGTGACGAGCATCGAATTTGAAAGGCTTCTGAGTGCGACGGGCCCGCATCGTGGCCACCTCCTCCGACCCTCAGACGGGACCATCCCCGAACGGATCGCCTTTATTCAATGTGTCGGGTCCCGAGACACGAACTGTGGAAACGACTATTGCTCGTCCATCTGCTGCATGTATGCGACCAAGGAGGCCATCATTGCCAAGGAACATGTTCATTTCGTCAAACCGACGATCTTCTATATGGATGTGCGAGCGTATGGCAAGGGGTTCGATGCCTACTATGAAAGGGCGAAGGACGAACACGGTATTCGATTCATCCAATGCATGGTCTCGAAGGTCAGAGAACAGTTTCACACGAAAAACCTTCTGCTGAGTTACGTGAATGAGGATGGAACGATCGAAGAGGAGGAGTTCGAGTTGGTCGTCCTCTCTGTCGGGATGGTTCCCTCCAAAGCAACGGCTGAAATGGCCAAACGGATGGACGTGGAATTGGACGGATACGGATTCTGTAAAACTCGGTCATTCGAGCCCACGGCCACTTCCAGGTCAGGAATCTACGTCTGCGGTGCCTTTCAGGCTCCAAAAGATATCCCCGAGACGGTCTCTCAGGCGAGCGCTGCCGTGGCGGATGCCACCGCTAAGATCGCTGTATCGCGAGGGACGATGGTGACCCGAAAGGAGTACCCTCCCGAGGTAGACGTTGCCGATGAAGAACCCCGGATTGGGGTCTTTGTCTGCCATTGTGGGATCAATATTGGCGGGGTCGTCAATGTTCCCGCGGTGAGAGAATATGCACGTGGACTCAACAATGTGGCCTATGTCGATGAGAACCTCTACACCTGTTCTCAGGACACCCAGGAAAAGATCAAGGATGCCATTACAGAGCATAAGCTTAATCGTGTGGTTGTCGCCTCCTGCTCACCGAGGACCCACGAACCCCTGTTTCAAGAGACAATCCGGGAGGCAGGGCTGAACCGATTCCTTTTTGCGATGGCGAATATTCGAGATCAATGCTCGTGGGTTCACATGCGCCACAAGACGGAGGCGACCGAGAAAGCCAAGGATCTTGTCAGAATGGCTGTGGCCGATGCGCGGCTGATTCAGTCACTCGACCAGTTGATGGTGCCCGTCGTCCCCGAGGGATTGGTGATCGGCGGTGGCGTTGCCGGGATGACCGCCAGCCTCAAACTGGCAGAGCAAGGATACGACGTACATCTTGTGGAAAGAGAATCCCAGTTGGGAGGGAATCTAAGGAACCTCCATTACACGCTCGAGGGGGAGGATGTTCAGACCTATCTGAAGGGTCTGATAGAACAGGTGATGAATCATCCCTCTATCAAAGTCATCACGGACGGGCAGGTCGTCAGTTTCAGTGGTTCAAGGGGTAACTTCTCGACGGAATTGAAGGTCGGAACTTCCATGGAATATCGAAAGATCGAGCATGGGATCACGATCATAGCCACAGGAGCTCAGGAGTCGAAACCCGAGGAATATCAATACGGTGAGGATCCCCGGATTCTTACCCAGCTTGAACTGGAGGACAGAATCGCAACCCACCCAGAGGACGTGGCTCGTGCAAAAAGAGTCGTGATGATTCAATGCGTGGGATCGAGAAATGAGGAACGGCCTTACTGCAGCCGGACCTGCTGCGCTTCGGCGGTAAAGAATGCCCTGAAGATCAAGGAACTCAATCCTGATGCCGAGATCTATGTGCTCTACAGGGATATGCGAACATATGGGCTTATGGAGTCTTACTATGCAAAGGCCCGCAAAGAAGGCGTCCTCTTTATCAAGTACGAGCCGGAAGAGAAACCGGAGGTTAAGAAGAATGGGCATCGGCTCTCCATCCTCTTCCTGGATCGAGTTCTGAAGGAACGGATCGAGTTAGAACCTGACCTTGTAGTCTTGTCTACAGCCACAGTGCCGCGGCAGAACGAAGAACTGGCGACGCTGTTAAAAGTCCCAAGGACGACAGAGGGCTTCTTCTTAGAAGCTCATATGAAACTGAGGCCTGTCGATTTTGCCACGGATGGGATCTACCTGGCAGGGGCGGCGCATGCACCCAAACTGATCAGTGAAAGCATCTCACAGGCGAGTGCCGCGGTCGCCCGTGCCTGCACCATTCTCTCAAAGGAAAAGATACTGGTGGGTGGTGTTGTGGCCGTGGTGGACGGCGAGCGATGTGCGGCCTGTTTGACCTGTGTGAGAGTCTGTCCCTATGAGGTACCGGTAGTCAACGCCAAGGGAGAGGCAGAGATCGATGTGGCTAAGTGCAAGGGCTGTGGCAGTTGTGCGGCGGAGTGTCCAGCCAGGGCGATTGAACTGATGCACTTTCGGCATAGCCAGCTGGAGGCCAAATGCCAAGCGCTGATATTCGGGAGCAGAGCATAGAAGGTAGGAAGTGGTCCTGGGTCACTTCCTCTTTTCTCGGAGAGGTTAACGATGACAGAGATAGTTCACGATCGCAAGGAATCCGGAGAGGAATCACAGGCCGCAATTCAGGAGTCACGATTCACGGATTTTGAGCCTGAGATTCTGGCTTTCTGTTGTGAACATTGAGCCTACAGTGCGGCGGACCTGGCAGGTTCGATGAGGCTTGACTATCCGACCAACGTGAAGATTACGAAAGTCCCCTGCACCGGCAGGGTGGATGATTTGCTCATTCTGAAAGCCTTTGAGTCGGGTGTGGATGGGGTTTACCTGGCGGGATGTCTGGAAGGGGAATGTCATTTTCTGAAGGGGAACCTGAGAGCCAAACAAAGGGTTCAATATGTGAAGGGTCTATTGGAGGAAGTCGGGCTGGGTGGGGATCGGCTCGAGATGTACAACATGAGCGCGGCCCAGGGGCAGCGTTTTGCCGAGGTGGCACGGGAGATGACGGAGAAGGTCAGGGCCTTGGGGCCTTCGCCGGTCAAAAAGAAGGTTAAAGACTATAGGACCGCTTCGCTTAAGGTTGAAGGTTAGAGGTTGGAGGCGAATTCCTCAACCCTCAAGTGAAACGCGCCTCTATTCTGGAACGCGAACGGAGTGAACCATGATTGTTGGAAATCGAAAACCATTGGAAGAGATTCTGGGGATGATCAAACCTTACAAAAGGCTCCTGCTTCTGGGTTGCAATGAATGCGTGACGGTGTGTTCCGTGGGAGGGGAGAGGGAGGTAGGGGTGTTGGCTTCGGAGTTGAGACTCTGGAGTGCCAAGGAAGGTCAGGACCTTGAGATTCGAGAGCATACCATTGAACGTCAATGTGACCATGAATACATTGATCAAATACGGTCTTTTGTGGATGAATATGAGGTGATTTTGTCGATGGCCTGTGGGGCCGGGGTTCAATATGTGGCGGACAAATATCCGACAAGACCCGTTCTCCCCGCCATCAATACAACCTTCTTGGGAGTTACGTTGGAACAAGGGGTGTGGAGCGAGCGGTGTCAGGGGGGTGGGACGTGCATCCTCGATCAAACGGGAGGGATTTGTCCAATTACCCGTTGTGCGAAGAGTTTGCTCAATGGTCCCTGTGGGGGGTCCTCCAATGGAAAGTGTGAGGTGGACAAAGAGACGGATTGTGGTTGGCAGTTGATCGTTGATCGCCTTAAGGAGCTAGGGCAGTTGGATCAGTATGAGGAGATCATGCCGATCAAGGACTGGTCCACATCCAGGGACGGGGGGCCGCGCAAGCGGGTGAGGGAGGATTCAAGGCTCTGAGAGTGGGAAGGGGTCAAAGAAACATCCTTCCGTATTCTATTCTCTACATTCGGAATGGGAGATGAAGACGAAATCGAACATTGAGCGAATCTTGGAGTCGGGGGAATTTGTGGTGACCTCGGAGTGTGGGCCACCGAGGGGGGCGGACCCGGAGGTGATTCGGAGGAAGGGGGCTCTTCTCAAGGAAGTGGTCGATGGGGTTAATGTGACGGACAATCAGACCTCGGTGGTGAGGATGTCCTCCTTTGCTTCGTGTATCATCCTCAAGGAGATGGGATTTGACCCAATCTTGCAGATGGTCTGCCGAGACCGGAATCGGATTGCCATTCAGAGCGATATTCTGGGGGCGGCGGCTTTGGGAATCAACAACATACTGTGCCTTTCAGGGGACCATCAGAAGTTTGGGGATCATGCGCAGGCGAAGAATGTGTTTGACATGGATTCGATTCAGTTAATCAACACGGTCAAGATGATGCGCGATGATGGGAGATTTGTGGGAGGTGATGAGGTTAACGGGAGACCGAGGCTCTTTATTGGGGCCGCAGCGAATCCCTTTGCGGATCCCTTTGAGATAAGAGCCGCGAGGTTGGCGAAGAAGGTGAAGGCAGGGGTGGAATTTATCCAGACCCAGTGTATATACAACGTTAAGAAATTTGAGCAGTGGATGGAGATGGTAAGGGGTCGGGGATTGCATGAAAAATGTGCCATTCTAGCGGGAGTGACGCCGTTTAAGTCAGTGGGGATGGCGCGGTATATGAAAAATCAGGTGCCAGGGATGGATGTTCCGGATGAGATGATCGAGAGATTGGGAGGGATGCCGAAAGAGAAACAGTCTGAGGAAGGGATTAAGATCTGTTTGGAGACGATACAGAGGTTGAGGGAGATCCCAGGGGTTCGGGGGATCCATATCATGGCGATTGAGTGGGAGGAGAAGGTGGCGGAGATCGCGAAGGCCGCAGGCCTTCTCCCGAGGCCACAACTCACATAGCATAAACAGAGCACATCGCGATTTCTGTGTTCCGGTCTTTTTGATAGAAACCACTATGCCTCAAAGTTGAGGAGTCTCCCTGCTAGCAGTGGTAGTGAGGATATGAAGATAGCATCCACCGCGAGTTTAAGGAACACGAGTTAGAGGTTATGCAGGTCTATTCCGCCTCCTTTTTTATTAAACCGGGATGAAGAATCCAAGAATAGGTACTACCCACTAGCCCTCCATCCTATCGATTTGCGGTTCTCTACATAAACACCCGTGTATCAGACATTTCTACAACAATTCAGATGTTCGCCATCCACCACTGAACACCGATGCCCATGAGCGTAATGTGCTGGAGAAGCGGGGTATTCATCGAGGGTGGGCAGGCCTCGGCGTGAGCTCGGCCAAACGGCTTCGTCGGGAGATTTTCGAATGTCAGTGGAATTTTCCCTCCGAGAACGGGAAGGAAACACTTCCTATTTAACAGGGTAATTCCTTCCCTTCTGGTATTTCCAAACGGCGATATTATGCTCCTCGAGGGTAGATGAGAAGTGGTTAGACCCGTCATTTTTGGAGACGAAATAGAGGTATTCTGTCTTGGGGGGATAGAGGGCAGCCTCAATGGCCTCTTTGCTCGGATTGCATATGGGTCCTGGTGGCAACCCTCGGTTTAGATACGTATTATATGGCGTATAGCGCTCCAAATCCCTCTTAGTCAGGTTACCATTGAAGTGCTTGATGCCGTAAATGACGGTGGGACAGCTGTAAAGCATCATATTTCGTTTCAATCGATTATGATAAACCCCAGAGACGAGAAGCCTCTCCGACGGGATAGCTGATTCCTTCTCGATCATGGAGGCGAGAGTAAGTATCTCGTGGTCGGAAAACCCCAACTCCTTGGCCCTTTCCGAGTATTGTGAAATATAAACCTGTCGGAATCGCCTCACCATGGCTTCGATGACGTCCTCTGGTTTCAAATGCTTTGAAAGGAGATAGCTATCGGGGAAGAGGTATCCCTCCAAACTATCAGCCTCGATTCCCAACGAGGAGACGTATTGGGGCGAAAAACACTTCTCCAAGAAGGCCTCTCTGTTTGTAATTCCCTTGCTCTCAAGGATTTCGGCGATCTGCAACGCGGTATATCCTTCCGGGATGGAAGCCTTATACTGTTTGACCTTGCCCGTTGTGAGGGTATCCAGGACTTGCAAGGGAGTCATATCGGAACTGAGTTCATACTCCCCTGCCTTTATCTTGGGGGAGGCCCCCGATAATTTCCCCCATAGGATAAAAGCCCTAATGCCCCTGATGATCCCTTCATCCCCCAAGAGGTAAGCGACTTCCTTGAAGGCCATTCCCCTTCGAATGGCGATGGTCTTCTTGAGCCCTCTCACATGAGAGGGCGTGCGGAGGTATATGGCGGTATAGGAGGAGAGGATTACGGCCAATGAGAGGGCAAGGAGAAACGTAATCCCAAGGATTCTTCTCATAGATTCCCTTTTCGGGCTAGGCTATCCAAATAGGATTGCAAAATGAGGATGGCAGCCGTCATATCGACCTTTCGCTTCCTCTTTTTTCGCGAGAGATCCGCCCTTATGAACATCTTGGTCGCTTCTACGGTGGAAAGCCTCTCATCCCACGTGATAATGGGGACGTCGAGAATTTCTTTCAACTCTTCAACGAACCCTAAAGCCATCTCAGCCTGGGGGCCCAAAGAACCATTCATATTCCTGGGGAGGCCCACCACGATTTTCTCAACCCCGTATTCCCGAGCGATATCACGTATTTCCCCCAAGTCACTTTCGCCATGGCTACGATGTAAGGTCTTTATCCCCTGGGCTGTCCAGCCCAGTTCATCGCTTATAGCGATGCCGATCCTCTTAGTTCCTATGTCAATCCCTAATATACGCATCCTTCATTTATCTATGTCCACTGCAAATTATTTGTCAAGCTCAAATTCGGTACGCTCTGAAATGTTTACCGCCTTAACCCGCAGGACTGCAGCACCGACGCTTGGTGCGTCTACTTGCTCCCTCTCGTTTCCTCAATTTCCAGGAGTATCGCAGCATTTTTGCCCAGGATCTTCGCCTTGGTGGATTTACTGATGGGGAGTTCCAGGATGGCCGCAACATTCCTCTTGATATCAATGATCCCCGGCCAATCCGAACCAAAGATAATCTTATCGGCATTCCTCTCCAAATCCGGAAAGTACTTGAGGAGGTTCTGGGGAGGCAGGCCCGTTATATCCATATACACGTTCTCATGCAAACCAGCCAGAAAGAAGGCCCTGTCGTACCAAAAACCCCTGCCAGCATGGGACTGAATGATCTTCAATCTAGGGAAGAAAACGGCTATCTCATCCAGGAAAAGGGGGTCCCCGTACTTCATGAGGGAGCCAGGGAATACCGATGATCCCGTATGAACCATAACCGGAATGCTGAGCTCCTGTGCTCTCTCGTAAATGGGGAAGAGCTTATTGTCGTTGGGGTAGAAGTGCTGGTACGTAGGATAGAGCTTGAGGCCCTTGACCCCCAGTTTGGTAACACACCTCTCCAATTCCGACACCTGGTTGAAGGTGACGTAAGGATTGATGTTGGCGAAGGGAACAAGCCTCTCGCTCCCTCGGCAGAACTCCGCCACCCGTTCGTTGAGGCTAACACCGGTGATCATGGTATTCATTTCCGCAAGGGCTACCACGTAATCGATCCCCTGTTCATCCATGAATTTGAGCAGGCTTTCAGGAGAGGCCAAAACGGTCTGGAGATGGGCCAACCCCCGTTCGCCATGGACCCTCCTCATCCAGTCCAAAAACCACTCGTTGTATTCATCCACCATGGTGACGTGGAGGTGAAAATCTATAACCAGCATGATCACTTCCCCCGATTCAAATACCTTTTATCAATTTCGACTCACGGAGGCTATTGGGGTGGAATGCCTCTTTCATAAGTCGAATGAGACGGTGATGGCGGCATTAACGATTAATATGTCTGCGGAATCATCGCCCAGGGATTTGAGCTGGACCCCTCGGGCTATTAACCCCCCCTCTATTGCCTTCAAGCGCTTTTTCCCAAAAGGAATCGCCTGCAGCACTTTCTCCTCGTTCACATTTTGGGGAAAAGGGGCTCCCAGCAGCACATCGACGATCATCTCCCCGGAACCACTCAGGTTTAATACTTCCGAGATGCCGCAGAGAGAGATATTGGAGATGGCATTATGTATGGCTTTTATTGCCGCCTCCGTGGGATCACCCCTGTGGCCATGCTGGTCTACTCCCATTCCAATCTCGACTACGTATCTCTTTTCCATGGTTTTTCCCTTGTATGATTTGGCGGATTACCACTAAAGGTTGTTTCTTGGGGTTGAAGGATTCCCTCGACGTTCTACTAGATCCGGAGACGTGATTCAAAATTATACAGGGAGATCACCCCAAAAAGGAACCCCATTTGTGAAATTATTTCATAACGATGTGTAATTTTTTTCATTCCACCCGGTATCGCATGTCCATTTGAAGCGAATTATTGGGATTTATCCGCCTTTTACTCCGTTTTATAGGGCTCCGAGTTTGGCACTGATTATGCTTATCCCCATGGCGGGAGAAAAACTGACAAAAGGAGGGATGCTTATGGATGCACAGCGAGGCAAGGAAACTTCAGGAAATAGGATCGAAAGATGAAGAAAAATTGGAGGAAAAGATGAAGACCAAGACGATCATTATGGTAACGTTAATCGCATTCACCTTCAGCTGCGGCTTTATGGAGAAATTCGGAAAGAAAGAGGAGCCCGCCAAAGAAGAAACACAAGAACAAGTCGCCAAACAAGAACCGGCCAAGGAGGAAGCCGTTGCCGAATCCACCCATCAAGAGGTTGAACAAACTCCTGAGCTCATTCCCCCCTCGGGCAAGATGGTCTCCGTCACGGGCTCAGTGGTGAACATCAGAAGCGGGCCCGGCATGAAAAACAAGGTTGTTGCCAAGGTAAAGAGGAGGGATGAGTTGGAAGTCCTGGGCGAAATTGGTTCTTGGTACAACGTGAAGCTTTCAAATGGGGAGGAAGGCTGGATCTACAAGAAGTTGGTGAGGTAACTCGTATCGAACCCAATTATGGTTTTGCGTCCTTGGGAGGAAATCTCATCCGGCTAATCTTCTTTCGGGTATAGTAGAAGAGGGCCAGGTTAATCAGCCAGATGAAGGGATGAAATTTCTTCCATCGAAACCCTAACCGCTTACATATGGCCTTCAGCGAGTAAAAATCGAGCCAGGCGTTCCTCATTTCCCGCTCCAGGGTTTCCCCCGAAATTTTCATTGGCTTGAAGACGAGGTTGGCCATATTGTAGTCTCCCCAATTCGAATCCGTCAGCCTCTCTTCCCTGACCAGCTGATGATACACCTCCGTTCCGGGTAGCGGGGTAAGGAAGTTAAAACATGCAAAGTCGAGCTTGGAGTTCCGCGCCATTTCGATGGTGAACTGAATGCTCTCTTCGTCGTCTCGATCGAAGCCCAGGACAAAGGAACCCCAAACGATCATCCCATAGCTCTTTATCTTCTTAATGAGCTTATGGAAGTGCTCCGGTTTGTTGAAGCTCTTCCCCATTTCATCCAGGGTATTGGGCCAGAAGGATTCAAAGCCGATTGCAAACCCCAAACATCCGCTTTCTGCTGCCATTTCCAGGAGTTCGTCGTCTTGGGCGATCAAGATGGTTGATTGACTGCCCCAGCGGATCTTCAAGGGGATGAGGGTCTTTATCAATTCCTTTGTCCTCTCCTTCTGGGTCAGGATGGTATCGTCCACGAAGAACACATTCCTTGAAGGGAGACTTTTTATTTCCTCTACCACGTCTTCAATGGGCCTGAAACGATACGTCCCCCCATTGAAGAGCTTCACTGAACAGAAACTGCAATTGAAGGGACACCCTCGGGTGGTTTGGACGGTGTTGATGGTCACATAGTCCCCGGGATTGAGCAGATCCCTCCTCGGTAGGGGAAGACCTCTTAAATCGACAAAATTTCCATTTCGGTATCTCCTTGTGAGCCTCCCGCATCTAAAGTCTTGGACCACCTGGTCCCATATCCCTTCCGCCTCGCCTATGACCACGGAATCGCAGTGCTGCAAAGCCTCATCGGGAAGGCTCGAGACATGGATTCCACCCATGACCACCTTCACCCCCCGTTCCCTGAAGGCGTCGGCAATCTCATAAGCCCGGGCAGAAGTGGCAGTGAGGCAAGTAATGCCAACCAGATCGACTGTCTTGTCGAAATCGAGGGAATTCACACATTCGTCCGTAATGGAGACCTCGATGTCATCCGGCGTATAGGCCGCGATCATACACAAATTGAGCGGCGGGGAATATGCCTTGGCTTTTAGGGAACTGAAGAGGCCCTTCTGAAGAAAGGGGACATTGGCCGCGTTGATGGGGTTATTTGGGTTAATTAGTTCAATTCTCATTTCTGCGGTAAATGAACCCTTTCAAGGTTTAACGGTTTTTTACACCCTGGAAACACAACTATCAATAAAAAAAATGCTCGTGTTTCCTGATTTCGTTTTGAAATATCTCATTTCAACAAAATTGTAAACCGGCGGATGTACCATGATTCGCCAAGCCTTAACGGCTGTCTTTTCTTCGGGGGATTGGGGAGAACTTTGCCTTACGAACAAGGTCCAACCCGATGACGAGATCGTAAAGATCGATAACGAACTTGGCATTGCCTAAATAAAATTACCTCCTGATACAGCATTGGGCGGATTTCTGGGTATCTCCCCCAGGATTGCGGACGAGGAAAAGTCCCTCTCCTTCAAAAAGCGGAGAAAGGGGAAAAGGGCGGCAACTGGGAAGAACAGGGAAGGTTCAATGCCCGAGGGAGATATCAAAAATACCGCTAAAAGCTGATCGTCCCCTCCAAAACCCTGACCACGCTTCCCGCCACCCATACCCTGTCAATGGCCCCTTCACCCAAGGCGAGTTCCACTTGAATGAGACTCGGCCGACGCATCTGCAGCCCCTGTTCAATCTCAACGGTGGTAAGGGGCTTTCCCCTTATTAGCCCATGCTTGACCAGGTATGAGCCGAAACAACCGGCAGCACTTCCCGTTGCCGGGTCCTCGGGAACACCGTGGAAGGGCGCAAAGACTCGGGCCCGGATTCGATTTTCTCCCATACCATCCATGGTAAAAGGGGCAATTAAGGAGGTGTCCAACTCCTGGGCCACCGCTTCCAAGATAGATAGGTTGATTTTCGCCTGCGATAATGCCCTTTGGGAGGTAATGGGTACGATGAGAAAGGGGAGCCCTGTGGAGACCACCTCGGGAGGACCCTTAAGCAAATCCAATTTCTCTAAAGGCAAGGAAAGGAGTCGGGCCAGGAGTTCTACCTCACTATAGGCGCTCAGAAACTCAGGGGACTTCTGTTCCATTTTGACCAAGACTGGCTCCCCTCCCAAGAAGACCACCTCTACCGGGAATACCCCCAACCCCAATTCTAATGTAGTAACCCTTTTCCCTTCCTTTGGGCCTATCCTCCCCTCATCACCCAAGACGAAACAGGTCCCGATGACCGGATGGCCCGCGAAGGGAATTTCCCTTTGGGGGGTGAAGATTCTCACCCTAAAATCTGCCTCGGAAGAACTTGGGGTAAAGACGAAGGTGGTCTCGGAGAGGTTCATTTCCCTCGCAATTTTTTGCATTTCTTCTCGGTTCAGCCCCTCCGCGTTGGGATAAACGGCCAGGGGATTTCCCCCAAAGACGTCCCCGGTGAAGACATCCACCTGAACAAATCGATATTCCCTCATGGAGCTTCCCTTGATCCTATCTCCTGGGTGAAATTGTGGGTAAATTTGTCCCAATGTTAACAGTTATCTGGGATTGCCCGATAACCTGGTCCTTAGATTTACACCATCATATAACAAATTGGCCCTCTGTGGCAACAAAAGTTGGGACACGAGGAGAATAGCGGAGTCTCCGATAAATCCTGGATGCTCCTCAAATTTTCCCATTGATTTGATCCCCTTTTTCTAATATTCTAGGGATGAGGATATCCGCCATAGGTGAGGGAAATGGCTAAGGCAGGAATCATTTCTCCTTGCCGGTCCATTAAGGATAAGCTGGGAAGAATCGTCTTCCTTCGACCCTACGGGGAAGGAGACTTCAACGGCCTATTCGAAATGTATGATGAGTTCCAGCCGAAGGGAAAGGCCATGGGACTTCCCCCAGCGCAGGACGGAAATCGTCATACATGGATCACGGGAATCTTGGAGGAATGGTTTAACATTGTCGCTATTCAGGAAGATCGGATTGTGGGCCATGCCGCATTGGATATGCCGGTGGGTGCCAATGCCCGGGAGTTTATGATCTTCATTCATCAGGATTATCAAAACAAGGGAATCGGTCAGGCGCTGACCTTTTCCATGTTGGATGCGGCCAGGGCGATGGATTGCAAAAAGGTATGGGTTGTGGTGGAAAATATGAACCGGATCGCCATTGCGGTTTTCAAAAAGGCCGGGTTCAGCTTCGTAGGTGAACCCGATGTGGAACGGGTTATGTTGTGCAAACCATAAAGACTGTTTACCTTGCGATTCCGTGGAGGGGAAAAATCTCGGTTTTGATGTAGTTCACGACTTCTCTGGCCCTGGCGAAAGCCTTTTCCTTAACCCGTCCCTTTGTGGGACGCGGCACATCATAGAGGCTACTTACTTCCATTTCGGGCCCAAACATCATCCCCCCAACGACACCCGCAAATTCATCTTCGGGCTCCACCTCGTTGAGTATAGACCAAGCAAGGGTCCAGCATCTGGCCGTTCGATATATGTCATATCCTCCCCCTCCGACGGCAAGGATCCGCTGAGAGAGGCCTTTGATGACTTTGATCACTTCCTGGTATGCGTTGTTGGTCAACATAAAGTGGGTAAGGGGATCGGATCTAAGGGTATCGGCCCCGATCTCGGCCACGACAAAATCGGGTTTAAAAACCCTGACAATCGGGGGAACCACCTCTTGGAATGCATAGACATAAACCTCATCATCTGTCCCTTTGGCCAAGGGGATGTTGATGTTGTACCCTAATCCCTTTCCAACGCCGATCTCATCCATCATCCCCGTTCCGGGATAGAGGGTTTCCCCAGTTTCATGGAGTGAAATGATCAAGGCTCGGTCCTCTTCATAAAACGCGTCCTGAATCCCATTACAGTGATGAGCGTCGATATCGATAAATGCCACCTTCATTCCCCCTTTTACGGCGCCCGTAATGGCGATGGCAACGTCATTGACATAGCAGAACCCCTCGGCATAATCCCTGCGGGCATGGTGGAATCCTCCCAGGGGACTGAAGACCACATCGGCCTTATCCTCGACGATAAGCCTCATCCCCATATACGTGGCCCCGGCGGTCATGAGGGACCATTCATAAATCCCCGGCAGGATTGGATTATCCTCCGATCCGATGCCATGGGCCAGCAACTCCAAGCTGGCCCTGCCGGTGCTGGCCTCGCGTAATAAGTTTACATACCCCTGCTCATGGAATAGGCTCAAGAGTGCAGGATCGATGGGTTTGGGCGCCATGGTCTTCATCCATGGCCTATCCATCACCCCATATCGCCGGCAGAGTTCATATGCCTTGATTGCCCTCTCCGGCTTGTAGGGATGGCCGGGACCAAAATCGAATTTAGCGAGCTCGTGAGAATGGATAAATACTGACCTCAATACCTTGCTCCCCATAATAAATGCCTATTCTTAGTGCATTTGAAGGAAAATTACAATCTTTATTTATAAACCCATATTGGGAAATCCATCAATCCCTGAAAACCTGGACTTTCATGATCTTTATATGGACAACGGTGTTCTCCAGGGACTCTGTAAACTTGAAACCGCACCGTTATTGAAAAAGTGCGCCTGCTAAGATAGAATTGAAATAATTGACTTTGGGCAGGGTGAAGAGGGGGTTTTGAGCTATGGAAGGCGAGAAGAAGGTATTCGATTCGATGATGGAGGAGACGCGGATATTTGGACCTCCCGCTGCCCTCAGCCGGAGGGCCTACGTGAAGAGCTTGGCAGAATACGAGGAGATATACAAGAGGTCCATTGAAGATCCCCAGGGTTTCTGGGCCGAGAAGGCCGGCCAACTGGAGTGGTTCAAGAAATGGGACGAGGTTACAGGAGGGGACTTCTCGCGAGGTGTGATCCGCTGGTTCACCGGAGGGAAATTAAACGCCTCTTCCAACTGCCTGGATCGACACCTTGGGAATGGGCGAAAGAACAATACGGCCCTCATTTGGGAAGGAGAGCCCGATGGGCAAGACAGGGTTTACACGTACCAAGAGCTGCACCGGGAAGTCTGTAAATTCGCCAATATCCTGAAAAAGAAGGGACTAAAAAAGGGTGACCGGGTTGCCTTGTACATGCCTATGATTCCTGAGCTTCCCATAGCAATGTTGGCCTGCGCTCGAATCGGTGTGATTCACAGTGTGGTCTTCGGAGGTTTCAGTGCCGAATCACTGAGAGATCGGATATTGGACTGCGAGGCCAAACTCGTCGTTACCACGGATGGTGGCTTCCGAGGGGGAAAGGTCATCGCCCTGAAGGAGAATGTGGATATTGCCCTGCGGGAATGCTCCAGTGTTGAGGCATGTATCGTGTCCAAGCGATCCCATATTGATATTGCCATGGAAAAGGGAAGGGATACCTGGTGGGAAGAAGAAATGGCTGCGAAAGACATCACGTCAGAATGCGAGCCGGAAGAGATGGATGCCGAGGATCCCCTTTTCATCCTTTACACGAGCGGGAGTACCGGTAAGCCAAAAGGGGTACTTCATACTACCGGTGGTTATCTCCTCTACGCTTTGCAAACCACGAAATGGATCTTCGACATAAAGGATGGAGATACCTACTGGTGCACGGCCGATATTGGGTGGGTCACCGGTCATAGCTATATCGTTTATGGCCCCTTAGCATTAGGGGCTACCAGTGTAATGTTCGAGGGTGTCCCTACCTATCCCAATCCCGACAGGCTTTGGGAGATCGTGGAAAAGTACAAGGTGAACATCTTCTACACGGCACCTACCGCCATCCGTGCCCTGGCGCGAGAGGGAGATGAGTGGCCACGGAAAAGGGATTTGCGGAGTCTCCGAATTCTGGGAACAGTGGGGGAACCGATCAACCCTGAGGCCTGGATGTGGTATTACAACGTAATTGGAGCAGGAAGGTGTCCCATCATGGACACCTATTGGCAGACGGAGACGGGGGGAAGTATTATCACGCCCCTTCCGGGTGCAATTCCCATTAAGCCGGGGTCCGCGACGTTTCCCTTCCCGGGTATCGATGCCGTGGTAGTTCGAGAGGATGGGTCCGAATGTGACGTCAATGAGGGAGGTTACCTCTGTGTTCGAAAGTCGTGGCCGGGGATTATGCGGACCGTGTACGGCGATCCCGAGAGATTTAGGGATACCTACTTCTCCCAGTTCCCGGGGATGTACTTCACGGGAGACGGGGCCAGAAGGGATGAGGATGGCTACTTCTGGCTGATGGGGAGGGTGGACGATGTTATCAACGTTTCAGGACACCGCTTAGGCACGGCTGAGATCGAAAGTGCCCTGGTTTCCCACTCGCTGGTGGCCGAAGCCGCCGTCGTGGGATTTTCCCATGATATCAAGGGGCAGGGAATCTACGCCTTTGTGACGTTGAAATCGGGCGTTGAAAAAGCGGAAAATTTGAAGAAAACCTTGCTAGGCCATGTCCGTAAGGAAATTGGTCCCATTGCCACACCGGATAAGATCCATTTTGCCGACGCCCTGCCCAAAACTCGAAGTGGAAAGATCATGAGAAGGATCTTGCGAAAGATAGCCGAGGGGGAAACCGGGAATTTAGGGGATACCTCAACCCTGGCCGATCCATCCATTGTAGAAGACCTCATCGCCGGAAGGCAATGAGTTAGTAACGAGTTTATCTTGCGCCCTTTCTATCGATGGCCCCAGAGTGCTCACAATTCCACCCCGATCCTTAAAATGAATGCTGGGGCATGAAACTCCTGATAAGGACCGTTCCCAGCAATATCGTCACTATCAACCCAACCCTTAAACCAAAAATAATGGTGGCCGTTAGAACGATACTATTTGCCAAACCCAACCGAAGCTAAACAGAGGACGAGGAAACGAACATCTCTGCGCTGCGAATGACAACAGCTATCGTCACAAACGAAGATAGAGGGACATTTCGTTTAATCTTTCCGACACCCTATTCCATTAAGAATACGGTTTTTCTTTGAGTCGAATACCCCAATTGCACAGATCGAAAAATACCTCTAAAGGCTTGCAAAATGAAGCCTGAGGAAATATCCTAAAGTCTAGTAAGGTGGGCGAGCGGTGAAATTATTGAGCGAACCCCTGCAAGGGATACGAACCACAGTCAACCATTACAAAAGGCAAGACGTATTCAAATGCGTCCAACAGGCACATGCTCGATTTGAAAACAAGGTCTCGGTATATCATGTCTTGAAGGAGAAGGGTTGTTATCCCCGTGGCTGTATCTACTTCAAGTGGAAATGCAGGAGATTGAATAAAGGGCGGAGCTGCCCACGGAAATTCAAGCACGTGGGAAGGAAATGTTTCGGGTGCAAGGAGTTTTATGACGAAAAGGTAATAAACTGCCCAGAGGTTGCCCTTTCGGATGAGGAGTTTTCAAAATTCATGAGGGACCTGGGGGAATTTGAAACGTGGTTGGAGGACCTGAAAGGAATAGAGGTAAATTTTTCCGGAACGATCTATTCCGTCAAACCGAGGATGAGACAAGTCGTCCAGGGGAATAGGGGCCATATTGCATTGAACGGCTTTGTGCTCACTTTCCGTGAGGCATTCTTCGATCTCGTGAAGTTCGAAGACCTCTGCTATTTGACCATTAGCAAGGGTTTACAGGCGAAATATCGATTTTCGAAAGGGGATAAGATTGACTTTTATGCAAGGGTTTCAGTGGACCGGGGTCGTCTGATCATGAAAAGGCCAAATCGAATCGAGATCGATGAAAGAGGTGAGGGAGAGACCTGGTCATGGGATAAAGCCCTGGTTGCCGCTCGAACTGCAAGTCCTATCCCATATCAACTGGAGAAGTGTTTTGCCTGCGATAGGGGATGCCTACTGGATACGATTGAAAGGACTAACGCGGGAGACCGCCATAAACGCCAGCTTTTCTGCCTTGAAGGGATTAAAAACCCTATGCTTTGCGATGCCTGGCCTAAGTTTGCTGGATTTCTTCCACCAAACTGTAACCATGCCCGTCTTATCTCAGATGATACATCTCATGGCGTTTAGTACCTGTCGGAGGCTATTGTCCGAAACAATATTAAAAGTCTCGTAAAAAGTCATAATTCAGACGGCACAGTAAAAAGCTCCAGATGCAAGGCGCGCGAATCTTTAGGAATGAGGCGTACTTACCAGTACGCCGCAG